>OGRU01001282.1_pt1 | contig 19429 bp, 17 predicted proteins | sample 1553541 | NCBI WGS metagenome assembly OGRU01 (sample SAMEA2580068, study PRJEB22360) | human gut metagenome | biome: human gut; feature: human-associated habitat; material: faeces | place: Denmark | collected 2008/2010
TTGCCCACCCCAGCCGCTTCACCAATGGCGGCCCTCCTTCATGGCAACACACAGTGGTGCCGAACGACAGACATCTACAAATACGGTTTCCTCATTGTTATCTCCTCAATGATTGTTTCCTGGGTGGTGGGCATTCCATATGCTCTGTTCCTGTTCCAGTAAGGTGAAACCGAGTCAAACCGGAGCCTGTGCATAGGTTCTGGCGCATAAAGCCGAGTGTTCCATCCTCGGCTTTATTTTTTTGCCATTTATCCGAGATGGCTGACGATGGTTTCCTCGAAGAAACTAGGACACCAATAAGTGCGTACTTTACAGTATTTGCACGAGCCGATATGATAGTTGCATGGAGAAGCGAACGCGACAAAAGAAAGGATGGTTTGTATGACAATTCAAGAGATTTATGAGCGCTTTGACAAAATTGGAAGCTGCACGTTTGCGACGATCGATGGCGATTATCCGGAAACACGTATTGCCCATTTTATTGCCTACGATGAGGATGGGCTCTATTTTATGACCATGAACACAAAACCGTTTTATAAGCAGCTGAAAGAAACTGGGAAGGTTTCTGTCTGCGCACTGGCGGCAGATCCGGCCATTACCCTAAACAGTGAAGGGAGCTTGGACATGGATGATGGCTATTTTATCCGCTTGACTGGCGATGTGCATGAGGTGGCACTTGAAGACATTAAGGCTAAAAACAATCCGATCTTTAATTATGGCATTGAGGACCAGGAACGCTATCCGGCGATGGTGTTTTTTGTGATGGATCGTGCGAAAGGCGAAATTTACGATTACGATTTTGATCGAAAAAAACGCGATCACAAACTCGAGCGGGAGCGTTTTGCCTTTGGCGGGTTTCCTGTGATTCCTGCCGGACTGACCATCACGGATGCCTGCATTGGCTGCGGAAAATGTGCGTCGGTGTGTACGTTCCAGGCACCATACGAAAAGGATGGCCGCTATTATATTGATTCCTCCCGTTGCGACGAATGCGGCAACTGCTATTTGAATTGTCCGGCTCAGGCAATTGTTCACAAAGGTGTGTGACGGTGTTTTTTGTGCGTCAGTGAAACTTTACAAAAACTTCATCTAATTCCCGTAAGAAACTCAACAATTCTGTGCTAAGATGTCTAAAGTGTTAAAAAGAAGGGAGGAACAATAAACATTGAAAATCAAATTTGAAGACATCAAGAACGACGAAACGATTCGCGTGTATATTGAAAAGGCCGATCGCACACTTATGGGCATGGGCTTTACCGAACACAGTTTTGCGCATGTGACTCACGTGGCTTCGGTGGCTGGCAAAATTCTCAAAGACCTCGATTATCCAAAACACGACATCGAGATTGCTCGCATTGCTGGCTACATGCACGACATCGGCAACGTCGTCAACCGTCACGATCACGCCCAGACTGGTGCCCTCATGGCGATGCGCATCCTGGATCACATGGGCATGAAGCCGGAGGACGTTGCAGCGGTAATCACCGCCATCGGCAACCACGACGAGCCAAACGCCTATCCGGTCGACGCTGTCACCGCGGCGCTCATTATTGCCGATAAAACTGACGTGCGCCAGACTCGTGTGCGCAACAAAGACGTGGCATCGTTTGACAAGCATGACCGTGTCAACTTCGCCGTTAAGCAAAGTGTGGTCAAGGTTGACAAGCATCTCATCCAGGCGTCGCTCAAGCTCGACAAATCCGTCTGCTCGGTCATGGATTACTTCGAAATCTTCCTCGAGCGCATGATTCTCTGTCGCAAAGCTGCCGAACAGCTCGGCTGTGAATTTGCACTGGTCATTAACAAAGAACGCGTTATCTAAAAAACAGCAAGGCACCTGTCGCCAGAAAGGTCCTTGCTGTTTTTGTGTGTATAAATAAAAAAACGCACCCGTTTGGGTGCGTTTGGTGCTTACAGCGTGGCGTCGAAGAAGGCGCGGTAGGCGCGCATGGTGAAGTAGAGGTCGGCTTTGCTAGCGAGTTCGATTGGTGCGTGCATGGAGAGCATTGGTACGCCGCAGTCGACGACTTCGGCACCGCGTTCGGCGAGAATGTAGGCGATGGTACCGCCGCCGCCTTCGTCGACGCGTCCAAGTTCACCGGTCTGCCATGGCACACCGGCGGCACTGAAGGCGCTGCGGAGTTTGGCGAGAAATTCGGCGTTGGCGTCGTTGGAGCCGCTCTTACCACGGGCACCGGTGTATTTGCAGAGGGCAACGCCTTTGCCGAGGAAGGCGGTGTTGCGGCGGTCCATAACGTCTGGGAAGGTTGGGTCCAGAGCCGCGGTGACATCGGCAGAGAGCACGTAGCTGCCAGCCAGAGCCCGACGCACGCTGAGTTCGGTGTCTTTGCCGGCGAGGGCGAAGAGTTCAGCGAGGATGTTTTCAAAGTAGCGGGCGCTCATGGACGTGTTGCCGACGGAACCAATTTCTTCTTTGTCGACGAAGAGCCCCACAGCGGTGGTTTCTGGCTGTTCTACGCCGAGCAGCGCTTCAAAAGCGGCGTAGGCGCAGGAGCGGTCGTCGTGGCCATGAGCTGCGATGAGCCCGCGGTCGAGTCCAACGTCAACGGCATTCTGTGCAGGTACGAGTTCGAGCTCAGCGAGCAACAAATCTTCTTCGATGAGGCCGTATTTTTCATTGAGGGCGCGCAGGATGGCAGCCTTGATCGGTTCTTTTTCGTCGTCATCGTCTGTTGGAATGTGGCCGATGATGGCGTTGAGCTGTTCACCGGTAATGGCTTCAGCCAGTTTCATGTCGTTCTGGCGTTTGCCGAGGTGTGGCAGAATGTCGGTGATGTAGAGCACGGGATCGCCAGGCTCGTCGCCAAGGCGCAGGTTGACCGGTGTGCCATCAGCAGTGTAGGCGAGGCCGTGCAGTGCCAGCGGCAGGCAGGTCCATTGGTATTTCTTGATGCCGCCGTAGTAGTGGGTTTTGAGCAGAGCCAGTTCGCTGTCTTCGTAAAGCGGATGTGCTTTGAGATCCAGGCGTGGAGCGTCGATGTGGGCGCCAACAATGTGCATGCCCTGTTCCAGCGGTTCGTTACCGATGACAAAAAGCACGACGGCTTTGTTCTTATGGTTGTAGCAGATTTTCGTACCAGGAGCAGGCATTTGTCCGCTGGCGAGCACGTCGTCCAGTGGCACAAAGCCGGCAGCCAATGCCTGGCGAGTCATTTCTGCAGCGCATTCGCGCTCGGTCTTACCAGCGTCGAGAAAAGTTTTGTAGCGTTCATTATAGGCAAAGAGCGCCTCGCGTTCGTTGTCTGCAAGCCCTTTCCAGAGGCTTGGGCAGGTGTATTCAAATTCCATAATAGAATCTCCTTTCGTAAGGCCAGCCATCGGCGAGCGCCGGATGTGCTGGCAATTATTGGTGGAACATGGTACAATCAGTATAGCACGAAATGGGATCCGATGACAGGTCTCAAACAGCTGAGGAAGGGTGGAGAATCTTGAAGAAAACAATCAACCTTGTGACCGCCATCATTGACTTTGTCATGGCGATTATTATGATGATGGTTGCTGTGAGTGGTCGCAGTTTGCTTGCCTTTGTTTTTGCGGTCATCTTTGTGGGGATGGGCGTGTATTTTCTGCGCTATTTTGAACGTCAGCGGCGCTTGGAGAACATGACCGACGAGGAACGCGCAGAATTTTTCAAGAATGGCGGCGCCATCCTGATGCCGAAAGAAGTGGAGCGCCTCAACGCGGAAAAAGAAGAACGCGAAGGCTTCGGCAAAAAGCCGCAATCATAACATAAGCATTCAACACCGTCTGAGGGGATCGGTCCACGCAGACGGTGTTTTTTTGTGCGCGCTTGGGGGACAAAACCGAGAATAATTTCACAAAACGGCAGAGAATGTTTGCAACTATTTTGTTACATATGTTATAATAACCACGAGCCTAAAGGAGGGAGATCCCGATGGTCCATTATTTATTATTAAGGTTCAAAGAAAATGCGCTGACGGAAAGCATCATTGATGTTTTCGCCGACAAATTCGAGCAGCTTGAAAAGCAGCACGAAGGCATTGTCAATCCACAGGTATACCGCAACATTGTTGGGCGGGAAGGCAATATGGATTTGATGATCACTGTCGAGATGCGCAGCCTTGAAGATCTGAAAACGTATCTGGAAAGCCCAGAGCACAAAGAACTTCAGGAGCGGTATCAGGACATCGTTGAGCTGCAGGTCACCTTTGACCACAACTGAGCGGGCGATGCAGCACCGTTTGGCATGTGGCGTTTCATAAGATGTTTTTTGCAGAGGCCGAGGAGCCTCTGTTTTTTCTTTGCAGGAAAACAGCTGATTGAAGTCGGCTGTTTTCCTGCATTTTTTATGCGCGGAATCGGTGGCGATGATTTTTTGCGGCAAAAAGCTTGACGAAGGAAAACTGTGTCATGTATAATAACTGTACTAGATATGATAGTACACACATACAGCATGGAGGAAGGAGGACATCGCATGTTCCGAATTAACCAACGAAGCGCGCAGCCGATTTACGAGCAGATTCTCGAGAATGTGGAGACGCTCATCATCAGTGGTGCGCTCCTCAAAGACGAGCAGCTGCCGAGTGTGCGCTCTGTGGCGAAAGATTTGGCAGTGAATCCCAACACCATTCAAAAAGCCTATGGCTTGTTGGAAGAACGGGGGATTATTTATTCCCGGCCTGGCCGCGGCAGTTTCGTTGCTGTGGATGACAGTGAGCTGAAAAATCAGCGGCTGCCGCACGCATTCGCGCAGCTGGATCAGGCTGTGGACAATTTGGTAGACCTTTATGTATCGCTTGACGATATTTTGGCGCGAGTGACCATGCGCTTTCAAACGCAGAAAGAAGGAGGAGAGACGCTATGATTACAATTGATAATGTGACCAAACGCTTTGATAAGCGCTTTGGGGTGCGTGGCGTGGACACTGAAATTCCATCCGGTTGCATTTATGGCCTGGTTGGCTCCAACGGTAGCGGCAAGTCCACCTTGCTGCGCATGATTGCTGGCATTTACCGTCCAAACAAAGGCACTGTGCGCATCGACGGGGCGCCAGTTTTTGAACAGCCAGCGACCAAGGAGCATTTGTTTTACATCTCCGATGATCAATACACCGATCGGCACAGCTCCATTGCACAGATGGCTCAGTGGTACACGAACATTTATCCCAATTACGATAAGAAATTGGCATTGGATATGGCAGAACGTTTTGGCCTGGATGCCAAGGCGCCCTTTAAAACTTTTTCGAAAGGGATGCTGCGACAGGCGCACATCATTCTTGGCTTGGCGGCAAAACCATCGGTGCTTTTGTGCGATGAAACCTTTGACGGATTGGACCCAGTGAAAAGACGTGCTGTGAAAAACATTTTTTCCGAGCTCGTTTTAGATGTGGGCACCACGGTGGTCATTGCCAGCCACAACTTGCGTGAGTTGGAAGACATCTGTGATTACATTGGCCTGCTGCATCAGGGCAAACTGGTGTTCCAGCGTTCGCTGGACGATTTGGAAAGTGACATTTTCAAATTGCAGACGGCGTTCAAGATGGTGCGTCGGCGTGAAGATTTCTCGGCTCTCGCGCCAATTACTTTTGAGCAGCGTGGACGCATGATTTCAATGATTGTGCGCGGCAAACAGGAAGAGATTGAAGCGAAAGTCCATGCTATGGCGCCGCTTTACGCGGAAATGCTGCCACTGACCTTGGAAGAAATCTTTATCACGGAAATGGAGGTGCTTGGCTATGACATCGACGAAATCCTACAATAACCTTGGTAAGAATGTGCGCGATCAGCTTCATAAAATGCGCAGCTTTGTGATGCTTCTAGGCGTGATTTATCTGGCGGCAGGGCCAGCATGGATGCTTTTGCAAATGACCAGCTATACCAGATACAACAACCTGACGCTGCTGGCCAACTATTTCATTGGCTATTTCACTGCGTTTTATTATTTGGCGCTGGCGCTGGGGATTGCTGGCGGACTCTATGTCACTCGCTATCAGAATGTGCCAAATCAGTCGAACTTTTACCATAGCTTGCCGATCACTCGCCAGGGGTTGTTGAGTGCACGCATTCTATCCCTGTTATTGATCCAAGTGTTGTACTTGATTGTGGTTACCGTGGTTGATGTTGTGGTGGTTTGGGTGACTGTGCCATCCATTAGCAATGAATTAGCTGTTAATCTGACCATGGCAGCTGGCCTTCATTTTTGCTACATTATGTTGGTGTTCCTGTTGTCTTTGGCCGTTACGTTGTTTGCGGGTCAGTTGACGGCAAATACTGTTGGCCAAGTCTTGATGACCGCCGTGTTCCATGTCAGTGTGGCCCTGTTTGGGGCAGTAATGATGGCGGTGGTTGGCTCTTTTAGTCGTACCATTGGTCAGGTGGGATTTCTGGAACATTTAACACGGTTCAACATCCTCACTGGGTTTATGGGTGCGAACCTTAATGTGACCACACAGCTGAATGCTTTAAATCCAGCGCTGGTAAGTTCTGAGAATGCTGGCAATTTTGCACCATCTCAGCTGGTGTGGCCGCTTACGACAACAGTGATTTACATTCTTTTGATTGTGGCTCTTTTTGCCGCGACGTATATGCTCTATCAGCGTCGAGCTGTGGACAAAGCTGGAGACACTCTGCTTTTCCCATATGTGGGCAGTTGCATTAAAGTGCTCTATGTTTTCCTGGGCAGTGTGCTGTGCGGCATCTTCTTTAGAGAAATGATTGCTGAAAGCATTATTGGGCTTGTTATTGGAGCGATTCTGGCGGCGATTGTGGTGCATATGATTGCTGAAATGATTTACAGCATGGATGTTGATGGTGTCCGCCGTCACTATGTCAGTGCCGTTGTTGGGCTCGTGCTTGCTTTAGCGGTATCTCTTGGTTTTCAAAGCGGTTTCTTCAGTTTGGATGAGCGCTTGCCGGAGGCTTCGAGTGTTAAGGGAGCAGTCATGATTTTTGACAGCGAAGGCTACACCCCGAGCAACGTAAAAAGTGCCTACGCAACAGATCCGGATGTGGTGGAAAAAGTCATGACAGCGGCGAAACAAGCCCAAGAAAAGAATTTTGTGATGCAAAATGATGAGGAAGAAATTCCAAGTTTAACGACATTGACGTTGACCTATGATACGGCTTTTGGCCAGAATACGCGCAATTACACACTTTTGGAAGACGATGCGAAGGCCATCATGACACCACTCATGAACGACAATAAGGTGACACAGGCGGCTTGGGCAAGTCTCCTTGAAGCAGACATCAGCGACATGGTAGAAATGAGCTATTCACCAGCGTTGGCTGATTACGTGGGCGGTTATGCGGAGTATCTTCTTGAAGATCCAAGCAACAGAGGGCAGCAAAGCGGTTCTTCCCTGATTAAAAATGAAAAGGATAGTGCGAAGAGAGCGGAGGAACTGTTGAAAGCGGTGCAAACCGATTTGGCAAATCGAAAGTCTGACGTGTATCAAACGCGTGTCATTGGCAGCATCAATTACAGTGTGTTGACCAAGAATGAATATGGATCCAACACCATCGATTGGGGTCACAGCCTGACGCTTTATGAAGGGGATGCGGCAACCGCTGCGTTGTTGGCGCAATGGCGTGAGGAAGGCTTCCTTGACGATGAAACCGAACAGATGCAGGACATGTTGAGTAATTATGAAGGAGCACTGTATCGTCCGGATGATACTGCAGAATGGAAGAATTGCTTGGGAACGCTCACCGTTGATGACTTTATCAACGCGTATCTTGCAGGAGACATTGTAGCCAGCAACCAAGTGTTCAATCATGGTGTTGAGGCGGAGGATGATGTTGTTCTGGTATTGAGCGACGGTCCTCTGACAGCCGACAACGACACCGCTTACATTGGTAATTTCTACATCCGCAAGGGTGCAGAGCTGCCAGTACAGAGCATTCAATAGCGAATAACGACGAACCCCCGAAGCAGTGACGACTGCTTCGGGGGTTTTGCGTGATGGGGATGTAGCTTTCTCGGTGTGTCAGAGAGGGGGATACCTTTCTGAGTAAAAAGAAAGAGCGATGTCGGTAAGACATCGCTCTTTGTTGATGGGGTAGATTAAAGCCTGTATGTGGTTGTTAACGAGTGCTGCTCAGCGATTATGCGCTTCCTTTTCTGCTTTCAGGACGCTTCCGTCAGCAGCGTTGATTTCGTAATCGTACTCGGTATCCTGGGTGGCAAAGTCTACGCTCCATTCGTTGCGATTGTCGTCGCGGTCGTATTCGATATTGATATAGAGCGCGTCGGCTTCGTTGATACCGGCATGCTGAAGGGCGATGGCTTTGGCTTCGTCAGAGGTGATTTCGCCTTCGGCCTGCTGGCCGGTGGCGGTACTGTTGGCTGTTGTGGTGCTGCTATTGCGGCCGGTTTCTCGGTCGGCGGAGAGGATGGCGCCGCTTTCAGCGTCGATTTCATAATCGTATTTGGTATTGTCGGCGGATGCGATGAATTCAATGTCGTATTGGCTGCGGCCATCGTCGCGGTCGAGTTTGGTCTTGGTGAAGCTGACGTCGCCTTCTGTGAGGCCGGCATCTTCGAGCGCGATGGCTTGTGCTTCTGTTTCACTAAGGGTGTTGGCCGTTGTGGTACCACTGTTTTGGTGGGTGACATAATAGCCACCAGCGATGCCTGCAATAGCGATTGCAGCAACAGCGACAATGATCCCGATAATTTTTTTCATGAGAAAATCCTCCTTTTTGAAGATGCTTTATATAATAATTAGAACTTCTGGTGTTAGGTTAAGTATAGCTTTTTGCTCAATGAAATCCAATAACAAAAGGGTAAATTAAAGATAAACTTTTGTTAAACTAATTTTCGATAAAGAAAAAAGAAGGCCATAAAAGCCTTCTCTTTGATTCTATTATTTTTCCCAGGATTTTTTTGCACGTTTTGGAATTTTAACCCAAGCGAGGATGAAGGTTGCCAGCATGAGTACGGCAGAGGCGCCGAATGCGGCATGGATCCCAGCGAGGGAAACAGAGGCTTGGGCCACGATGCTGTAAACGGAAACGAAGATGGCCGTGCCGACGGAGCCTGCAATCTGACGCAGCGTGTTGAACACAGCGTTGGCATGAGTGATGATTTCACCGGTGAAATCGGCCATACTCCAGGTGTTGACTGGCATCATAACGACGTTGATGCCTAACACACGAATGGTGTACATGACAACAAGATACCAGGTTGGCGTATCTTCCATAAAGGTCAGATAGGAAAAACTTCCGAGCGCCAGGAGAAAGAGGCCGAGCAGAATGACAGGGCGGCCGCCCAGTTTGTCGAACAAGGACCCAACTAATGGGTTAATGGCTGCGGCAAGCAGGGCTGCTGGCAGCATGATGACCGCTGCGATAAATACGCTGTAACCGTGAATATCTTGGAGATAGATTGGGGTGAGAACACCACCAAACAAAAGGGCGGCGTAGATGGCCATCCCGATGATGAGACCGATGGTGAAGTTTTCGCTTTGGAACACGGAGAAGCGCAGCAGTGGTACCTCTAATTTGTTCTGGCGTTTGACAAAGAGGTAGACGATGACGGCGCCGACGATGAGTGGAATGTATACGTGCAGCGATGTCCAGCCATAGGTGGAGACGGAGCTGAGCCCGTAGAGCATGCCGCCAAAACCGACGGTGGACATGATAACAGATGGTTTATCCAGTGGAATCAATTCTGTTTCGCCAGTGTTTGGCATGACAAAGGCACAGATGAGAATATCAATGACAATCAATGGAACAAGCCCAAGAAAGACAACGTTCCAATTGTAGGCGTCGATGATGAAACCAGCGATGGATGGGCCAATGGCCGGCGCAATACTGAAGACAAGGCCGATCATCCCCATGGCCTTACCACGTTTGTTTGGTGGATACACCATGAGAACGGTGCCGGAGAGGAGTGGCATCAGTACGCCAAAGCCCATGGCCTGTAAAACACGAGCAACAAGCAGCATGAAAAAGGTGTGCGACAGCCCCGCCAGTAAGGTGCCGACGCAGAAGAGCGTCATGGCTGTGAGATAAAGCTGACGAGTTTTGAAACGTGCCATGAGATAGGCGGTGCAAGGAATCATGATCCCATTGACCAACAGGAAGATGGTTGTCAGCCACTGACCAGCCGCCGCGTCAATGTGAAGGTCACGCATGATGCTTGGCAGGGCTGGACTGATAATGGTTTGGTTGATGGAGCCCAGGAAGCTGCCGGCCATCATGAGATAAATGGCTGTGCGGATACGTTTTGTGTTTTCTACCATAATTTTCAACCTCCATTTTTTCTTATTGGTGACAAAATAACATTATAGCACTTTGATTCCACTAAACCAACCAAACATGGATTAAAGATATTGATGAACGATGTTCATGTGTTGTCGTTTTACGACAAAAAACAATGGATAAAAAAAGATCGCTCGTGACCAAAGAGCAATCTTGCGCATTCAATAAAAAGAAAAGACCCGCGCCACAGGCAGGTCTCGGGATGGGATTAGTGCTTGCATACTTGGTTGCCAACGGTGCAGCTTGTTTTGCATGCAGATTGGCAAGAGGTCTGGCATTCGCCGCAGCCGCCAGTCTTCAGGGTTTTCTGAAGCTTCTGAGCGCTGATAGTTTTGATGTGTTTGGACATTTCCAATACCCCTTTCAGCATAGATTTACTCTTATATTATAGCACGCAAGTGGAGATGTGGCAAGAACCGTCGCATATTGTTTTCTGCGTGTCTTGACAGTGGGCGCAGCGCCTTGTTAAAATGGTGGAAATTAATAGGGTTCGCTGCCGAGTGAACCAGGCAATTTACGCTTCCGCGTTGTATCGTTAGGCCGTTGCAGATACAGCGCAGGGAGCGTTTTTTGTTTTAAGTAAAGGAGGATGTTGATGGCTTGGTTGTGGTTGATTATTGCAGGTTGTTTGGAAGTTTTTTGGGCAACGTGTATGAAATTTTCGCAGGGATTTACCGTACATCTTTACACACTGCTGACGATTGTAGGAATGGTGGTTAGCTTTGTCTTTTTGTCCAACGCGATGAAAACACTGCCCATGGGCACTGCTTATGCTGTTTGGACGGGGATTGGTGCCCTTGGTTCGGTGATTGTTGGCATGCTGTTATTTAAGGAAGCCATGTTTCCGCTGCGCGCCATTTTTGTCTGCTTCTTGTTGGTAGGCATTATTGGCTTGAAGGCGACGAGTGGTCACTAGCACAGAGAGTTTTTGGCAGCCGGAGATAGTCGTGGATTGTTGCCAAGCGCTGTGGTACAATGCAGATAACGACCACAGTCAGGGGGATTGGAACCATGGCTTTTTTGAAGAATTTGCTGCATCCGCTGCACGCTCAGGATACCACGCATTTGTCCGATGGCGAGATTCAGCTTTTGCTCCGACAGTATCAATGGGGCTCAGCCTATGTTGGCGGGCTGCCAAGTTATTTTTTTAAGATTGTTGATGCTAAAGAAATGCGCCGGGAGTTGGGGCATTGTGATTTGCGCGTGGGAACGCACCCAGAAATTGCTTATTCGGGCAATATTGGCTACCGTGTTTACAGACCGCATCGGGGCCATCATTATGCGCTGAAGGCGTCGCGTTTGATGCTGCATTTTGCCCATGAGCTGGGGATGGAAGAGTGTTTGATTACTTGCAATCCGGACAATACAGCCAGTCGCCGCACGTTGGAGGAGCTGGGCGGTGAACTGGTGGCAACGGTTAAGGTGCCGGAAGACAGCGCTTGCTACAAGGCTGGGGATCGTGTGAAGTGTCAGTTTGTTTTTAAGACAGCCAACTATTTTGATCCGATGCGGCGCAATTCTGATGTTGTACCGGTGCTGGTTGACGGAAAATGGGTGGGTAGTGGACATTGACAACCCACAGGGCCATCCGATATAATCAGAGTATCATCACAAATTGTAAATTGAAAGAGAACGGCTTCTTAGTAGGAGTCGTTTTCTTTTTTCTGAATGGTTATTCAGGATAAGTAAACGGAAAGAAGGGATTGTATGATTAAAACCATTCTTGGCAGTGTCCGGGAGTATAAGAAGCCGACGTTTCAGACGATTTTCTTTTCTGGTATTGAAGCGGTGTTTGAAATTGTCATTCCATTTTGGATGAGTTTTCTCATTGACCGCGGCATTGAAGCCGGAAATATGCGGCAGGTCGCGCTGTATGGCGGTTTGCTGCTGCTGTTCGCGGCGCTGCAGTGTAGCACTGGAGTAGCTGCTGCTTATCGCGGAGCGTATGCGTCGGCAGGCTTTTCGGCCAATTTGCGTGAGGATATGTTTGCTCGTGTGCAGACGTTTTCCTTTGCAAACATCGATAAATTCTCAACCTCGTCGATAGTGACGCGATTGACAACGGACGTTACCTATGTGCGCAATGCCTACAATATGATGATTCGCATGGCGGTGCGTTCACCGATGATGATGATTTTCGCCGTTGCTGCTGCTTTTAACATTGATCGGGAGGTGTCGATGATCTTTTTAGCGGTGTTGCCGATTCTAGCAGTGGCGCTGGGCCTCATCATTTATTTTGCCTTTCCGCTGTTCAGCAAAATTTTTACGAATTACGACAACCTCAACAATGTGGTGCAGGAGGACGTGCGCGGCATCCGGGTGGTGAAATCCTTTAACCAGGAAGCCTATGAAATCCACAAATTCAATGCGGTCAGCGCGGTCATCCGAAAAATTTACACGCGTGCCGAATGCATCATTGCGCTGAATGGGCCGGTGATGCAGGTCAGTATGTACACCTGCATGATGCTCATCAGCTGGTTTGGCGCTCATGCCATCATTGCCAGCGGCAACGATGCGGCACTGGGCTTGACCACTGGGGCCTTGACGGCGCTCTTTACTTATGCCATTCAAATTCTCATGAGCATGATGATGCTGTCGATGGTTTTTGTCATGATTCTGATTTCCAGTGCGCCAATCCGTCGTATTTCTGAGATTTTGAGTGAAGAAAGCACCATTCAAAATCCCGCTGATCCTGTGATGCAGGTGCGCGATGGTTCGGTGCGTTTTGAGCATGTGAACTTTCATTATCGCGATGAAGGCGACAAAGACGTGTTGGCAGACATTTGCCTGGATTTTCCAAGCGGCAGCACCATCGGCATTTTGGGAGCGACGGGATCGTCGAAAAGCTCTCTTGTGCAGTTGATTCCGCGACTTTATGATGTCACTGGCGGGCGTGTGTTGGTTGGCGGCGTTGATGTGCGCGATTACGATCTGGATGTGCTGCGTGGCGAAGTGGCGATGGTGCTGCAGAAAAATGAGTTGTTTTCCGGCACCATTGCAGACAACCTGCGTTGGGGCAATGAAAACGCCAGCGACGACGAACTGCGTCACGTTTGTCACCTTGCCTGTGCCGATGAATTCATCGATCAAATGCCGGATGGCTACGACACTCACATCGACCAGGGTGGCTCAAATGTGTCTGGCGGACAAAAGCAGCGCCTCTGTATTGCGCGTGCATTGCTCAAGCAGCCGAAGATTCTCATTTTGGATGATTCGACCAGCGCCGTCGACACGCGCACCGATGCGTTGATTCAGCAAGGTTTGAAAGAATACATTCCTGCTACCACCAAAATCATCATCGCGCAACGTGTGTCCTCATTGGTCCATGCCGACCAGATTGTCGTGCTCGATGACGGACGTGTTAATGCCACCGGTACTCATGAAGAGCTGCTTGCTAATTGCGATATTTACCGTGATGTGTACGAATCTCAGCAGAAAGGAGCGTTGGAAGAATGAGCCCAAGACCAGGTCGTCAAATGGTATCGCGCGCGGCGTTGCGTACCTTTGACAAAACTACCTTAAAACGCCTGCTTAATTACTTTGGCGCCTACAAGATTCTGCTGGTGCTTGTCGTTGTGTTCGTGCTGATGAGTGCAGTGGCTTCGGCGGCCTCTTCGCTGTTCCTGCGTACCCTCATTGACAGCTACATCACGCCGCTGATTGGCGCAGACAACCCAGACATGAGCGGTTTGCTTCATGCCATCTTTCGCATGTGCCTGCTGCTTGGCGGCGGGGTTTGCGCGACGTTGGCTTATAGTTGGATCATGGCTTTTGTGGCGCAGCGCACCATGGAACGCATGCGCGACGACATGTTTGCTAAAATGCAGCGCTTACCGATCCGTTATTTCGATGGTCACGAATACGGTGACATCATGAGCCTTTACACCAATGACGTTGACACTCTGCGTCAGATGATGAGCCAGACCTTCACTGCAGCGGTGAGCTCGTTCTTTACGCTGATTACCGTGTTTTTCTCCATGCTTACGCTCAGTGTGTGGCTTTCTCTGCTCATGGTTGTGGGCATTTTCTGTGTCATCAAAATCGCCAAGGCCATCACTGGCATTTCCGGCCCGTATTTTATGCAGCAGCAGACCACGCTTGCTGCTCTGGACGGCTACGTTGAAGAAATCATCAACGGTGAAAAAGTCGTCAAAGTCTTTGGCTACGAAAGCAAAGCCAAGGATGAAATGAAGAAACGCAACAAAGCTTGGGAAGAAGCTGCCTACTTGTCCAATGGTCATGCCATGGCCATGATGCCGATCATGAACGGCTTCGGGTATCTGCAATACATCGTTGTGGCCCTCGTTGGGGCAGCCATGGCCATCAGCGGTGCTATGAACATCAGTCTCACAGGCAGCGGTGTCATGACCGTTGGCATGATTGCCAGCTTCCTCACGCTGGCGCGCAACTTCACCATGCCGGTCACCCAGATTTCCAGCCAGCTCAACGCCATCATCACTGCTCTTGCCGGCGCCTCCCGCATCTTCGCTCTGATGGACGAAGCCGATGAAGTGGACGATGGCCATGTGGTTCTGGTGAACGTCACAGAAAATGCCGATGGTACCCTCGCCGAAAGCGACAAACACACCGGCCTCTGGGCATGGAAACGCATTGTTGACGGCCAGCCGGAATATCGCCGTCTGCGTGGCGATGTTGTCATGGAACACGTCAATTTTGGTTACACACCGAAAAAGCAAATCCTTCACGACATCAGCCTCTACGCCAAACCGGGGCAGAAAGTGGCCTTTGTTGGTGCCACCGGTGCTGGCAAAACCACCATCACTAACCTCATCAATCGTTTCTACGACATTGATGATGGTACCATTCTTTACGATGGCATCGACATCAAGAAAATCCGCAAATTCGATCTGCGCCGTTCCCTTGGCATCGTGCTTCAGGACGTCAACCTCTTCAGCGACACCGTCATGGAGAACATTCGCTACGGCAACCCGCAGGCCAGCGATGAAGAATGCATCGCTGCCGCCAAGCTCGCTAACGCCGACGGCTTCATTCGCATGTTGCCACATGGCTACGACACCGTGCTTTCGGGCGATGGGGCTGGTCTTTCCCAAGGACAGCGCCAGCTGCTCTCCATTGCTCGTGCCGCTGTCAGCGATCCGCCGGTCATGATCCTTGACGAAGCCACTTCGTCCATCGACACCCGCACCGAAGCTCTCGTGCAGCGCGGCATGGACGCCCTCATGGAAGGACGCACCGTTTTTGTCATTGCCCATCGCTTATCTACCATCCAGAACGCCGATGTCGTCATGGTCCTTGACCATGGCCGCATCATCGAACGCGGCAACCACGATCAGCTCATGGCCGAACGCGGCACCTACTACCAACTTTACACTGGCGCTTTCGAGCTGGATTAATACGATGCAAAGAAAAGCCCCTCGATCGTTTTGATCGAGGGGCTTTGTTCATTTCAAGCGCTTTATCTGGCGCGACAATTCGGCAAGTTCCTCCGGGCTGAGCTCCTGCAAATGCTCCAGCTTGTCCAGGAAAATGGTGGTGGTCTCCTGCTCGCGGCGATGGATGACTTCGAGATAATAGCTCACCACCACACCGGAAATCACAGCAACAGTCATGATTTCCGTGATGGCGATATAGGCTGTGAGAATGCGGCCCCAGAAAGTAACCACCGTGATGTCGCCAAAGCCAATGGTGCTGCAGGCCACAAATGTGTACCAAATACCGTCTCGATATGTGGCAATATGTGGCTCCGCTAGCGTGATGAGAAATGCCACAACAAAGAAATTGATGATGAAGGAGTAAAGCATTTTATCGGCTGCGCATCGTTTAACAACGGTCCACAGCAATCGCCATTTTTTCATAGTGCGTCCTTTCCTGCGAAAATAATTAAAACGCATATGCTTTCTTGCCCATTATAACGTGAAATAAAAATATGGGCAAGGTGTTTGGAGAATGAATTGATTGTTCTGTAAAAGTATTAGAAAAATGACAGAGAATGTTTTATTATTTGACGCTGCTGACTATACTTGAGGAGTTATTATTGCATTCTCTTATTTTATTCGAAAAGATGGATGTGATATGCTATTATTGAAAGAAGTTGATTTGGGTGGAAAGCTCTACAGAAAATAGGGGGAAGATTATGGGTAAGAAAGACGCACGATCGCCGAACATGGCAATAAAGCATTGTTGGCAAAAAGTGCCCGAATATATACGCTGGACGTTTGTGATGGCGGTGGTAATGGGTTTTATAACACATATGTTTGCTTTTACCAACGACTTGCTTAATCACGACGATATTTATCATTTGTTCCAGTGCGTGTATGGTGCTCAATCAGGGCGTTGGTTTCTGCCGAGTGTATTACAGTGGGATGGCACTTACAGCATGCCCTGGTTAATTGGTGTGTTGAGTATTCTTTGTCTAGCGTTTACAGCGTGCTTTACAGTGAGCTTGTTGCGTATTCGAGGCTATCTGAGTATTTTCTTGGTTGTGACATTGCTTGTAGCCTATCCAACAGTAGCAGCGACGTTTACATATATGTTTACAGCAGATGCTTATTTCTTTGGGCTTTGCCTGGCGGCGTTTGCGGCTTATGCAGCGGCAAGAATGCCGCGTATGGGTGTGCCGCTTGGCGTGGTGGCTTTGATTTTATCGCTGGGGATATATCAAAGCTATTTTCCGGTGGCAGCGGTATTGATGGTAGGCGCTTTGCTGTTTGACACATTGGATGGAGAGGCACCATTGGGGCGCTTAATTTTGCGTGGCGTGAAGATGGTGACGACGCTAGGCGTTGCGATTGCTGCGTATATTTTGATTGCCAAATGGGTGATGCGTTCTTCTGGTGGATTAACCGATTACATGGGCATTTCTGAAATGGGGCATCTTTCGTTGTCGCAGCTGCCTGCGTTGATTGCTCAATGTTACAGGGCTTATGGCGACTATTTTTGGAATAACAATGTTGGTTTGATTTTCGGCTTCGTGAAACCTCTTCTTTTGGTTGCGCTGGTTATGGCGGTGGTGCTGCTTTTTGCGCTGATTACACGAAAAAGCGTGAGCGTCAGTCATGCCGTGCTGGCGGTGGTGCTGGCAGTCTGCTATCCTTTGGCTGGCGATCTCATTCATGTGATGGTTGCAGGCGGCAGTGTGCACGATCTGATGCTTTATGGTACGGTGTATATGCTGGTGCTGCCACTTGCCTTAATGAGTTATACGGAGGCGCACCTGGCCGAATTTGGGGATGTTCGCCGCATGGTGACGGTGTTTGTCAGCTGGGTCATTGTTGTATGCCTGGCGTTTGCTGGCTATTCTTATATAGTTGCAGATAACAAAGCCTATCTTAAAATGTCTGTCAGCTGCGATGAGCTGACGGCGTATTCCAACCGTCTGCTCAGTGCAGTTGAACAAACACCAGGCTATACACCGGGCATGACTCTGGTGCTTGTAGGCAGTTCCGTTGTTGAACCGACGTTTACAGAACAGATGCCGGAGCTTTCTGAAATTTGGCTGGTAGGCGTATTGGATGCTGGACAGCTGCGCGCGAAATACAGCTATGGTGAATTTTTAAAGTATTACATGGCGTACCCGGGCGAGGTCTATCAGACCAACTCATCAGAAAACCTTCCAGAAGCCAGTGCAACAGCCAAATCTCTCGCTGCGTCCTCACAAGTAGCAGCGATGCCGAATTACCCAGCGAAAAATTCAATACAGATCATTGATGGATACGTTGTTGTGAAGCTGAATCCCGAACCAGAACCGGCAGAATAGTATTCTGTGAAGAGGCATTGCCAGATAGAACTGTGGATGGTTTTGTTTGGCAATGTCTCTTCTTTGTTGACAGATTTCGGAAGGCTTGCTAATTTGGAATGAGAATGAAAGGATGTGCAAGTAATGACGTACGATTTTACAACGATGATGGATCGTCGGGGCAGGGATGCGTTGGCGGTGGATGGTCTTGGGGGGCTGCCAGGGGTGCCGGGCGCTCCAAAGGAGGGCTTTGATGCGATTCCTATGTGGGTGGCGGATATGAATTTTCCGGCGCTGCCGACGATTACAGAGGCGATTATGGAGCGTGTGGCGCATCCGTCGTTTGGGTATTTTTTGCCGAGCGATGCGTATTTTGATGCAATCATTGGCTGGCAGGCGGCACGCAATGGTGTGCGCGGTTTGATGAAAGATGCCATTGGTTATGAAAATGGTGTGCTGGGCGGCGTGGTCAGCGCGCTCAATGTGTTTTGTTCGAAAGGCGACAAGGTGCTGGTGCATGCGCCAACCTACATTGGTTTTACGGGAACGCTGGAAAACAATGGCTACGAGCTGGTGCATTCGCCGCTGGTGAAGGATGAGGCTGGTGTTTGGCGCATGGATTTTGCGGATATGGAGCAGAAGCTGCGCACACAGCGCATCCATGCGGCGGTGTTCTGTTCGCCGCACAATCCAACCGGGCGTGTATGGGAGCGCTGGGAGCTGGAGCAGATGATGGCGTTGTTTGAGAAGTATGGGGTGTATGTTGTTTCCGATGAGATTTGGTCGGACTTAACCTTGCCGGGGTATCAGCATATTCCAACACAGTCGGTGAGTGCGGATGCCAGCCAGCGCACGGTGGCGCTGTATGCGCCGTCGAAGACGTTCAATCTTGCAGGGTTGGTGGGCAGCTATCATATTATCTATAACGACTGGCTGCGCGACCGTGTGGAAAAGGAAGCGTCGCTGTCTCACTATAACGCCATGAATGTGCTGTGGATGCATGCGCTGATTGGCGCCTATCGGCCGGAAGGGCAGGTTTGGGTGGATGAACTGCGCCAGGTGCTGGGCGATAATGTGGCGCTGGCCTGTGAGACGATTCGTAGTCGCTTTGCTGGTGTGGTCGTGTCGCAGCCGCAGGGAACGTACATGCTTTTTGTGGATTGCAGCGCGTGGTGCGCGGCCCATGGCAAGAGCATTGAGGATGTGCTGCATGCCTGCTGGGACGTTGGGGTGGCGGTGCAGGACGGCCGTCCGTTCCACGCAGAATACGGCATCCGTGTGAACCTTGCACTGCCGTTTAGCAGAGTGCAGGAAGCATTTGACAGACTGGACAAGTATGTGTTTGCAGTAAAATGACAGGAGGACGACAGATGCTTCAGGGAATTGAACAGATATTTGATAATATTACAGAGATGATTACGGGATTAAAACGGACGACATATCAGGAAAAGTTTAAAACATTTCAGGC
>OGRU01001285.1_pt1 | contig 19400 bp, 15 predicted proteins | sample 1553541 | NCBI WGS metagenome assembly OGRU01 (sample SAMEA2580068, study PRJEB22360) | human gut metagenome | biome: human gut; feature: human-associated habitat; material: faeces | place: Denmark | collected 2008/2010
AAAATGACTATTGATAAAATGTTTTCTGACATTTAAAATTCTCTATACATTATTGTATATATTCCTTATGATCCGAAACCTTTGGTTTTCTGCTACTTTGTTCGGAATCTGTCTGTTCTAAAAGAGTAACTGGTCCGGAACATGCCATAAACTATTTCGAAAGTCATAGTAAACTAATTCAAAACATACTGCATATTATTTATATGTAGTTACTATCTATCGCGAATATGTAGTAACTACTAATTGATGATAGATAGTACTACGTATAAGCAACAGGTAGTAACTACCAATAGATACTTTACTATATGTTCTGATTTAGTTCTTGGGGTGTTTTGACTTAGTTGATGGCATGAAACGGGTTAGTTGGCTGCTTGGCTGAGAGAGGTTTCTGGTAGTGCCGGTAAGGTATCATGTATAATTTTGGCTGTTTACGTTTCTGGTATTCTTTGTTTTTTCCTTCGAATCTTTACTATCTTTGCAGGTAATTTATCTTACACTGACAAAATAAATGAATGAGACCATATTAAACGGCTTATTAAATCTATTTGCTATTTTTGCTTCCTCCGTGCGGATTGAAAGGGAGCAGGCAAGTCGTGCCGTTCATTCTTATCTCTCCAGCCACTTCGGGGTGCGTTCCCATAAAGAGTATATTGAACTTTACAACGCGTTGCGCGATATGTATGACGATTCGCTCTTTGTGATTGACAAAGAGCAGATTGTTCGGAATATCTGCGAACAGATGAAAGTAAAGTTGAGAGCCGAAGAACAATTGCTTTTGCTGATCCGTTTCGTGGAGTTTGCCTATACGAACAGCGAGGAGGCGGACCAACATCTGGCTCTGTTCCGCCTGGTAGCTGATATCTTTTCGATCCCTCAGGAAGAATTTGATGATGCGCTTGCCTTTATCACAGGGCAAACTTCTTTGTCTTTGCTGACGATCAGCGGAGAGGAGGAGGCGGAGGTCAACCATATCACGCGGAAAGGGATGGAGGGGTTCATCCGTGTGCTCTATATCCGTCGCTTCGACAAGCATATTTTCACCTATCATGGGAACGGGCAGGTATTTATGAATGATATTCCGCTTTCGTCGGATATGTTTTATGCCTGGCAACATAGCGGTGTGCTGAAAGGGCCTTTGTTCCTGCCGGTTTATTACAGTAATCTACTTGCCGTTTTTAATAAGAACGAGCACAAGGAAGTCATTCATCTGGCCGGACGTGATATTGATTTTACATTTAAGAATAGTCATAACGGGCTGCATAACTTCTCTTTCAATCTCGAATCCGGACAGCTTGTCGCCATTATGGGTGGGAGTGGGGTTGGAAAGTCGACTTTGTTGGGAATCATGAATGGTAATATTCGTCCCGATAAGGGAATGATCACCGTGAATGGCCATCCGCTCGACTCTCCGGATGCACGCCAATTGATCGGTTTTGTTCCGCAGGATGATTTGCTGATAGAGGAGTTGACCGTTTATCAGAACCTTTTGTACACGGCACGGCTCTGTTTCGCGCGTTTGACGGACGAGGAGATTGGGCAACGTGTGGAAAAGGTTTTGAAGGAGTTGGACTTGGAAGAGATAAAGGGGCTCGAAGTCGGTTCCCCTATTCGTAAGACGATTAGTGGAGGTCAGCGAAAGCGTTTGAATATCGCCCTCGAACTGATACGTGAGCCGGCTATCCTGTATCTTGACGAGCCGACATCGGGATTGTCGTCTTCCGATTCCGAAAAAGTAATCATGCTCCTGAAGGAACAGACTCACCGGGGAAAATTGGTAGTGGTGAATATACATCAGCCTTCGTCCGAAATCTATAAGTTGTTTGACTGCCTGTGGCTACTTGACCGAGGAGGCTATCCGATCTATGACGGGGACCCGATAGAGGCAATCACCTATTTCAAGCAGGCGGCCAAGTATACTGATCCGGATATCAGCGTGTGCAGTGTCTGTGGTAATGTGAATCCCGAATTGATTTTGAATATCATTGACTCTAAGAAGATCGACGACTCTGGAAACCAAACGAATATCCGAAAGTTCACACCGGAGGAATGGCATGCCGAATATCTTGCTTCCCGTCCCGCTTTTTCGCCTGTCGAGGAGGAAGCATTACCGAAGAACCAGCAGAAGAAACCTTCCTGGTTCAAACAATTCCTGATCTTCCTGGAAAGAAATATACGTACGAAGCTGACGAATAAGCAATATCTGGCTATCACGCTATTGGAAGCCCCTTTGCTTGCGCTGATCGTCGCCCTTCTGACCCGCTATATGGACGGGGATGAATATACGTTGCTTGCCAACAAAAATTTCGTGTCTTATATCTTCATGTCAGTCATTGTTTCCACTTTTATGGGGTTGAGCATCAGTGCTGAGGAAATTATAAAGGACCGGACGATCCTGAAGCGCGAACATTTCCTCCGGTTGAGCCGGAGCAGCTATCTGACATCCAAGATGGTGTATCTATTGGCTGTGTCGGGGCTGCAATCGCTTTTGTTCATCGGGGTGGGGAATACCATTATCGGAGTGGGGAGCGAGATGTTCGGCACGTGGTGGAGCATCCTGTGGGCAACGTCGTTCCTGGCGAACCTGACTGGATTGATCCTTTCGCAGACGATGAGCTCGGTTGTCGCGATCTATATCACGATCCCGCTTCTGTTGATCCCACAAATATTGCTTTGCGGCTTGGTCATCAAGTTTGACGATCTCAATACACGGGCTTCGGATGAGAACATCGTGCCGTTGATCGGCGAGGTGATCCCTTCGCGCTGGGCTTTTGAAGCGTTGATGGTGGAGCAGTTCTGCGACAACGCTTATAACCGTCCTTATTTCCCGATTGAGAAAGAAAAGTATCTGGCGCAATATTACGAGAACGTTCATTTACCGGAGGTACGCAGCTTGGTAGAACAGATTGTGCTAAAAGATGATCCCGATAAGCGGAAAACGGTCGAGAACGAGCTGGCCGTATTGAGCCGTGCTGCCCGTATCGCTCCCCGCATGGAGGGAGAGGGATATCTGGCATATCTGGACAAAGTGGATGCCGCTTTGCACGAACGGGCGCACAACTTCACTGCCTATCTCGATCAAATCCAGCAGGAACGCGGCAGGAAAGAAGGGACCGAGCAACTGATGAAGATGAAGAAAGCCCATCATAATATGGCAATAGAAGACCTGGTTATGGGGACTGGAGGACGTCATCTATATAAGGAAGCGAACCATCGTATCTACCCAGCGATCGGGCAAGTTTATGTGGAGCCTGACAACCGTTTCGGACGTGCCGCTTTCTACAGCCATGAAAAAAATTGGGCCGGATATCATATTTCTACTTATAAATTTAATTTATTGGTTATAGGTTTCTTTGCATTATTGTCGATTATCGCTATATTCGCAGAGTTTCCGGGACGTTTCTTGAAACGGGACGAATTTTAAGACTCGAAATAATAAATTATTAAATTATACAATATGAAAAAGAGTGTATTAAGCATGCTCGCCGTAGCAGCATTAGTGTTTGGAATGACTTCCTGCAACGGAGCCAAGAAAACAAGCGAAGAAGCCGAAAAGACTGAAGAAGCCGCTGTTATAGCAGGTAAGGCTCCGAAAGACCTGTTGACTGAGGAGTTGAAACAAGAGACAATTCAATTGTTGAAGGATATGCCGGATTCTGATATTCCTTATCGTCTTTCTACAGGTGAAGTAAAAGTAAATGTGGGTGATATCAAGTATATGGTGCCGGTTGGTAAGGCTGCCGAATTGAGTACACCGACGCAGAAAGCCCGTGCATTGGGTATGTATATGGCTGATTATAATGTATTGAAAGCGATCGGTAAGCCGACAGCCGAAGTGGAAGGCGTAATAGCCAAGTTGGCTACGGACTTGAATGTGTCGTTTGTTTTGGATATCCTGAAAGAACAGGCTCCGAAAGATGCAACTAAAGAGCAATTGCAAGCTTTCTTGAACGCACAGGAAGACAAGATCATCGAAAAGATGGCAGCCGAAAACAAAGTAGATGCCGAAGTTGAAATGTTAGGTGCTGCTTCTGCTGAATATGCTTGTTTGGTTGCCAATCCTACATTGGTTGTAGAAGGTGATGCTACTTCTGCCGGTCTTTCTACAAATATGGAAAAACGTGTCAGCATGTTGGAAGAGGTGGTTGCCGATTTGGCTGCTTACTATCCTGATTTGAAACAGTTAGGCGAAACGATTGCTCCGCTGAAAGAAAAGGTCGCTTCTATCCAGAGCGCTCGTGCTGCTAATGCCGAGATCATGGGGATCCGCGATGCTTTGCTGAAGTAAGCAAGATTTCTATACATAAAAAGATAAGTATCCCGGCTTCCTATTGGAGGCTGGGATATTTATTTTTTGGGGGAATCCATTTTCATGAGTTGGCAACTCGTGCGTTTAATTTGGTCAATTCATTTTCGTCACCCTTTGTAACTGATCGAAAGCAATGTAATATCGTCTGATTGGACAGCACCGACGACAAATTCGCCAACCGTCTCGGTTATCTTTTCCACAACCTCTTTCGGGTTCTTTCCGGCAAGTGTCCGGCAGTTTTCGAGCAGCCGTTGTTCGCTGTATAGTTCATGCTTCGTATTCATCGCTTCTGTTACCCCGTCGGTATAGAGAAAGAGATTGTCGCCGGGTGACATCTTCAGTTCCTTTTCGTGATAATTGACATCGTTGATCGCCCCCAATATCATGTCGCCAGTGGGTGGCACTTTGGAAATGGAACCGTCCTTTTTCATCAGGATAGGCGGGTTGTGACCAGCATTGCTGTAGGTGACGGTACCTGTATGGATATTCAGGATACCGTAGAATACGGTCACGAACATGTCGTTTACGCTTTCTTGGCAGAGAATGTTGTTGGAACGTTGCATACACATGGAAGCCGAGTTTTCGGTCAGTGCGATGGCACGTATCACAGTCCGGCTGATAGCCATGAAGATTGCGGCGGGAACACCTTTGCCCGACACATCGGCAATGACGAAGCCCAAGCGGTCCTGGTCGATGCGGAAGAAATCATAAAAATCCCCTCCTACATATTTGGCAGCGTTCATATAGGCATACAAGTCGAACGATTTCAACTCCGGAAACGGAGGAAATGTCTTGGGCAGGATTGTTTGCTGGATTTCCTGGGCGACATGCAGGTCGTTCTGGATGGATTCCAATTGTGTGTGTTCCCTTTGTGCCTGCTTGATGAAAGCGATCTGCTCGGCTGCCTTTTCAATGGTTCGTTCGAGGTCTTCGAGATTGATTGGCTTAGTCGTGAAGTCGAAGGCTCCCTGATTCATGGCACTACGAATATTCTCCATATCGCCGTAGGCCGATACCATAATGCATTTTAGCGCTGGGTTACGCATCTCGTTAATCTTTGTGAGTAACGTAAGTCCGTCCATTTCCGGCATGTTGATATCGCTCAGGATCACGTCGAAGTCCGGCATGGCAAGCAGCATTTGGAGTGCTTCCAGTCCGTTGTGGGCGAAATGGAATTCGTATTCACCTTTCTTTATTTTGCGCCGGAAATATTGAGTCAGCAATATTTCCAGGTCAAGTTCGTCGTCTACACTTAATATTTTTATAGCCATAGTAGCGTTGTTTCTCTGATTATTTAATCGGAATGGTGATTGTGAAACGGGTGAATTCGTTCGGCTCCGATTCCATCTCGATCGTTCCGTTATGTTTTTGTTCGATGATCGACTTGGTGATAGAGAGGCCGAGACCGGTTCCTTCCCCAACCGGTTTAGTGGTGAAAAACGGCGTATAGAGTTTCTCTTTGACCTCTTTCGTGATTCCCAAACCATTGTCTTCGATAACCAACCGTACCCGGTCGCCATCTTTTATCAGCCTGACCTTGATGGTCGGACTATAAGGGTTTTCGACGACACCTTTGGATTTGCTGAAGACAGCATAACAGGCGTTGTTCATCAGGTTGAGAACCGCACGACTGAAGTCTTGCGGTATCACTTTGACCGGCGGAAGCGTGTTGTCGTATTTTTCTATGATGGTAACATTGAAACTCTTGTTATTGGCACGGACAGCATGGTAGGAAAGCCATACATATTCTTTTGTCAGCTGGCAGAGGTCGGTCGGTATATATTCATCGTCTTTGCCACGGGAATAGAGCAGGATACCTCGGACGATGCTCGATGCCCGGTTCCCGTTTTCCTCAATCTTACACATGTTGCTTTTGAGGTCGTCCATGATTTCCCGAATCTCCTCGTCTGCATCGGCAGGAAGCTTGCTTTCCAGTTCGTCCAATACGTCTTCCATATCTTGCAGCAACTTGCATGATAGTTTGCTGAAGTTGATCACGAAGTTAAGCGGGTTTTGTATCTCATGTGCGATACCTGCGCTCAACAGTCCGAGTGAAGCCATCTTTTCCTGTTGGCTGATCTGTTTTCTCAGACGTTCTAACTCTTTCATACTGTCCTCATTCATTGTTGTTGCTTTTTTGATAAATAGGAATCGTAATCATAAACTCGGTAAAGTTATCCTTTTCACTTTTTACGATGATGGACCCTTGGTGGTTCAGGATGACTTCACGACAGAGGTACAAGCCTACACCCGCAGCCTCGGCAGTGGGCTTCGTGGTGAAGAACGGTTCGAATATCTTGGCTTTGATGTTGTCCTCGATGCCGATGCCGTTGTCGCGGATGCAGAGGAAGATTGTCCCGTTCAGTCTCTTTTCTACGTGTATGTTGATGATTGGCGTGAAGTCCTTTTTCTGTAACTTTTTCAGCAATGCGTAAAGGCTGTTCTTGAGTAGGTTGAGCATCACTTTATTCATCTGCTCAATGTTGATCTCTGCGGTCGTGGGTTCTGCCGGACAGTCGAGTTCTATCTGTATCTGCTTATTCTCAATGTCTTCTTTGAACTGCTTGCGGATCACGTCTACGTTCACTTTGCAGAGGTTGCAGATGTCCGTTGGAGTGACGTCGCCGTGACGGTCTTTCAATAATTCTTCCATCGCTTTGACGATCCGGACGGTGTTGCAGCCGTGTTCGTTTATCTTCTGCAAGTTGCTGTTGATCATATCGAGAATCTCGATACTGTCGGCATAGTTCTCTTTTGACATGATTGCCTGCTCATCCGTGATATTTCCCTTCAGGTCATTGATCAGGTTGACGGAAAGGCCGGCAAAGTTGTTGATGTAGTTGATCGGGTTCAGGATGCGGTCGACCAACCCTTGCGTCAATTGTCCGACAGTAGCCAGTTTTTCCTTGCGGACCAGTTCGTCCTGTGCTTTCGCCAGGGCATCGAGGGCTTCGGACAGTTTTTTGGATTCATTCAGCACCTGGTCGCGCTGGATACGGAGCTCGATCGTTCGCTCTTCTACCACTTTGGCGAGATACTCTTTTTGTTTCAGTTGCTTGCGCAGTTTCGTCTTGTAGATATACAGGATGATTTGAACGCCGATCAGGCTGGCTATCCATCCTCCCCAGTCGTAATACATCGACAGGATAATCAAGATCCAGTCGGCCAATACGAGCTTCTCTATGATTTGCAGCTTTACTTTGAGCGCTGCTATATCTCTAATGTCGAAGTCTGCCATATCAACAAATGTCTTTTGCCATTGTGAGTATATTTTTCCCGGCTGAACGACTATAGCTGACTTCCGTCATCAGTTGCTTGACCAGATAAATTCCGAGGCCGCCTATCGGGCGTTCTTCCAGTGAGAGAGTAAGATCCGGCTCTTGTCTTTCGAGAGGGTTGAAACTGATGCCGGTATCGGTTATGACGATTGTCAGCCGTTTGTTCTCGTAGCTCATGTCGATACGGATGTCCTGGTCTTTTTTGTCGGGATAGGCATACTGGATGACGTTGGTCACGGCTTCTTCGAGTGCCAGTTTGATTTGCATCGACTGTAGTTCTCCCAGTTCATAAGTACCGGCTTGCTGGTCCAGAAACGCGTATAGACGGGTTAGCTGTTTCAGCTCATTCTTTATATGTAGCGTATTTGTCATTTGCCGGAATAAAGATACTTGTTATTCGATCGTGAGGATGTGAGAGAATCCGGTGATATTCAGGATTTCCATAATATCATTCTGAATATTCTTCAGCCGGAAAGAGCCTCCTTTGTTCTTCATCCCTTTTTGCAGCATAAGAAGCAAGCGGAGTCCGGCACTGCTGATGTAGGTTAGTTCCGCACCGTTGAGCACTACTGTCTGCACTTCTCCCTGAAGGATGGGAGCGATCTCTTTTTCAAGATCTATGGAGGTTAATGTATCCAATTGTCCGGAAAGATTGATGACTGTTTCTTTCCCGTTTTCTATTGTTATCTTCATAATCTGTTCCTGTTCTGATTTTTCGTTCAAACAAAAGTATAGATAATCCATTACGTGAGCAAGTTATTGTATAAAAAAGGTTGTGCCTGTATTTGACACAACCCCTTTTGGTTTAAATCTTCGGTAACTCCCAAGGTGTCCTGTATTCCTTGCATAAATATTTGTCTGCTTCTGCGTCATGGAAACTCTTTCCGTCCCAAGTCAGTTTCTTGCCGGTACGGTAGGCGATGTTGCCTAATTGGGAGAACTTGGCGATATGGGCGCCGATTTCGATACTGGCATTACAGTTGCGGTTGCGCGATTTGATACATTCCAGATGGTTCTTGACATGCAGGTTCAAACCGCCTTCACCATATGCTTTCTTCAATGGAACCGCTTCCATGCGGGCTTTGCCGCTTACCTTTTCGGGGATTACTTCCCAGCCACTGCGATCGACAACCAGTGTTCCGTTTTCTCCGACAAATCCCAGGCCGTGATTGCGCCCGTAAGCTCCGTCGTCGATACCGATTGCATGATCCCACATGACAGTGAAGTCATCGAATGTATAAATTGTTTGAAGCAAGTCCGGTGTTTCGCAGGCGTCATCCGGATATCCGAATTTGCCTCCCGAAGCCATGATAGAGTTGGGGGCTGTAACGTTCATTCCATATAGTGCATAGTCGAGTAGATGCACACCCCAATCAGTCATCAGTCCGCCGGCATAATCCCAAAACCAGCGAAAGGTGAAATGGAAACGGTTACGGTTGAACGGACGTTTGGGAGCCGGACCCAGCCACATGTCATAGTCGATTCCTGCGGGAACGGGTTCGTCCGGTTTGACCGGGATGGAAGGACACCAACCTTGATACGAGAACACGCGGACGGTACGTATCTTGCCTAATTGCCCGCTGTGTACGAATGCCATGGCACCCTGCCAGTGCGGATCGCTGCGTTGCCATTGTCCTACCTGTACAACCCGGTTGTATTTCTCGGCGGCGCGAACCATAATGTTACATTCTTCAATGCTGTTGCCTAACGGCTTTTCGCAATAAACATCCTTACCTGCTTCACAGGCGGCTACCATCTGCAGGCAGTGCCAATGGTCGGGTGTACCGACGATGACAACGTCGATATCTTTGTTGTCGATCAGTTTCCGCCAGTCTTTATATAGGTTTTTAACTTTCTTGCCTGTGATTTTTTGAGTTTCGGCTGCGCGGCTGTTGAGAACTTCGTCATCGATGTCACATAGCGCGATACACTCGACTTCCGGATTCCGAAGGAAAGCTTGTAGGTCTGAAAATCCCATCCCTTTACAGCCAATCAGTCCGACGCGTATTTTGTCGTTCGCTCCTATACTTCCAGGAGTCGCGTTGATAAAGAATGGACTCATGGAAAGTCCGGCTCCTAATAAGGTCGCTTGCCGGATAAAATCTCTGCGTGTTGTCATGGTCTTATGAATTAGATATTATAAGTTGTTGAGCCAAATGTATAAATAATAGGTGAGCGATACAATAAAAACTGTGATAAAAATATAAATACGGTGGCTTTTTGGGAAAAGGAGCGTATTTTTGTATCCGGTTTGCTTTTTAAGGAAAACCTATTATTTGTAAAACAGACATAAGATGATTAGAGTAACTTATTTTATTGTATGCCTTTTGCTGGGAATTACGCTGGTTTCGTGTATTCGTGACGAGGCGTTGAATGCAGAAGCGGATATATTGACTTGTACAGTGTCGGGAGATATCTTGAAACGTGATCCGATTATAGAAAATAATAAGGTAGTATTGATGGTAACGGCCGATGCCGATTTGACACATCAGGCGCCTGAATTTACATTGACTCCCGGTGCAACCATTTCTCCGGCCAGCGGGACCGAACGTGACTTTACGACTCCGCAATTTTATACGGTAACTTCTGAAGATGGAAATTGGAAGAAAGAATATCAAGTTACTTATATTATTGCTGGAATTAGCTCGGAATATCATTTTGAGAATGTAAAGGATTACAAGAGTTCGCTTTTGAAATATGTTTATAATATTTTCTATGAGAATGATTCTGAGGGAAAATGGGTAATGGATTGGGCCAGTGGAAATACCGGTTTTGCTTTGACTGGTGCAGGTACGGAAGATCCGGCATCATTTCCGACTTCATCTTATGCGGAAGGAAAGGTGGGCAAATGCGTAAAGTTGGAAACAAAGTCGACTGGGGATTTCGGTTCGAAGTTGGGTATGCCTATTGCTGCCGGTAATCTTTTTATGGGTACGTTTAGTGTAGGGAACGCATTGACCGACCCATTGAAAGCAACAATGTTCGGAGTTCCGTTCGAGCATATACCGACCTACTTGAAGGGGTATTATAAGTATAAGGCAGGTGAAGTTTATAAAGATGAGAATGGAAATATTGTAAAAGATAAAAAGGATACGTGGGATATTTATGCAATCTTTTACGAGACAGATGAAAAGACAAAAACATTGGATGCAACGAACCGTTTTGATCATCCTAATTTGATATCCATAGCTCGCATTGATGAGAAAGACCGGAAGGAAACGGATGAGTGGACGGAGTTTTATTTGCCATTTGTGACAAAGACTGGAAAGATTGTGGATAAAGATAAACTGAAAGCTGGTAAATATAATGTGGCTATTGTCTTTTCTTCCAGTATTGAAGGGGATTATTTCAGAGGTGCTGTCGGCAGTACATTGTATATCGATGAAGTGGAACTGATTCATGCAGCAGATTAAAAAAGATTATTGTGATGAGAAAGAATATTGTATCAATTTGTGTACTGGCCTTGTTGCTGGTAACGTTTTCGGTTTTTGGACAAGAAGACCGGAATAAGGGAATTATCAATTCTGCATTGATCGGTTTGGAGTATGAGGTAAAAGCCGGCTTTAACATAGGAGGAACGGCTCCGATACCTTTACCCGTCGAGATTCGTGATATAACGGGGTATAATCCTACTATGGCTGTTGCGATAGAAGGAAATGTGACAAAGTGGTTCGATCAAGAAAAGAAATGGGGAATGAGAATCGGTATTCGTTTGGATAGCAAAGGGATGAAAACGAATGCCAAAGTGAAAAACTATGGAATGGAAATTATCGGTGAAGGCGGCGAACGCATAAAAGGAAACTGGACCGGATATGTGAAGACGAATGTAAAGAGTACATATCTGTCTTTTCCGGTTTTGGCTACTCATCAGTTTAATCGTCGCTTCAGTATGAATCTGGGACCGTATTTTGCCTATATGTTGGAGGGTGATTTTTCCGGAAACGTGTATGATGGTTATTTGCGCGAAGGCGATCCTACCGGTAATAAGGTCGTTTTTGCCGATGGAAAAAATGCCCCTTATGACTTCTCGAAAAACCTTCGCCGTTTCCAATGGGGTGCGCAGTTAGGTGCCGAATGGCGTGCTTTTAAGCATTTGAATGTCTATGCAGACCTGACTTGGGGATTGAATGATATCTTTCAGAAAGATTTCGATACGATTACTTTCGCCATGTATCCGATTTACCTGAACGTCGGTTTCGGTTACGCTTTCTGATACAAACGTATTTTGATATATCGTTATGGCTTTCCTGATTCATAATTATGAAATGGAAAGCCATAATTTTTTTAATAAACGACATCTTTTCTATAGGGCAATCACACCAAAAGAACCCTTTTTTCTACCTTCTTTCCTCTATTGTCATTTTGATACCTTAATCAGAAAATTTGCTATCAAATAGAATGTTAAAAAATATTACTCTTGCGGGGAATTTCCAAAATATGCCCCATTAATTCAAATTAGATGGGATAGAGGTGTTATTTTGATATTTAATAGTTATATTTGTCCGAATAATTTTTTAGTCCAATATATTTTGAATTACCATGAAAGAAAACACTAAGAAGGGTGTAACCCGTCGAGAGTTTCTCGGCCTTTCCGCTCTTGGATTGGCAAGTTTGACTATCCTGCCCAGCTGGGCTGTAAATGGGGTGCGTATCGCACCGAGTGATCGTGTCGTTTTGGGGTTTGTCGGATTAGGGCAACAAGGTTTATCCGATTTCAAGAGTTTTTCTACTTGTCCTGGGGTGCAGGTTGCTGCCTGTTGTGACGTGGATTCTTTGAAACGTGAACGTTTCAAACGTCGTGTCGAGGCTTGGCAGAAGTCTCTGAATGTAGCTCCCCGTTGCGATATGTATGAATTTTATGAAGATGTGCTGGACCGTAAGGATATCGACGTGATTGAAGTGGCAACACCTGACCACTGGCATGCATTGGTTGCTATCCATGCTTGTCAGAGCGGCAAGGATGTTTATTGTCAGAAGCCGTTGGCTTATACGATTACGGAAGGTTTGGCTGTCGCTCGTGCCGTACGCGATAATAATCGTGTGTTCCAGATCGGTAGCCAGCAGCGTTCGAGCAAGGAGTTCCAGGATGCGATCGCCTTGGTTCGTGCCGGTAAGATCGGCCATATCGAAAAGATATACGCCCGTGTTGGCGAACCACCCAAGCCATTGGACTTGCCGGAAATGGATGTCCCTGGTAATCTGAATTTCAATCAGTGGATGGGACCGTTGAACGATCCGAAGATTCATTATCATCCAGATCTTTGTCCTCCTATCTCTCTTGAACCCGAACAGAACGAGAAGTTGTGGGGGGCATGGCGCTGGTATCAGGAAACCGGAAACGGGTATACAGCCGATTGGGGGGCTCATATGTTCGATATTGCACAGGCGGCAATCGGTATGGACGGCTCCGGTCCAGTAGAGTTTATCCCGAAAGGATATGAAGGTACAGAATATGCGACGATGAAATATGCTAATGGTATTGTGATGACCGAACAACCTTATCGTGAAGATAATGCCAACGCGCAAGGTATCAAGTTTATCGGTGATAAGGGGTGGTTGAAAGTAGCTCGCGGTTATATCGAATGTTCCGATCCTTCCTTGTTGCCGAAAGAGGAAAAGAAAGTCGGGAAGGGAGAATATGAAGTAAGCTCTCCGCATATGCAGAACTTTATCGATTGCGTCCGTTCACGCCGGAATCCGATTGCTCCGGTTGAAGTCGGTTGTAGTACGAATACGCTTTGCTGCTTGCAAAACATTGCCCGTGAACTGGGACGTCCTGTTCATTGGGATCCGGCAACGTTGAGCTTTAATGGCGATAGGGAAGCCGAATCACATCGTTTGTACTGGTACGAATACAGAAATCCGTACAAATTGCCGTATTATGACAAATAAGATAAGGTAAGAGGTAAAGGAAAGTCCCGGAATAAAGTTTCGGGACTTTTTTATATATTTTTTAGTCCGGATAGTGATTATTCCGTTCGCTCTGTTTAATTTTGCCAAATCCAGACAAAAAACATAATGTATCATGAAAACTAATCAACTATTTCTTTTGACAGGTTTGGCAGCCGTAACTCTTCCTGCCTGTGTCCAAAAGGACAAAAAAGGGGTGTCGGAGAAGCCTATGAATATTCTCTATATCATGTGCGATGATCATTCTTATCAGACAATTAGTGCTTACGATCATCGTTTTATCGAAACTCCGAATATCGACCGGATTGCTAATGAAGGCGTACGGTTTACGAACAGTTTCGTCGCCAACTCTTTGAGCGGTCCCAGTCGTGCCTGTTTACTGACGGGCAAGCATAGCCATAAGAATGGCTTTACCGACAATACGAAACGTTTTGACGGCAGCCAGCAGACATTCCCGAAGTTGTTGCAACAAGCCGGCTATCAGACTGCAGTTGTAGGGAAATGGCATCTGACATCCGATCCTACCGGTTTCGATTACTGGAATATCTTGATCGGACAGGGGGATTATTATAATCCGTACTTTATCGATAACGGAGAGAAAAAGCAGATCGAAGGCTATGCTACGAACATCACGACGGACTTAGCTTTGGACTGGCTGGATAACAAACGTGATAAGAATAAACCTTTCTGTCTCTTGCTCCACCACAAAGCGCCCCATCGTACCTGGATGCCGGATACCTGTGATTTGGATTTGTATGAAGATGTCGTTTACCCGGTTCCCGAAACATTTTATGACAAATATGAAGGACGTATTGCCGCATCCGAACAGGAAATGAATATTATCAAGGATATGGATCTCGTCTATGACTTGAAGATGGCAGATAAGGAAAATGAGATTCATACGACTACCGGCCTTGAAGAAAATGGCCGTAATTTATATAACCGGATGACTCCGGCTCAAAAGGCAGCTTGGGACAAACATTATGATCCTATTATTAAGAAATTCAAGGAACAGAAGTTGACGGGGAAGGCGTTGGCTGAATGGAAATACCAACAGTACATGCACGATTATATGCGTGTGATCCATTCCGTAGACCGTAATGTGGGGCGTGTGTTGGATTATATGGAGAAAAGCGGTTTATTGGAAAATACTATTATCGTTTATACTTCCGACCAGGGATTCTATATGGGTGAACATGGCTGGTTCGACAAACGTTTCATGTATGAAGAATCTTTCCGTACACCGATGTTGGTTCGTTTTCCCGGCGGTGTTAAAGGCGACATCCCCGAAATGGTCCAGAATATCGACCATGCAGCGACTTTCCTTCAAGTGGCTGGCGTCCCTGTTCCCGAAGATATCCAGGGTGCTTCTTATTTGCCTTTGTTGAAAGGTGAAAAGCCGAAAGATTGGCGTACTTCTTTATATTATCATTTTTACGAGTATCCGGCGGAACACGCTGTAAAACGTCATTATGGTGTTCGTACCGACCGCTATAAATTAATCCATTTCTATAATGATATCGATGTGTGGGAACTTTATGATCTGCAAAACGATCCGATGGAAATGCATAATATCTATAATGAACCGGGCAATGAAGCCTTGATCGACAGTCTGAAAATCGAACTGAATAAATTGCAGGAACAGTACGACGATCCGATTGAAACGGAGTTGGCAACTGCGAAGAAATAAGATAGAAATAACAAAAAAGGCATTCAGAAATGAATGCCTTTTTTGTTATTTGTCATAAGGTTGTGGAGCATATCGGACTCGAACCGATCACCTTCAGACTGCCAGTCTGACGCTCTAGCCAGATGAGCTAATGCCCCGTGTGACTTATTTTCAAGTGCAAATATAGGGCTTTTCCTGATATAACCACTATCTTTGCCATAGAATTTTTACAAAAAATAAGATGATTGTTTATAACACAACGTTCCATATAGAAAAAGATATTCTGGATGAAAGCTTGGTTTATCTTAAAAAACAGTATATCCCGAAAGCTGTGGAGAGCGGATTTTTGCAGCGGCCGTGCCTGCGACGCGTGCTGCAGGCTGAGGAGGGAGAAGATATCAGTTTATCCGTCCAGTTTCATGTTAAGAATATCGATACGTTGAATTTCTGGTTACAGAATGAAGGAAATAACCTTCACCGCGCATTGGTTGCTCGTTTCGGTCATAAAATTGCCGGCTTTAGTACTTTACTGGAAGAGATAGATTGGGAAAAATGACGAAAGACCGTGTCATATTGGGCATTGATCCTGGGACGATTGTGATGGGTTATGGAGTGCTGACGATTGAAGGAAACAAACCCAAGCTGGAAGCTATGGGGATACTCCAATTGAATAAATACGAGGATCATTATTTGCGGCTCCGTAAGATTTTTGAGCGGGTCTTGGGACTTATCGATCAGTATCATCCGGACGAACTGGCCATTGAAGCTCCGTTTTTCGGGAAGAACGTACAGAGTATGTTGAAATTGGGGCGTGCACAGGGAGTCGCTATGGCTGCCGCACTCGAACGGGATATCCCGATATTTGAATATGCCCCGCTAAAGATCAAGATGTCCATTACCGGAAATGGGAATGCTGCAAAAGAACAAGTGGCCGGGATGCTACAGCGCTACCTGCATATTCCGGAAGCATCCATGTTGCCGCAATTGGATGCGACAGATGGATTGGCAGCTGCCGTTTGCCATTATTTCCAGACGAATAATCCGGTACAGGAAAAGAAATATACTGGATGGAAGGACTTTATTGCAAAGAATCCGGGCAAAGTCCGTTGAAACAAAAAAGGATGCCTGCAATTACAGGCATCCCCTTCTCATAGACACACTTCTCTATGTATGTTGAATACACAGTGATCTATACGATTCCTTGTGCCATCATAGCTTTGGCTACTTTCATGAAGCCTGCAATGTTCGCACCTTTCACATAGTTGATATATTGATCCTCTTTTCCATGTTCGACACATTGTTGGTGGATAGCGCTCATGATCTGATGCAGTTTGTCATCGACTTCGGCAGCTGTCCACGAAATATGCATGGCATTCTGAGTCATTTCCAGACCGGAAGTGGCGACGCCGCCGGCGTTGACAGCCTTACCCGGAGCAAAAAGTTGTTTGTGCTCGATAAACAGGTCGACAGCTTCAGCTGTACATCCCATGTTGGATACTTCGGCTACGCATGATGTCTTGTTCTCGATCAGCTTGCGTGCATCGTCTGCGTCCAGCTCGTTCTGAGTGGCACAAGGCAGTGCGATATCCACTTTTTGTTCCCAGGGTTTCTTGCCGGGATAGAAGGTCGAACCAGGGAATTCTTCGGCGTAAGGAGCTACAATATCATTACCTGAGTTACGCAGTTCCAGCATATAATCGATCTTTTTTCCGGAAATGCCGTCCGGATCATAGATATAGCCGTCCGGGCCGGAGATCGTGACGACTTTTGCACCCAGTTCGGTAGCTTTAGTAGCTGCTCCCCAGGCAACGTTGCCGAAACCGGAGATTGCCACTGTCTTACCTTTTATATCGATCCCTTTTGCCTGAAGCATCTGGTTGACAAAATACAGTCCTCCGAAACCAGTAGCTTCCGGACGAATCAATGAACCGCCGAATTCCAATCCTTTGCCGGTGAATGTACCGGTAAATTCACGAGTCAGTTTCTTGTACATGCCGAACATATAGCCCACTTCACGTCCTCCTACGCCGATGTCACCGGCAGGCACATCCATGTCCGGTCCGAGATGACGCCACAACTCCAGCATAAATGCCTGGCAGAAACGCATGATTTCAGCATCACTCTTACCGCGTGGAGAGAAATCGGAACCGCCTTTACCGCCACCCATAGGCAGGGTAGTCAGTGAGTTTTTGAATGTTTGTTCAAAGGCAAGGAACTTCAAGATAGAAAGGTTTACAGATGCATGGAAACGGATACCGCCTTTGTACGGGCCAATCGCGTTGTTATGCTGAACACGGTAACCCATGTTCGTCTGAATGTTACCTTTGTCGTCCATCCAAGTCACGCGGAACTGATATACTCTATCAGGAATACACAAACGTTCGATCAAGTTTACTTTATCAAACTCCGGGTGTTTGTTGTATTCTTCTTCAATCGTAGAAAGTACTTCTTCTACTGCTTGATGATACTCCGGTTCATTGGGAAATCTTCTTTTCAGATCGTCTAATACCTTTGCTGCATTCATAATCTTTTTTTCTTTTATTGGTTGTTTAAAATTCGATTATCTATTTCTCTTATGCGGTTGCAAAAGTAAAGATAAAAATTGAACTAGCAAACATTTTATAAAGAAAAATGCGATAAAACATCAAATTTGATATTTTATCGCATTAAAAATAGGAAAAAAGATATTTATTTGTTCTTTTTGATCGACTTATAGACAGGAATAAATACTAATGCTGCCGAAATGCCAAGCATTACCACCGTCATCCCGTCAATTCGTTCGGCTTTTGTCAGAACTAGATAGCAAAGCGCCAACCAAAGCAGGCTGATGCAAACTATTTGTGATTTGGATAACGGACGTTTCATTTACCTCCTCTTTTCTTTTTGTCAACGATGGCGTCGATCACGGCTACAGCTGTGATATTGACAATGTCGCGGACAGAGCTTTCGAAATCGGTGAAATGAATAGGTTTGTTCAATCCCATCTGGATAGGGCCGATGAATTCCGTATCCGGGTCCATTGCCTGCAACAGTTTGTAACCGGCGTTTGCTGAACTCAAGTTCGGGAAAATCAATGTATTTACATCTTTTCCTTTCAGGCGGGTAAACGGATATTTGGTATCACGCAATTCGCGGTTCATGGCAAAGTTTACCTGCATTTCACCGTCAATAGCCAGTTCCGGATATTCTTCCTGCATGTGGGCAACAGCTTCGTGCACTTTCACAGGGCTACCTGCAGTATCAGCACCGAAGTTGGAGTATGACAACATTGAGATAACCGGCGTGTGATTGAAGAAGCGAACTGTTTTATCAGACAATTTAGCGATGTCAATCAATGTTTCCGTATCCGGGTGGCGGTTAATCAGTGTGTCTGCCAGGAAGTAAGTACCTTTCTTGGAGTTCAGGATATGCATTGTTCCGAAGTGTTTGAAGCCCGGTTGGATACCGATTACTTCTTTGGCCACTTTGATCGTATTGCTATATCTTGTATAAAGTCCGGTGATGAAAGCATCCGCATCTCCTGTTTCCACCATCATCATACCGAAGTAGTTGCGTTCGAACATTTTATCGTTGGCTTCTTCATAAGTAAAGCCTTCGCGTGCACGTTTTTCTGCAAGAATGCGTGAGTAACGTTCGCGGCGTTCCGATTCGTCCGGGTGACGGAGATTGACGATTTCAATACCTTCCAGGCTAAGATCCATTTCTTCTGCCAGTTTTCCGATAGCCTCGTCATTTCCTAATAAGATAGGATGACAGATACCTTCGGCTTTCGCTTCAACGGCAGCTTTCAGCATATTCGGATGGATACCTTCGGCAAATACGACACGTTGCGGTGAACGGCGGGCTGTATCATACAGTTGGCGGGTCAGCTTGGATTCATAACCCATCAATTCGCGCAGGTGAACACAGTAAGCATCCCAGTCTTTAATTTCAGTGCGGGCCACTCCGCTTTCCATAGCAGCTTTTGCCACTGCGCAGGAAACTTCGGTGATGAGGCGTGGATCTACCGGTTTCGGGATAAAGTATTCCGCACCGAAAGAGAGGTTGTTCACGTGGTATGCCGCATTAACTACATCGGGTACCGGCTGTTTTGCCAGATTAGCGATAGCGTGTACGGCTGCAATCTTCATCTCTTCGTTGATAGCTTTAGCGTGAGTATCCAAAGCACCGCGGAAGATATACGGGAAACCGATTACATTATTAATCTGGTTCGGATAGTCCGACCGTCCGGTCGCCA
>OGRU01001295.1_pt1 | contig 19273 bp, 20 predicted proteins | sample 1553541 | NCBI WGS metagenome assembly OGRU01 (sample SAMEA2580068, study PRJEB22360) | human gut metagenome | biome: human gut; feature: human-associated habitat; material: faeces | place: Denmark | collected 2008/2010
ATCGGATTCACATATACCGAAAGCAGCGGCTTCTATGTTTTGTACGCAGAAGATACCGCAGACTTCCGCGGTTGGTACAATGCTGACGGCAGGCTTATCAGCCGCAGTACAACCCTGTTACACCCCCACAGGCAGCACCGCAGGCATACGCTGCTCCGCAGCCCCAGGCGGCACCTGCACAGCCGCAGAGCCGCCCGGCGGTAAACCCGATTACCGGGCAGCCCTGGTAATATCACACCGAAAATTTACGAAAAGGAGGTAAAAGAGTATGGATCATTTAAGTATTGACCTTGAAACATTTTCAAGCGTGCCGATACAAAAAGCCGGTGCCCAAAAGTACATACAAAGCCCCGACTTTGAGATCCTCCTCTTTGCCTACTCCCTTAACGGTGCGGAGCCGGTGTGCTGTGATTTTGCGCAGGGCGAAACACTCCCCAAGTGGGTTGCCGAGGCGTTGCTTGATCCGCAGTGCTTAAAACACGCATACAATGCGCCCTTTGAGTGGGGCTGCCTGTCCCGGTATATAGGCAGGCAGCTGCCACCGGCGCAGTGGCGCTGCACAATGTTCCACGGCTTGTATGCAGGCTATACAGCAGGCTTGGATGCCACAGGCAGAGCGTTGGGCTTGCCGGAGGATAAACGCAAGCTGAATACCGGCAAAGCCCTTATACGCTATTTCTGCGTACCGTGTGCCCCGTCAAAGGCAAACGGCGGCAGAACACGGAACTACCCGCACCACGCACCGGAGCGTTGGGAGTTATTCAAAGAGTACAACCGCCAGGATGTTACAACCGAAATGGAAATTGAGCGCAGGCTTTCGGCGGTACCCATACCGGACTTTGTGCAAAAGGAATGGGAAACGGATCTTATTATAAACAGCCGAGGCGTTGCTATTGATATGGGGATGGTTGAGGGCGCCCTTGAACTTGGGGCAACGGTCCGCAACACCCTTACAACCGAGGCTGTGAAAATATCCGGGTTAAACAACCCAAACAGCGTAAAGCAGCTTGCATCTTGGCTTGAAAGCGAAACCGGCGAGGAAATAAACGGGCTCCGCAAGGACACCGTTGCCAAAATGCTTGCCCGTGACGATAACAGCCCGGAGGTACAGCGTATGCTTGAGATCCGGCAGGAGCTCGGCAAAACAAGCACCAAAAAATACGATGCCATTGAGCAGGCCGTGTGCCAGGATGGGCGTGTGCGTGGGCTCTTACAGTTTTATGGCGCCAACCGCACGGGCCGCTGGGCAGGGCGTTTGGTGCAGGTGCAAAACCTGCCCCGCACCTATACAGAGCCGTTGGAGCTTGCCCGTGACCTCGTAAAAGGGCGTAAGCTGGATGCCTTAAAGTGCATTTACGGCAGCGTGCCGGACACGCTCTCACAGCTGATACGCACCGCATTTATTGCCGCACCCGGTAATGTGCTGATTGATGCCGACTTTTCGGCCATTGAGGCCCGTGTTATTTCCTGGCTTGCCGGTGAGGAGTGGAGGCTTGAGGTTTTCCGCACCCACGGCAAAATATACGAGGCATCAGCCTCGCAGATGTTCGGCGTACCCATTGACCTTATAAAAAAGGGCAACCCCGAATATGCCCTCCGGCAAAAAGGTAAGGTTGCAGAGCTTGCCCTCGGCTACCAGGGCAGCACCGGCGCACTTATCAATATGGGTGCACTTGATATGGGCATACCAGAGGAGGATCTGCCCGATATTGTGAGCCGTTGGCGTGATGCCAACAAACGCATAAGGGATCTGTGGTATAAGGTGGATGCCGCCGCCGTGCAGGTTATCACCCAGGGCGGCAGCGTGGGCGTAAGCAGCATTATACTTGCCCACGAATGGGATGCAACCCAAGGCACCGACTATATGACAATAACGCTGCCAAGCGGCAGAAAACTGTTTTACAATGCCCCGCAAATAGGCATAAACCAATGGGGCAACCCCTCAATATCGTATATGGGTATGGACCAGACCACAAAGAAATGGAAACGCATCGAAACTTACGGCGGCAAGCTCGTGGAGAATTGTGTGCAAGCCATCGCCCGTGATTGTCTGGCACAGGCTATTGAACACCTGGAGGCAGCAGGGCTGCCGGTTATATTCCACATACACGATGAGGTGGTAATTGATATAAGACCGTTTGCAGACAACGATGCAATGCTTGCAAAAACGGTTGAAATAATGAGCCGCCCTGTTCCGTGGGCTCCGGGCTTGCCCCTTGGCGCCGATGGTTGGGTTGGTAAATTCTTTAAGAAAGATTAAATGCAAGGAGGTATGCCGATATGGCAACATTGAAAGAACGGGATCCGGAGGAATACGCTGCACTTTGCGCTCTTTATAGAGGGGCAACTGATAAAATAAACGATCCCGATTATGAACGGGTACAGCCCCCCCCCGCAGGATAAAACGCCCTTTGCCCTCATTGATGCCTGGGGTATAGAGTGTTTTAGATTGGGCTTTGAGATGGCCTGTGAATTAACAAACAATAATTAAGGGAGGGCTCGGCTATGGGCGATATGCGCGAGGTATTTGATTACTACAAGGAGTATTGCAAGGAACAACACCGTAAAAGGGTTGCAAAAACACCAGATCGTATTGCCTATGCTGCAAAGATGTTAGAACAGCGAGGCATTAAATACGAGCTAAAAAATCAAAACACAGGGCACTTTCATTGCTGGCGAAAATCGGACAACCAGCTCATACAGTTTTGGGCCGGCACAGGAAAAATAATGGGCTATCAAAACGCCCGTGGGTTAAAAGCCCTATTATCAATTTGTGAAAAATAAAAAGGAGGCTCGGCTATGCAGTATATGGGAGGCAAAAGCCGCATAGCCCGCTACATAGCCGAAATTATAAATAACACCCTTAACGGGGGGGGAGCGTTCAATGAGATACCAAGGCGGCAAGAGCCGTATAGCAACACCTTTGGCGCAGATCCTCAACGCTACGGGGGGGGCTTGCTTTGTTAGCCTTTTCTGTGGTAGCTGCTCCGTTGAAAGCAAAGTTACCGGCTATGACCGCATTATACTGAATGACAAGCACAAGTATTTGATTGCTATGTTAAGAGGTGTGCAGGCGGGTTATGAATTGCCGGAAACGATAACAGAGGAACAGTACCAGGCCATAAGAGCCGACAAAGATGCAGATCCGGTGCTTGCAGGTTTTGTGGGCTTTGGGTGCAGCTTTGGCGGCAAATGGTTTGGAGGATATGCACGAAATAAGGGCGGCACAAATTATGCCGCACAAAGCAAGCGATCACTGCTTAAAGATATGGCAACGCTTGGCGGTGCCGAGATATTCTGCGGTGATTATAAACAAGTACCTATACCGCCGGGGGCGGTTGTATATGCGGATCCTCCGTATGACAATACCACCGGTTACAATAACGAGAAATTTAACAGCACAGAGTTTTGGCAGGCAATGCGTTTGCTTGCCGATACCGGGCACACCGTTTACATAAGTGAGCAGACTGCCCCGCCGGACTTTGTGTGCGTGTGGGAAAAGCCCTTTACCCGCACCCTCGACAGAAACAAGGGCAACCAATTCAAGGTAACAGAAAAGCTGTTTACCTATATTTCACCGATATGGAGGCGGTAAAAATGATACCTTTTCCAAATAAAAAATACAGCGTTATATACGCAGATCCCCCGTGGAGCTACCAGGACAAGCGGTGCAACGGCAATGCTGCCGACCACTACCCCACAATGAGTATTGAGGATATATGCAGTCTGCCGGTGCAGGATCTGGCGGCTGATAACTGCGTGCTTTTCCTCTGGGCAACTTACCCTATGCTCAAAGAGGCAATGAAAGTAATTGAGGCGTGGGGCTTTAAGTATAAAAGCATCGGCTTTCAGTGGGTAAAACAAAACCGCAGTGGTAACGGTTACTTTTTCGGCCTTGGGCGTTGGACCAGGGGCAATACAGAGCCGTGCCTTATAGCTGTTAAGGGTAAACCCCACAGGACAAGCAACAGCGTAAGCCAACTTATTTTTGCCCCGCTGCGTGCCCATTCCCAAAAGCCGGATATTACACGAGATAAGATCCGAGAGCTGATGGGGGGATCACTCTTACATAGAGCTTTTTGCAAGGAACACAACACCAGGCTGGGATGTCTGGGGAAACGAGGTAAACAAGTATGGCAACTAAAATATACATAGCCGGAAAAATCACCGGCGATCCCGATTATAAAGCAAAGTTTAATGCCGCCGCAGAGGCGTACAAAAAAAAGGGTTACACCGTGCTTAACCCCTCCTGGATGCCGCAGGGTATGCAAAAGGCAGACTATATGCGTATTTGCTTTGCAATGATAGACACCGCAGATGTGGTTGCTTTCCTGCCGGGCTATGAAACAAGCCCCGGTGCACAGCTTGAGCTGCAATACTGTTTTTACATTGATAAAGATGTAAAGCTGCCGGAATGTAAGCACCCTGTGCTTATCCGTGAGGGTAACGGGCCAATAGTGTGCAACCAATGCGGTGCTGTATTTAAGGAGGTAAAGCCTTGAAACACTACGGCGATATAACAAAGATAAACGGCAGCCTCGTTGAGCCCGTCAATGTGGTTATTGGCGGCAGCCCGTGCCAGGATCTCTCTGTTGCGGGCAAGCAGGCAGGGCTTGCCGGTGAACGGTCTGGGCTCTTTATGGAGCAATTACGGATAATAAAAGAAATGAGGAGGGCTGACCTTGAACGAGGCAGAACAGGAAAAGACACCCGCCCAAGGTATATGGTGTGGGAAAATGTGCCCGGAGCTTTCAGCTCCAACAAAGGAGCCGATTTCAGCATCGTGCTCCAAGAAACTGCAAAAGTGGCCTGCGAACAAGCCCCCGCTGTTCCTATCCCTAAAAACGGATGGCCTCCAGCCGGATGCCTTACCGATGTGGGAGGACAATGGAGCATTGCGTGGCGAGTATTTGATGCACAGTTTTGGGGTGTGCCCCAAAGACGAAAACGCATCGCACTTGTCGCAGATTTTGGAGGCCTCACCGCACCCGAAATACTCTTTGAGCGCCAGGGCGTGCCTGGGTATATTAAACCGTGCGGCAAAGAGGGGCAAGCAGCTCCCGGAAATATTGAAACTTGCTTTAATACAGCAGGCTCAACGGGGGGGGCTTATTGCATACAAGGTAACTGCATCGACAGAGCCGACAACGCAGGATGCAACGGAAAAGGATGGACCGAGGGCGTAAGCTACACCCTTAACACCGTTGACCGCCCCGCCGTACTCCCTTTTGAGCCCAAGGCTTTTGGGATATGCTCATATTCCTCAAACAGTATGAAGTCAAGCAACCCGCACAGTGGAATATATGAGGCTGACACATCGAGAACGCTTGACCTAAACTGCGGCAACCCGACCTGCAACCAGGGAGGCATTGCGGTTGTAAACCCTTTTGTGCCAGCCCCTCAACTAACGGGGGGGCTAACCCAAACAGTACACATTTTCGATCCGGCGCAGATAACAAGCAAACTGCACCGCAACCAAATGCTTGCGGGAGCACCGTGCCACACAATGCACAGGCTTGCGCCTCCGGCAATAGTGATCCGATCGTCTTTGAGCCGGGATCCTGTTCCCGTGTTGGCGGGCATATCTGGCAAGACGGAAAAGCACCAGCTTTGAGAGCGCAAAGCGGCGATAATCAGCACGCCATAGCACTTGAAAACCATCCGGCTGACAGCAGGGTTAAAATTGCCGAGGATGGTATAGTACAAACCCTCAACGCCCGAATGGGCACCGGGGGGGGAATGTTCCCCTCGTTATGTGCTCTACCAAAAAGCCATAGGGAGCCTTTGCGCACGGGACAGCCGAGGGATCGGCAACCAATATGTGCAGGAGGGCAAGCTGTTCATTATGGAGGTACAAAAGTGATGATAATGTTTGAAAATTACCAATTTGCAAATTGGCGCCCTGGCTGTGGAACGCTTAAAGCCAGCGGCGGCGATTACGGGGGGGCTCGGAAAACTTGATCGTGTATCAATATTGGAACGGTGAACAAGTAACCGACACCCTCACAGCAAGGAACGCAGGGGGGGCAACGGATGCCAGACAAACAAAATTTTAATTGTGTAGTGGGTTTTCACCTGCTGCAAGATCCTATAACAGACGAAAACAAAACGCCTTGCCTGTCGGCAGGCAGCTCCACCGGCGAGGCATCGCTCGGTGTATGTGAGGAACAAAGCCAGGCACAGTACATTGTGCGGAGGCTTACACCGCTTGAGTGTGAACGCCTGCAAGGCTTTCCGGACGGTTGGACGGATATAGGCGAATGGACGGACAGCAAAGGCAAAGTACATAAAGAGAGTACCGACAGCGCACGCTACATAGCCCTCGGCAACAGTATAGCAATACCGCCCTGGACTTATGTATTACAACGGCTTTCACTATGCTGCGGTGCAAAGCCCACAATGGCAAGTTTATTTGACGGTATAGGCGGTTTTCCGTATATCTGGGAAAGCCTTAACGGCAAAGGCTCTTGCGTGTGGGCAAGTGAAATTGAGGACTTTCCTATTGCAGTAACAAAATATCATTTTCCGGAGGAGGTAAACAACGATGGCTGATGCAGATAAATGCGCCGCTTGCGGTGAGATTATTCCGGAGGGCATCCAGGTTTGCCCTCTGTGTTCAAAGGAGGTGCCCGAAATGGGCAGCAGCAAAAACCCTTATTACAATAGCGAGGGCTACGCCGATCCCACCGCATACGGTGCCTTAAAGCCGATTATGCAAGCGGATGCCGCCCTTGAGGGCAAAGTAAACTTTTTGATTAAAGTATTAAAGTTTATAGCCAATGAGGCCGGGTTTGATGTGGTAAACCGTATTGAACTGCGGGACCGTAACACAGGGAGATGTTTCAAGTGAAAATAAAAGAATTGTTGGGCTTTTGTGGTGTAAAGGGTTGCAAACACCGTGCATATTGTACCGCAACTTTAACTGCAAAACGAAAGCAAGACGGTACGCCCGTGAAATTGGGCAAAAGAAGATTGTGCGAGGAGCACCTTACCGAGGTAATAGCACAAGCAGCAACACATAGCTCCATAGATGATTAAGCCCCCCCGCCGTGGGTGCGGGCGGTAAGGAGTAACCGCTATGCAATATGATCGTAAAATTGCCATAGCCTCCGGTGCAAGCAGGCGTGCAACCGTATGGGCCACGCAAACGCTTATGGTATCGGAATTATGGCAAAAGTTAAAAGTGCCCGCAAGGGGCACCGAAACCCTTGCAGAATACCTAAACTTAAAAAAAGCACAGCAGGACGATCTCAAGGATATTGGCGGTTTTGTCGGCGGTACCCTAAACGGACCACGCCGCAAGGCCAACAATGTGGCCGGGCGTGATATTATCACCCTTGACCTTGACAACATACCCGCAGGGCATAAAGACAATGTGCTCCGCATTGTGGAGGGCTTGGGCTGTGGGTACTGCATTTACAGCACCCGAAAGCACCAGCCTGCTGCCCCTCGTCTGCGTGTGCTCTTTCCGCTTGATAGAACAGTAACGGCTGACGAATACGAGCCCATCGCCCGTAAAGCAGCTGAATATATAGGCCTTGAATACGCCGATCCCACAACCTTTGAGCCCAGCCGCCTTATGTATTGGCCGAGCTGCTGCCTTGATAGTGAGTATGTGTATGTTGTGGGCGATAAACCTTTTTTATCTGCCGATGGCCTGCTTGCACAGTACACTGATTGGCACGATATGACACAGTGGCCCGCCTTGCCGGGGCAGGCGCAGTTTACCAAGCTGGCAGTAAAGCAAGGCGATCCGGACGGCAAAAACGGCGTTGTGGGTGCGTTCTGCCGCACCTATGATATACAGCGTGCAATGGACGAGCTGCTCCCCGGTATTTATGAGCCGGTTGACAATATGCCCGGCAGATATACATACCTCGGAGGCTCTACCACGGGCGGTGCCGTGCTTTACGATGATGGCAAATTTTTATACAGTCACCACGCAACGGACCCCTGCGGCGGCCGCCTTGTAAACGCCTTTGACCTTGTGCGCCTGCACAAGTACGGCGATAAGGACGATACCGCAGCCGCAGGCTCACCCACCAACCGCCTGCCCTCCTACCTTGCTATGTGTGAGTATGCCTGCGGGCTTTCGGAGGTTGGCGCACTTATCAGCAAGGAACGGTACGAAAGTGCCGTTAAGGACTTTGACGGCATCACCGCTGACGAGAGCGAGGAGCCGGAAAATTGGATGGTGCTGCTTGAAAAGAACACCCAGACGGGCGCCGTTAAGGCCACCATTGACAATGTGCGTATTATTCTGGAGCACGATCCCCTGCTTAAAGGCAAGTTTGCGCTTAACGAATTTGCCGGCCGTGGTGAGGTGCTCGGCTCCCTGCCGTGGGATAAACGGGAAAAACGCCGCCTGTGGGATGATAACGATAACCAAGGGCTTTACTGGTACCTTGAGCGTGTGTATAAGATTTCCGGCAACGGCAAAGTGGATGGGGCTCTTTCCCTCCATTCCAATGCCCACGCCTTTAACGATGTAAAGGACTACCTCAAGGGCTTGCAGGGCAAGTGGGATGGCGTGCCCCGCCTCGATTGCCTTTTTATAGACTACCTCGGCGCAAAAGATACGGCATACAACAGGGCTGTAACCCGCAAGGCATTTACCGCCGCCGTTGCCCGTGCTATGACACCCGGCTGCAAGTATGACAATATGGTTATTTTGGCCGGCCCGCAGGGTATCGGTAAAAGCACCCTGCTGGACAAAAGGAGCCGTGGCTGGTTTAACGATAGCATACGCACCTTTGAGGGTAAAGAGGCAAGCGAGCTGCTCCAGGGCGTTTGGCTTGTGGAGGTATCGGAGCTTGATGCTTTCCGGCGTACCGATGTAAGCCGCATTAAGCAGTTTTTGAGCCTCCGTGCGGATCGTTTCCGTGCGGCGTATGGGCGTAATGTTAAGGAGCTGCCCCGCACCTGCATCTTTTTCGGCACTACCAATACCGCTGAATACTTGCAGGACACCACCGGCAACCGCCGCTTTTGGCCGATAGACACCGGCGAACAGAGGCACACCAAAAGCGTATGGCGTGACCTCGATCCGGAAATAGATCAGCTGTGGGCCGAGGCGTATGTACGCTGGCAGGCCGGTGAGCCGCTTTACTTATCCGGCGCCATTGAGGATGCCGCCAAAGAAAAGCAAGAGGAACACAGAGAGGCATCCAGCCGTGAGGGTATCGTGCGTGAATTTATGGAGCGACCGGTGCCGGACGATTGGAGCAAGTGGCCGCTTGATAAGAGGCGTATGTTCTGGGGCGGCGTAACAATGGGCAGCGACAGCCTGCACCTTGTGCCCCGTGATCGCATTTGCGCCCTTGAGGTTTGGTGCGAGGCTTTCGGCGGCAACATTAAAGAGATGAAAAACACCGACACCAGAGAGCTTAACGCCATAATGGCGGCAACGCCGGGCTGGCAAAAGTCTGCCGGTACCTTGCATTTTGGCCCGTATGGCACACAGCGTGGGTTTAATAAAATCTAACAATTAGCATCTAACATTTTGTTTTTCGTGTAGAATTGTTAGAAAAATGCCGTCTAACATTTTTACACGGAAAAACATTGTTTTGTTTAATTGTTAGAGAGATTGTTAGACCGAAAACCCGCATAAAATAAGGCTTTTTATTACTTTTCTAACATTCTAACATTTTTTCTTATAGAGTATAAAATTAGAGAGTTTGAGAGTAAAATTACGCCCTAACCCGCCTGTTTGCGTGTATTATGCGTGCGCGCGTGAGAAAGTTAGAAAAGGAGGAAAACGATGCTTGAGAAAACTGTTGAAAAAGAATTGTGCGACCGGGTAAAAAATGATCTCGGCGGCTGGGCATTAAAGTTTGTAAGCCCCGGCCAAAACGGCGTTCCGGATCGCATTGTGCTTGTGCCGTATGGGCGTATATATTTTGTGGAAACAAAGGCACCGGGTAAAAAGCTGCGTAAGCTGCAAGAATATGTTTGCGGTTTGATAAAGCAGTTAGGTTTTAAGGTGCTGCGGATAGATACCAAGGAAAAAGTGGAGGCTTTCGTAAGGGAGGTGCAAACGGGTGGAATATAAACCGCATAATTACCAAGCGTACTGCATTGAGCGTATCGTCAATGATCCGGCGGTTGGGTTGTTCCTCCGTCCGGGTTTGGGCAAAACCTCAATAACGCTTTCGGCAATAAACATTTTGAAATACTTTAAGTGGAACATTGCAAAGGCTTTGGTTGTAGCACCCAAAAAGGTTGCGGAGGGCACCTGGAGTAAGGAGGCAAATAAGTGGGATCACTTAAAGCATCTGCGTGTGGTTACGGTCCTGGGATCGTCCACAAAGCGTATAAAGGCACTCAACACCCCTGCGGATGTGTATGTTATAAACCGTGAAAACATACCCTGGCTGGTTGAATACTACCAGCAGGCGTGGCCGTTTGATATGGTGGTGCTTGACGAAAGCACGAGCTTTAAGAACGGCCAAAGCAAACGCTTTAAGGCAATGAAACTTGTACGGCGTTTTTGCAAAAAGGTTGTGCTGCTTACCGGCACGCCGTCCTCCAAGGGGCTTATGGATCTGTGGGCGCAGATTTATTTACTTGACGAGGGCGCACGGCTGGGCAAGAATATAACACAATTCCGCACACGGTACTTTGATGCAAATACACACGGCGGGCATTTTACCGACTACAAACCGAAAGAGGATGCCGAGGCGGCCGTGCTTAAAGCCATAAGTGATATTTGCGTATCAATGAAAGCCGAGGACTACCTGGAGTTACCTGCTTGTATCGAGCACGATGTTCCCATAGTGCTTGACGATAAGACAATGAAAGCATACAAGCAGTTTGAGCGTGATCTGCTGCTTACCATTGACGAGGACACCATAACCGCCAACACCGCCGGAGTGCTTACCGGCAAGCTGTTACAGTTTTGCAGCGGTGCAATGTATGACAATGACCGCAAAGCCGTACATATTCACGATTGCAAAATTGAGGCTTATATGGAGCTTTTGGAAAGCCTAAACGGTGAGCCTTGTATTACATTCTACGGCTACCAGCACGATAAGGACCGCATCCTTGCAGCCCTTGAAAAAACAAAGCTGCGTGTGTGCGTGTATAAAGGCACCGAGGACGAGGATGCCTGGAACAGCGGCAAGGTTGATGTGCTGCTGGTGCACCCAAGCAGCTGCGCCTACGGGTTAAACCTGCAAGCAGGCGGCCGGCACATTATCTGGTTTACACCAAACTGGAGCTTTGAGCTTAACGATCAAGGCAAGTGCCGTTTGTGGCGGCAGGGCTCCCCGTATGATAAGGTTTATGTGCATTACCTTATTGTGCAGGGGTGCGTTGATGAGGATGTGCTTGACACTATACGGGAGCGTGCAGGCACACACGAAACCGTGATGCAAGTGCTTAAAGCCCGTATCAAGAAAATAAAGGAGGCAGCAGTATGACACTAAAAGAATTATCACAGTTATACTACCTTAACCGTGAAATTGAACGAGATCAAGAACGGTTAGAGAAATTACGGGCAAGCGCATCGGCACCGGGAGCACCCAACTATGACGGTATGCCTAAAAACCCCAGCTTTGAAAACCGCCTTGAGCGTTACATTGCAGAGATTGTTGACCTTGAGGCGATTATCCAGGCGAAAATAACGCAGTGCTTACACGAGCGTGCACGCCTTGAGAGGTATATTGCCGAAATACCGGACAGCTTAACCCGGCAGATCTTTCAGCTGCGGTTTATTAACGGTTTGACCTGGGTGCAGATTGCGTTTAGCGTTGGCGGCGGCAATACCGAGGAGGGCGTGCGTAAAAGGGTTTACAGATACCTTGAGCAAGAAAACAAAGGCGAAAAATAAAGATGTCCCAAAATGTCCGGGTTACATAGTGTATAATGTAAACTGCGGGTATTGACCACAAGGGCAATGCCTCCTTGGATAAGAACAGCGGCGGGGTTTACTCCTCCAGATAGCCCCGCTGTCTGTTCTTTTATTTTGCTATGAAAGCGAGGTGATACACTATGACCGACAGGCAGCAAAAGTTTGCGGATGAGTATATCATAGATTGCAATGCAAGCCGTGCGTATAAGGCTGCATACCCGAATGTTAAAAAGGACACTGTGGCAAGAGCCAACGGCAGCAGGTTGCTTGCAAAGGCTAACATTAAAGCCTATATTGAGGAAAAGCTGGCCGAAATAAGCAGCAAGAAAACAGCAGAGGCCACAGAGGTTATTGAGTATCTTACCTCGGTGTTGCGTGGGCAAAGCGAGGCAAGTGTGGTTGTTGTCGAGGGCTACGGTGACGGATGCTCCGAGGCAAAAATCATTAAAAAGCCACCGGACGAAAAGGAACGCCTCAAGGCCGCAGAGCTTTTGGGCAAGCGTTATGGCCTGTTTACCGACAAGGTAGATGTTGGCGGCGCCGTACCGGTGGTAATTTCCGGCGGTGAGGATCTTGAGGACTAAAACCGCCAAACAGCTACGCCTCCCCGATGTTGTGGGCAAAGGCTACGGCACATTTTGGCGTTTTAAGGGCAGGTACCGGGTGTGTAAAGGCTCCCGTGCCTCCAAAAAATCAAAAACCACGGCCTTAAACAATATCACACGGCTTATGGAATACCCACAAGCCAACTTGCTTTGCGTGCGTAAAACATACCGCACATTAAAAGACAGCTGCTTTACGGAGCTTAAATGGGCTATACACCGCCTCGGCGTTGATGCGTGGTGGGATATAAAAGAGAGCCCACTTGAAATGACCTACAAGCCCACCGGACAAAAGATCCTTTTCCGTGGACTTGACGATCCGCTGAAAGTAACATCCATTACCGTTGAGGTTGGGGTGCTTTGTTGGCTGTGGATCGAGGAGGCATACGAAATAAGCTCCGAGGCTGATTTTGACACTCTGGACGAAAGCATCCGAGGCGAGGTGCCGCCGGGGCTGTTCAAACAAATTACGCTTACCTTTAACCCGTGGAATGAGCACCACTGGATCAAACACCGCTTTTTTGATGCCGCACCGGATCCGGATATTCTTGCAATGACAACCAACTACACCTGCAATGAGTGGCTGGATGCAGCAGATAAAAAAGTGTTTGAAACTATGAAACGAAACAACCCCCGCCGTTACCGTGTTGCCGGCCTCGGTGATTGGGGCATCGTTGAGGGCTTGGTATATGAAAATTGGGAGGAGCGACTTTTCAGCATTGACGAGGTGCGGAAAACGCCCGGTATTAAATCGGCGTTTGGCCTTGACTTTGGATATACCAACGATCCCACCGCTTTATTTTGCGGTTTGATAGACACAAGCAGCAAAACCCTTTGGGTATTTGATGAAATATACAAGCCGGGTATGAGCAACGAGGATATAGCCGCAGCCGTTACAGAGGCAGGCTATGCCAAAGAACGCATCCGGGCAGACAGTGCCGAGCCGAAAAGCATTGATCGCCTTTATGCCCTGGGGCTTGCCCACATACGCAGGGCACGCAAGGGCAAGGACAGTATCAACAACGGCATTGACTTTATACAAGATTATAAAATCTTTATCCACCCACGGTGCACCAATTTCCTTACCGAGATTGGCAACTACACTTGGGATACGGACACAAAGACCGGTAAAAAGCTAAACCGCCCCATAGATGACTTTAACCACCTTATGGACGCTATGCGGTACGCTTTGGAGGAATACTCCACCGGTCCGAATTACAGTTTTAAGTAAAGGAGGTGCAGCCAAATGAAAGCATTAAATTTTTACTCCCCATCAATCGAAATGCAGGCCCGTATGGCTGCAAACATTGTACCGGGCATTACTGATAAGCAGTTTTTGGAGCTTGAGATCAAAAAGTGGTTGACCTCCCAGGAACGGCACCGGCAAATAGCAGGCGATGCCTACTATGACGGTATGCAAACGATTTTGAAACGCAAACGCACGGTTATTGGCGAGGGCGGCGAGCTTAAAGAGGTTGACAACCTGCCAAACAACCGCCTTATTGATAACCAATATGCAAAAATGGTGGATCAAAAGGCAAATTACCTTTGCGGCCAGCCCGTTACTTTCGACACCAAAAACGCCGCATACGGTGAGGCGCTTGCAAAGGTGTTTGGGCATAAGGCACAGCGCACTTTGCGTATTGTGGCCGAAAAGGCTTTAACAGGCGGCAAGGCGTGGGTGTTCCCCTATTACACGGACGAGGGCACACTTGCCTTTGCAATGCTCCCGGCACACGAGGTGCTGCCGTTCTGGAGCGACACCGCACACACCGATCTTGATTGCGCCGTGCACTTTTTTCCCATTTACGAATATGACGAAAAAGGCAACGAGAGCATTGTTGAAAAAGTGGAGGTTTTCCACGCAGGCGGCGTTGAGCGTTTTATCTGGAAAGATGGCACGCTTGAGATTGACAACGATGCAGCCTCTGGCTCCTATGTTACCGTGGTTGATCCCAAAACTCAAAAGCCCCGTGCGCTGAATTGGGCGAGGATCCCCTTGGTTTGCTTTAAGGCCAACCACAGAGAGCTCCCCCTCCTCTGCCGTGTACGGTGCTTGCAGGATGCCCTTAACCTTATGCTTTCCAACTTTGTAAACTCTATGGAGGAGGATGTGCACAACACCGTGCTGGTTATACACAACTATGACGGTGAGGACTTGGGCGAATTTAGGCGCAACCTTGCCACATACGGTGCTGTTAAGGTACGGACAACGGACGGCTCCGATGGTGCTGTTGACACCCTGGAAATTGAGGTAAAAGCCGAAAATTACAAGGCTGTTATGGAGCTTTTGAAAAAGGCTATAATCGAGAACGCCAGGGGCTACGATGCCAAGGATGACCGGCTGAACGGTACGCCAAACCAAATGAACATAAGATCAATGTACTCCGATATTGACCTTGATGCAAACGGTATGGAAACCGAATTTCAAGCCGCATTTGAGGATCTGCTCTTTTTCGTCAATGCCCACCTTGCCAATACCGGTGTGGGCAACTTTGACGGTGAGGAGGTAACGGTTATTTTTAACCGTGATATACTCGTCAATGAAACAGAAGCAATAGACAACTGCGGAAAATCAAAGGGCATTATCAGCGATGAAACTATTGTTAAGCAGCATCCGTGGGTGGACGATCCGGAGGAGGAGCTTGCACGCCTTAAAGCCGAAAAAGAGGCGGCAGCTGCGGAGGCAGATGCCTACCGTGCCGCTTTTGAAAATTCCGCAGGCGGCAATGGGCAGAACACCCCACCGGGCAACGGTCCGGAGGGCGGTGCTTTGAATGAATAACGCCGATTATTGGGCACGCCGCCTTAAAATTATGGAGGATGCCCTAAAAGATCAATCATACGAATATGTAAAAAATCTGGAGCAGCAGTTTGATGCCGCCATAGCCCAGATTGATACACAAATGCGTGCCTGGTATCAAAGGTTTGCCGACAACAACGGCGGCATATCTTATGCCGAGGCGCAAAAGCTGCTTACCGCCGGTGAGCTCAAAGAGTTTAAGTGGACGGTACAGCAGTACATTAAGGCCGGCAAGGAGCACGCCATAAGCGGTGCGTGGGCAAAAGAGCTTGAAAACGCCTCCGCACGGGTGCATATATCCCGTCTTGAAAGCCTTAAAATACAGTTAAGACAGCAGGCCGAGGCATTGACACAGGCAAGAGTAAAAGCCACAACCGATGCCTCGGAGCTGTCCTATACACAAAGCTATTACCACACCGCTTTTGAGGTGCAGCGTGGTTTGGGTGTGGGCTGGACTATGCAAGCCCTTAACCCCGGAATGGTGCAAAAGGTGCTTTCCCGCCCCTGGACCGTTGACAACCAAACCTTTACGGCACGCTGTTGGACGGATAAAACCAAATTGGTTGAAACCGTAAACCAGGAGCTTACCCGTATGCTTGCCACGGGCGAGGCACCCGACAAGGCTATTGCGGCAATATCCAAAAGGTTTAATGTTTCAAAGCAAAACGCTGGCCGTGTGGTAATGACCGAAAGTGCCTATTTTTCAAGCGCAGCCCAAAAAGATTGCTTTAACGAGCTGGGTGTTGAAAAATACCGCATTATCGGCACGCTTGACACAAAGACCTGCAACATCTGCGGTGATATGGATGGCAAGGTGTTCAAAATGAGCGATTACCGCCCAGGCTCGACCGCCCCACCATTCCACCCTTGGTGCCGTTGCTGCACCGCCCCTTATTTTGACGATATGGACGGCGTGGGCGAACGGTACGCACGGGATGCCAAAACCGGTGAGCGTTACAAGCTGCCGAAAGATACCACATACAATGAGTGGAAAGCTATGCAGGATGCCGCTTATGGCTCCGGTACCGTTGACAAATTGCGAAAAATAGGGTATAATGAAAGTGCCGACAAGTCGCAGTTTGAACGGTACAAGGCTCTTATGGATGACGATTTCCCCGCCACCTTTGAGGCTTTCCAAAAACTCAAATATGATAACCCCGAATTGTGGGAAAGTTATAAAACCCTTGCACGCAGTAAAAACTACCTGCAACAAAAATTAAATTATGTGTGGAATGGTGAAAAGTGCTTTATACCTAAACATACCAAGTTTGAAAAGGTTGTTACAATGGCGGGTAAAGACACAGACACCGCCATCCGCTGTGTTGATCGTCTTGTTGAAACCTACGGAGGCAAAGCAGACGAGTGGCAAAAGCGGGCGGGCAAAGTCGCCAGCGACAAATATATTTTTGATCTGCATTGGTACGAAAGTGACGGCGTGCAATACGAGGTTAAACTCAAAAACCGAAAGGAGCGTAAACGAAATGAAAATTAAATATATTGGCCCCTCTTTTGGTGTGGATAGTTTAACCAACGGTAAAACATACGAGGCCACCGAGGAGGATGGTATGTATAGAGTTATTGACGATAGCGGCGAGGCCTACCTTTACTCAAAGGAAAACCCCGCACCGCTTGACGGTAGCTCCCCCGGCGGCAAATGGGTTATTGTTGAACAGTAACCCCTCATAAACCCCATAACGGTTGTTAAAAGCATCGTGCTGAAAATGCACGGTGCTTTTTTCATACAAAAATACCGCTTGCCCCAGCGGAATACAAGGCGGGGCGTTGCATTACCGGGACTTGCCGGAAAACAAGGAAAGCAACTAATTACCATAAGGAGGTAAAGCAAAATGTTGGAGTGGTTAAAAAACATACTTGGTGATGGCTATACGGACGAGGTGGATGCCAAGGTATCAGCTGAAATTGGCAAAAACTTTGTTTCAAAAGCAGACTTTAACCAGGTAAACGCCGCAAAGAAAAAGGCAGAGGACGATGTGAAAGCAAGGGATCAGCAACTGGAGGACCTTAAAAAGTCAACCGGCGATGCAGCCGCCTTGCAGGAGCAGATCACTACTCTGCAAAACCAAAACGCAGAGGCAAAAAAGACCTATGAGGCAGAGCTTGCCCGTGTACGCCTTGATGGCGCCGTTGAGGCCGCCCTCACCGCTGCCGGTGCAAAGAACAACACCGCCGTAAAGGCGCTGCTTGCAGATTTCCTCAAGGATGCCAAGCTGGATGACAGCGGAGCCGTTAAAGGGCTTGCTGCCGAAATTGACACGCTGGCAAAAGCCGATGCTACCGCATTTCTCTTTAACACCGCTGACGGAAACGCACAGCAGCAGTTTAAGGGTATGCAGCCCGGTGCCGCAGGTGGCAAAACACCGCCCGCAGCCGGAAAAGAGCCAAAAGATATGAATTACGATGAGCTTTGCGCTTATCTTGAGGCTAACCCCGGAGCAAAGCTCGAATAAAAAATAATTACAGAAAGGTGAGGTAAGAATTATGCCTAACACGAAATTTGATGCCAAGAGCTTTAACGCCGAGGCTTTCAAGTACAAGGTTGGTACCGTTCCCAACTTGAAAATGAACGAGATCAAAAAGTCGGCAGCACTTGCCGCAAACCCCGATATTAAGAGCGTTTTTGCAAACCAGGATGGCACCGGCTACGCCCGTATTGCTATGCGTGGACTGCTTGACGGTGATGCCGTAAACTATGACGGCCAGACCGATATTACCGCAACCTCCCTCAAGACTTTTGAGCAGGGTGTTGTTGTAGTCGGCCGTGCAAAGGCGTGGGTTGAAAGAGATTTCAGCTACGATATTACGGGCGGCCAGGACTTTATGGATGCCGTTGCCGCACAGATTGCCGAATACAAGGACGGGCTCGACCAGAACACGATCCTTGCCGTCCTCAAGGGCATATTTGCTATGAGTGGCGATGCCAAGAGCAAAGAATTTGTTGCAAAGCACACCACAGAGGTTGACGGTGCTATGACGGCAACCACACTCAACTCCGCAACCAACAAAGCCTGCGGTGCGAACAAAAAGAAGTTTTCGCTTGTGTTTATGCACAGCGATGTAAGCACCGGCCTTGAAAACCTCAACCTCATTGAGCGCCTCAAGTACACCGACAAGGACGGTATTTCCCGCAGCCTTGAGCTCGGTACTTGGAACGGCAAGCTCGTTGTGGTTGACGATGACCTCCCCGCCGAGGAGGGCTATTTTGAGGCTACCGCAAGCACCGAGGGCGCAGTTAAGGTTGTTGCAAACAGCGCCAGCCCTGCTGACGGTGAGATCAAGCTCTCTGCCGTTACCCCGTACTTTGGCAGCAAGACACTTGCCGCTGATATGTATGTAGTGCTCGGCACCCGTTACACCACTTTTGCACTCGGCAAGGGTGCTATTTCCTACGAGGATATTGGTGCAAAAACGCCGTATGAAATGGACAGAGATCCGGCAAAGAACGGCGGCCAGGACACCCTTTATATTCGCCAGCGCAAGTGCTTTGCCCCGTTTGGTATTTCCTACGAAAAGGCAAGCCAGGCAAGCAACTCCCCCACGGATGCAGAACTTGCCAACGGTGCAAACTGGGTGCTTGTTCACACCGGCGAGGCACAGGCGGCAAACCGTTCCTACATCAACCACAAAGCCATCCCCATTGCGAGGATCTACTCCAGGGGCTAATATCAAAGGGAGGTGCAGCCAATGGATATTTACAATGATGTTGTTTATAGGCTGTCACAGCTTGGCTACACCGTGCCTGCGGGCGATACTCCCGATGCCGCAGTAAAATATGCCATAAACCGTGCCGCCGAGAAAATTAAGGCGAATATCAACCGCACGGAAATACCGGACGGCTTACATTATACCTGGGTGGATATGGCGGCCGGGCTTTTCCTTTTCGACAAGAAAACAGCCGGGCAGCTTGATGAGGGCTTTGATTTCACAGCCCCCGCCAAAAAGATTACCGAGGGTGATGTTTCCGTTGAATTTGCGGGCGCAGACGATGGCAGCTCCACG
>OGRU01001303.1_pt1 | contig 19212 bp, 25 predicted proteins | sample 1553541 | NCBI WGS metagenome assembly OGRU01 (sample SAMEA2580068, study PRJEB22360) | human gut metagenome | biome: human gut; feature: human-associated habitat; material: faeces | place: Denmark | collected 2008/2010
GTAGTCGCTGCCGCCATCGCTGAAGGGGTGGTCGGTCCGGAGCCCGGAGGCTGTCATCTGGCTGACCATGCGGCGGACCAGCGTGTTGTAGTCGTAGGCGCCGTTGGCCATGCCGGTGATGGCGTCGTCCAGGTAGCCATTGTAGACATCGGCCAGGGGCGTGAAGACTTTCCCGCCGTGGCCGTTGTCCAGCATGAAGCCGGTGCTCTTGGTGATGTTGCAGAGCTCCTCACTGGACACCAGGGCGTCGGTCAGCTGCTGGAGCTCGGGGTTTTGCTCGTAGGGGATGAACTCCTTGCCGATCTGCTCGTAGAGGCTTCGGTCGCGGGTGTATTCCCGCTCGATGACCTCAGCGTAGAGCCGGCGGACTTCCTCCTCGTTTCCGTCCACGGCCTTCCGGATCAGGTCCTCGATGTCCTGGGTGCTGTTGCCCAGGATGATGAGGCGCTGGATCTGCCAGTCGGCCGAGTCGGTGATTGTGCCGGCTTTCCGGATCCGGCGGATGATGTCGTCCATGATCGCCATCTCCAGGTCCCGGAAGCGCTTCTCGACGCCGGCGGCCAGTAGGTCGTGGTAGCTCTGATCCATTACATCAGAACGCCGGCGGACTGGTCAGGCAGCTTGCTGGCTGCGACCTCCTCCGTCTCGCCATACCACTTCGCGCGGTACTCCGGCAGGCCCATGGCGCCCATGGCGACGTCTTTGCGGTCCTCGGCTCTTTCCGTCTGCTTGTCTTCGATGATGGAGTCGTCGAAGTCGATCACGATGTCGGTGTTCTCCACCAGGCCAGGCACGTTGGCAGTCTTGCCCAGGCGGATGATCGTGTGGATCAGATCGGTGAGAACGTCCTGGAGGATGATCTCATGCTTGCGGATCGTGCGGTACATATCGGAGTTTTCGCTGATGACCTGGGTGGCCGTCGCGACCGTGCCGCGCTCGAAGCGGTAATACTGGGTGCCGAAGCCGCACTTGAAGCTCAGCAGGTTCAGGTCGTTGTTGATGGCCTGCTCGTGCTGCTCGGTCCTCAGCTCCATGTTGACCTCATGCAGCGCTTCCTTGGTGTTCTTGAAGTAGTCCTCCGGCAGCGTGTAGAAGACGCTGTCGTCGGGGTCGAATACCTGGGAGCCGTTGGCGTCGGTCAGCATCTCAGGCGCCACGAAGATGCGCTTGCGGCCGAGGGTGAACTCGTTGGCGTAGCTGTCGTACTCCAGGTCGATCTTGGCCAGGACGTCGATGCTGTTGGCGAAAAGCGCCACGCCCATCGGGTTGGTGTCGTCCTCGTCCACATTGTTCGCGATGTTCAGCTTGTCGATGATGAACTGGGGCTGATTGGATCCGGTCTCGACTCTGGCAGCCAGGCCCTCGAAGTGCGGGATCGCGTTCCACTCGGCAGGCGTCAGATCTCGGCCAGCGCCGGAGGAGCACTCCACGACGCTGTTCTCGATGACGTACTGATAGCCGAGATCGTTGCCATCCTCGTCCTTCCAGGGCTCCAGCTTATGGTGCTGGAGCTGGACGTACTTCTTGCGCTTGTAGGTCTTCGGAAATGCGAAGATGACCTCGGTGATCCTGGAGTTCTCCCAGGCTGTGGGGTAGATGTTCTTGGCCACCACATAGTCCAGCTTGATGTCAGCGCTCAGGACGCTGCCGTCTTCGGCCACTTCCATGTTGGTCAGATACGGGACATAGGCCACGGTGCCGCAGGCAGCCTTGCGCTCCTGGTACTCGTTGCCCTGCACGGTGAAGTTCGCAGCATCGAGAACGCTGCGGACGAACTTGGTCGTGGTCTCGTCCTTGATGGTGATGGTGACGCGCTCGTTCAGCAGCAGGTCGCTGATGTCCTCGCAGATCTTCTTCGCCATTCCCAGGCTCTTGCGGTGGCAGCGCTCATACTGCCCGGTGCCGTGGTAGACGCGGTACTGGTGGAAGCGCTTGACGTTCGCCCTGTACCAGCTGTCCCACATGGCGATCTTGCTGTAGAAGGAGCTGTCGATGGTGTCGATGCCCTTCTTTTTGAAATACTCGAAAATGTTCATTTTATGACTCCTTCCGGCTCCTCCTCTTTATCCCTAACGGGCAGGTAGTTCTTGATTTTCGACCACATTCCCATGACCAGGTAGCGGATGGCGTCCATGCCATGGTCGTCCTGCTTCACGGGCTCCTCGCGGCCCCTCTCGATGCTTTTCTTGTCGTACTCATAGAGACCGAACTCCCGGACGGCGTTCTCCTGGTCTGGCGACACGGTCATCATCTTGAAGGTCAGGAGCTTCTGCACTCGGGAGATCCCCAGCGCCACGTCGTTCTCGGCGTCGCGGATCAGCACGTTGTAGCCGATGCCCCTGGTGGCCCGCTTGATCTCCTCCATCAGACCACGGGCCGAGGGGTCGATGAAGATATAAAAATAGCTGCATGAGTAGGTCTCATGCAGCTCGTCCAGGAACTTGACGAAGTCCTTGGCGTATTCGCTCGGGCTTTTCTGCGTGCCGGACTCCCGGCCGCTGTGATAATATTCGCCCAGACCCTCCAGCCGATGCAGCGACTCATTGAGCCCCGCCGCCTGGTAGGTGGTGGCGTTCTGCTGGCCATAGTCCACGCCGACGCCGATGATCCGGTAGCGATCCTGCGACGGTCGGGCGATGGAAGCATCGCCGAACATATAATAGATCAATTCATCGACGCCGATGGAGAGCCCCAGCCAGAGCCAGCGCCACTGCCGCTCGTCGAGCTCCCGGAGGATCTCGGCGGACTCGATCAGCTTGGCGCCCAGCCAGTCCGGAGGGACGTCCCGATAGTCCACGTGGACGTGGATGCAGTCCGGGCGCTTCTCCATCTTCCGGCACCAGGTCACGACCGGCGCGTTGGGGTTTTTTGGCGGGTTGTAGAGGTAGAGCATCTGGAAGCCTTCGGCGTTGCCTCTGATGAAGGTCGCCTCGATGTTCTGGAGCTCGTCCTCGCCTTCGCCGTCTGTGAAGAACTCGCTGACCTCATCCAGCAGCACGATCTTGATGGGCTTGCTCTCGTCGATGATGCCCTTGGTGTCGTCAATGCTGTCGGATCCGGTGAAGTAGATGGTGTTGCCGTTTGGCTTGTATGTGATTTCCATGGGGCTGACCGTGATCTTGAACAGGCTCTCCGGCAGCCCCAGGCGCTTGATGGCTCGCTTGATTTCTTTATAGACCGTCATCCGGAGCTTGTTGTGGCGCTTCCGGATGACCACGGCGGAGCAGTCTTCCTCGCTGACGATCTTATACACGACCTCGATGGCAGCCTCTGAGGACTTGGTGCCCGCTCGGCCGGAGGTCAGGATCTTGTGGGTGTGTTCCTTATCGTTGAAGACTGGCCAGAACTTCGGGATGATCAGGTCACTGATGCGGGTCGTGCGTGTCATTGATGATCACCACCTTCCCAGCGTCATCGGAGCCGTCGTTCAGCTTCGCCTTCAGCAGCTGCACGCGGGCCTTCTGTTCCTCGGTGGCTGCTTCCCAGTCATTGTGCAGCATCTCGTCGTACTGCTTGATCAGGCTCCGGAGCGTGTCCATCGCCCGGGCCTGGGCCTTCATAAAGTTAGCCTGCTTATCCCAGGCCTGCTGCACTTCCCACTTCTCGCCCCAGGACTCGGCGCCGCTGCGGTCCTCGATCTTCTCGATGGTCTTGTCTTCGGCGTCCTTGACGTAGGCGATCTTCTGGGCCCGGAGGATGGCCGTGTAGGAGAATCGGATCTGGTCCCAGAGCAGATCCAGCGGATCGGCGTCCTGGATCTCTCCGAAGATCTCCAGCGTCTCCTCCGGTAAATACTTGGAGTAGAAGCCGAACTTCTCGGCCCTCTTGTTGCCCTTTGGTGCGGCCCTGTTTCTGTTGCCGGGCTGGCCGCCTCGTTTGCGAGCGTTCGGTTTTTCAGGTTGCGAGCGCTCGCTGTCCCATTTATATGTGCACTTCCATCGTCGGACAGTTCCCTCCGGGATGTCCAGCTTCCGTGCAATTTCGATTAGTTTGAGGCCCTGCTGGTAGAGTGCAAGGGCCTCGTCTACCTTCGAGTTCCTTGCCTTGGGCATGACCTCGCCGCCTCCTTATTCGGTGTTTTGTATAGAAAGAGAGCAGGCCACTGCCTGCTCTCACAATTCCACTTTATCAGTATAACACATTCTGGTTTGCAATGTTCGCCGACTTTCTAAAAGTCGTTCAGCAGCTCGTCCTCGGCCTCCTGGATGCGCTTGGTGGCCGTGTCGAAGTATTGGTCGGACAGTTCCATCCCGATGAAGCTCCGGCCGGTTTTAACGGCTGGGCCGCCGGGGGGGCCGGGGACCCTGTAGGCTGGAGGTGCGGCCGGATCCCATGAAGGCGTCCAGGACAGTGCCGCCCGGGGGACAAATGGCCAGAAGACTCTCCAGCAGCTCCACGGGCTTCTCAGTCTGATGGAAGCGCTGCTTCGGTGCCACTATGGGGACGTGGTAGACGCCCGGCATGGCCTTGGTGCCTTTGGCAGCCTTCCAGTCAATAGGCAGGTCGCCGTTGGAGCACCAGACCACGAACTCGCAGTCGTTCCGGAAGCGCCCCGGCTGGTTTCTGCTGATGCCCTTGTCCCATACGACGACGCCCCTCCACACCCAGCCGGCCATCTGCACGGCGTCCGTCATCGCGGGGAGGTTTCTCCAGTCCACGAACATCTCCAGGATCCCCCCCCTCCCTTGTCTTTTGCCTCAGCTCGCTGCACACCCATCGCATAAAGGCCGTGAAGCTCCGCTGGTCCATGTTATCGCCGGAGAAGGCCGGGAGCCTGGCGGCCCCGTTGAAGTCGTTGTCGGTGTACTTGGCCGTCGTGCTGGCCTTGCGGTCGCCGGCATGAGTTCCGCCGGAGGAGTAGGGAGGATCGCAGAGGATCAGGTCCACGCTGCCAGGCTCCACCTCTTTCAGCATTGCCAGACAGTCGCCATGCAGGAGTCGTATCATCCTAAAACCTCCCCCAGATGGGTGACGCCCATCTTCCTGAAATGATACGCCCTGCGGACGCTGTAGTTGATGGCGTCGGCCACCTCGGTCATTGGTGCCCGTGCTATGTAGAACTCGGTCAGCACGGTCCTCTCGTAGTCGTCCTCCAGCGTCTCGATGGCGTCGCTGATCTCGATGACCAGGGAGGCCTTCTCACGCCGGAGCTGCTCGATCTCTCGGTCCAGCTCGTCCACTCTGGCGATGACGTCGGCCATCTTATCGGTCGGAGTGCTCTGGACCCTGTCACGGTCATAGCGGATGGCGCCAGGCAGCAGGCAGGCCCTCAGCTCGTCCCGCTGGGTCTCTTTCCGTCTGATGATGATCTCCTTGCGGCGGATCTGCATCAGGAAGTCATAAGTCTCGTTTAGGTCCATGGCAGTGTTACCTCCTTTGTGAGAAGCTGCTCCAGGCCCACGACGATCTTGTCCGTGCCCAGGGCGAAGCCCAGCTCGCGGTTGGCTCCCTTCGAGTCCTCCCAGCCTGGAAGCTGCACCAGGTAGTCGGCAGTGGCCAGGAGCTCCATGTCGATCTTCATGATGTCCTCGTAGCTCATCTGGTCGAGAGGGAGAGCCGCTCCCAGCTCGGCGGGGTTGATGACGACGTAGCCCAGCTCCTTCAGTGCACCGGCAGCTCTGGCGAACTGCTGGCGGTAGTTCTTCTGACCCGTGATAGGGCCGCTTAAATATCCGATCATCTGAAGGTCCTCCCTGTCTTTTTGTGTTTTAACGTGATGCGGCCGACGATCTCGAAGCCGGCCATGTCAGCCAGCAGGCGGAAGGTGTGGATCAGGTCCTTGTTCTTGCGCTCGGCCTCATTTTCTTCTTGTATGATGCTTTTGGTTCCGTGGTAGGCTGTCAGATCGAGATAGCCTTCCTCGTTTCTTCTTGGGTCTCTCATTGCGTTCTCCTTTCTTTCAGTGCTGCCATCAGAGCCGCCTGGCTCGTGTCCTTAGCCTCCAGGGCGTCCATGACCTGCTCGTCTACGGTGCCCTCCGCGATCAGATGGTGTATAATAACCGGCCGTTCCTGGCCCTGCCGGTAGAGGCGGGCGTTGGCCTGCTGGTAGAGCTCCAGGCTCCAGGTCAGACCGTACCACACGATCACGTGGCCGCCTTCCTGAAGGTTGAGTCCATAGCCCACGCTGGCCGGATGCGCCAGGAGCACCTGGACCTTGCCGGCGTTCCACTCTGCGATGTCCTCCGGGCCGTCCAGTGTCCGGGCTCCGGGGATCGCTGCCTGGACGGCGGCCAGGTCGTGCTTGTAGCTGTAAAACACCAGGACGGGGCTGTCGGTGGTGTCGATGATCTCCAGCAGCGCCTCCAGCTTTGCATCATGCAGCCGGACGACGTTGCCCTCGTGGGAGTAGACGCTGCCGTTGGCGATCTGTAGGAGCTTGGTCATCACGGCGGCCGCGTTCAGGGCGACCACGTCCTCGTCGTCGATGTGAAGCAGCTGCTCGGCCTCCAGGGTCTTGTACTGCTTCATCTCCTGGGGGCTCAGCTTGACCGGGATCCGGTTGTCGATCCGCTTCGGCAACTTCAGGTAGTCGGCCGCGCTCATGCTGATGCAGATGTCGCTGATGGCGGCCTCGATCTTCTCCCTGGATCCCCGAAGGGGCTCCCACTTGAAAACGATGTAGCCGTTCCGGGCTCCCGGCCGGAAGTATTTCTCGCGGTAGGCTCCCAGCGTCTGGCCCAGCCGCTCGCCACGGTCAAGCAGGTAGATCTCAGCCCAGAGATCCATGAGACCGTTGGCCGAAGGGGTGCCGGTCAGACCGACGACCCTGCTCACCCTCGGCATGACCTTCCGGAGAGCCCGGAAGCGTTTGGCCTGGGGGTTTTTGAAGCTGGAGAGCTCGTCGATCACGATCATGTCGAAGGGCCAGCCGGTCTTCAGCTTCTGGTAGAGATCCACCAGCCAGACCACATTGTCGCGGCCGATGACGTAGATGTCGGCGTCCGTGGCCAGAGCCCGGCGCCGCTGCTCCGGTGATCCCAGCACCTTGCTGACACGAAGGTGGCGGAGGTGGTCCCACTTGGCGTGCTCTCGTGTCCAGGTGTCCTCGGCCACTCGCTTCGGCGCGATGACCAGGACGCGATCCACCTCGAACATCTCGTTGATCAGGATGTCGATGGCGGTCATAGTGATGACAGTCTTGCCGAGTCCCATCTCCAGCAGCATCCCGGCCTTCGGGTGCTCCAGGATGAAGTTGGTGGCCCTGGTTTGGTAGTCGTGGGGGATGTACTTCATCAGCCGATCACCTCATTCCCTGGCGGCTCTGGCTTCTGCTTCCTCTGCCTCGATCCGTGCCATCTCCTCGGCGTACTCCTCCGCCTCATGCTCCAGATGCTCTTTGTCAGCCCATCGGGCCATGCACCAGTCCATGGCCTCTTGCTTGCCGGTGATCAGCGCCACGTTGCAGCCCATCTTTCGTAGCTGTTCCATCTGCCACTTCTGGACGGCTGTGGGCTTTTCGCCTTCGCGCTTCAGCTCTACAAACCATACCCGGCCACCCGGTAGGACAGCGATCCGGTCGGGCACGCCGTCATTCCCGGGGCTTGTGAACTTCATAAACTTGCCGCCCATTCTCTCGACCTGCTTCCGCAGGCCGCTCTCTATGTCTCGTTCTCGTTTTTCCATCTTTGGATCCTCCGTAACAACTATTCACTCTCGCGCGTATGTGTCTGTGCGGGCGCTCTCGGGCGCGGTTTTCGTTGTCTATATTCAAATAATTAAAATATTAGGGTTTTCTTTGTTACCTTGTTACCTTGCCGAAAATATCTGGGGTTTTGGCGGTAACAACAACTTGAAAACAAGCAGTTGTTACCCCGTGAGCCTCCGACCGTGCACGGGTAACAACTTAATCGTTACCCGTGCTCCGATGGTAACAACGCTGTGGGCCATATCCTGGCACCTTTTCCAGCTTGCTGCCGCTTTTCCAACCGCCGATCCTCAGCAGCATGGTCTTGATCCGGTCGCCGTCCTGACGCGTAAAACGGGCCCACGGGAGCCCCAGACACTCGCAGTAGATCTCCTTGGTGCTGACTCGCGTGCGCTGCATCGTGCCCTCGACGGTCGGGCTCAGGACGTCGCGCTGCTGGAAGTAGTCCACGCGCTGGCTCAGATCCCAGCTGTACCAGTCCGCCGGCAGCAGGGCGTCGAGATACTCCGCCACCTCGCCCTCTCGCTCGTCGAACTCCAGGGCGTTCAGCTGCATCCTCGCCGCCTCGCGTTCCAGCTCGTGGTCCAGATAGGTCGGCTCACCCTCGGCCACGAAGATCATGGCCTCGGCCCAGATCTGGGCGCGGGTCTCCTCGGTCATCTCCCAGACGCTCAGGCGCCCTTTCTTCACGGGCACGGGCCAGAAGCGCCGGTTGCCGGTGGTGTCTCTCAGGAAGCCGTCGGTGCTGTTGGTGGTGCCACAGATGATGCACGTCCTCGGGTGGCTCTGCACCACGCGGCCGTAGGCTGCACGGTAGGCGTCGTCCTGGCGGCTCAGGAAGCCCTTGACGATGTCGATGTCGGCCTTGCGGGTGCCCTGCATCTCGCCGATCTCCATGATCCACTTGCCCTGGAGCTTCTCGGCTGCGGTCTTGTCCCTGGTGTCGGCCAGGCTGAGGGAGTCGTCAAACCATTCGCCGCCCAGCTTCCGGAGCAGGGTGCTCTTGCCGATGCCCGGAGGGCCATCGAGCACGAGCATGGTGTCGAACTTGCAGCCAGGCTGCAGCACACGCTGGACAGCTCCGACCAGAGTCTTGCGGGTCACGGCCCGGGTGTAGGCGGTATCCTCGGCGCCCAGGTAGTCGATCAGCAGCGTGTCCACTCTGGCCACGCCGTCCCACTCTGGCAGCGCCTGGATGTATTCCCGCAGGGGATTGAAGTGCCGGTCGTCGGCCACTTTGGTCAGCGCCGTGACGACGGCCGAGTTGGTGAAGCGGGACTGGTAGACTCTGTTCATGTATGCCAGGAGCTGCGCGTCGTCGGCGTCTCTCCAGGTGCCGCCGTCATTTCGCCACGGCAGCGGGCCGGTCTTTTCGATGGCCTGCTTCAGATCGTTGTAGGCGATGTTCTGGAGGCCTTCATCGTGCTGCACGATCAGCACGGCATTGACGAGAGTCGGACAGACCTCCATCTTGGCGTTGCGCTCCAGCAGAAGGGCCCAGTCCTCCGGGGACTCCTCCAGCTGAGCGAACTCTTGTCGAGCGTTCGCCGCCTGCTCGCTCGCGGCTGTTCGTTTGCAGCCCTCGTCGTCTCTGGCCATGTCGGTCATGGCATTGAAGCTCGGGAGCTCTTTGCCGCTCTTGCCTTCCTTGCCCTCGTCCAGATGTCCGAACTTGTGGATGCGGACCAGGTCGAAGGCGTTGCAGAGCTGGCCGCCGGCCGGGTCGGTGCTATGGTTGGAGTAGGCGAAGACGTCGCCGTCGTAGACCACGAGGCCGGCAGCGGTTGAGCCGGCTGCGTAGGTGTAGCGGTCCTCTTTGGCCGTCTGGGTGTAGACGTCCGGCAGGAACTTGGCGATGGCCTCGGTGATGCTGTAGGTGCGGCAGAAAATACCGACGACGCCCTTCTTGGCCAGCGGGTCGCCTTGTTTGTCTGCTTGGCGCTTTCGGATCCCGGCCATGCGCGAGGACTCCGGCCAGTAGCTGGTGTCGGTCCAGTCCGGGTACTCGGCCAGGATGGAGTCAGCCGCCAGGAAGGGGGCGTCGTAGTATTGGAAGAAGGGCTCGACGTCCACGCTATGGCTCGGCCAGTACATCAGACGGGTCGGCTGGAAGGTGGAGTCGTCGAAGTAGTCGATGCCGATCTTCTCGGCGATCTTGCGGGCGATGGCCTCGTACTCGTCCGGCGTGACCTCTCTGTCGAGGGGCATGATCAGACGGTAGCGAGGCTTCGCCTTGGTGTGCTTATGTGTGGAGTAGACCGCCAGGGCGTTGTCGATCTCCAGGTTGTCGATGATGTTGTCCCAGAACTCGGCCGGAGGGAAGTCCAGGTCGAGGGTGAGCAGCTGGCGGGCCGTGACGTAGCCGGTCTTGCGGCGGCCATACCCCCGAGGGCCGCCGACGAAGCCGCCGATGTCCTTGATCTTGTCCTGCTGCTCCTTGCTCATCTTCATGTACTCGGCGTGGGTCTCCGGGGTCTCCATGGAGCGGGAGAGCTTATTCAGGAGAGCCGCCCAGCTCATGGTCTTATTTTTCCAGGAGGTCTCGAAGCGGCTGCGGCCGGTCGAGATCAGGAGGTCGCCGTTGTACTTGACCATGAACAGGGGCAGGGTGAGTTTTTCCGCTGTGTTGGTCATGGTCTCAGCACCTCCGCGTTCTGTCTTAATTTCTCAGCTGTGGCCTCAGCGGCCTCGAACTCGCGCTTTTTCTTCCGGAAGGCTGAGAGGGCTCCGGAGCGCTCGGCGGTCAGCTTCTTCAGCCGCTCCCGCTCCTCGTGCAGCCGTTCAGGGTAGCCCAGCTGTCGGGCCTTCTTCGGCTGCTCTTTGATGCAGGCCCGGAGGGTAGTGATCCGGCGCTTGGCCGTCTCGATCTGCGGCTCCAGGTCCGCTGCTTTTTGGTGGTGGTTTACTGCCTCGTTGGCGAGGCTCTTGCGGCCGTCCAGTAGCTCCTGGGCTCGGCTCTCGCAGGCCCCGGCCAGCTGCATCCGGATGACGTCCTGATGCTCAAAGTCCAGGGCGACCACCCGGAGGAGCTTCCGGATCCTGGCTGCACTTGTTGGGAAAAAGGCGTCCGGGTTGATGGTCATGTAGCCGGTCTCCCAGCGTATAGTGATAGGCTCCATCGTTGTCCTCCTTGCTTTGTAGATAGTCTATGGCGGGGGCACGAGGCCCCCGGGATTTATGATAATTTGATCAGGAAAGCCGGGCGGACGCCGAGGGAGTTCGAGGCGTGCCAGCGGGCGGCATGGCCGTGGGCGTAGACAGCGCAGAAAGACGACGCGGACCCCTGGCGGATGTTCTGGAGCCATCCCCACTCGTAGCTCTCGCCCTTGCGTTCGGCGATGCGGTTGGCGCGTTCCTTCATCAGAGGCCACTGCTCGCAGTCGTCAGGCTCCACGGCGCCGGAGTTGTACCAGTCGTCGTGCCCGAACAGCTCGCCGTAGAAGGGCAGGCGGAGCAGGTCGCCGTTCTCGAAGGGCACCAGCCCCAGAGGCGCGAACTCGTCGAGGATCTTGCCGGTGTTCAGCTCTTTGCGGAGATCGCTGCCGTCGTAGCCGCCGGCGTTGGTGTTCTTTCTGTTCATCTGCATGGGCTTGTCGAGGTACTGATCCAGAAGGAAAAGAGCCAGGCCCTCGCCGGGCAGAGCCTGGCAGGTGGCAGCGTAATGGCCGACCTCGATGCGGTCGCCGATCTGGATCTCGTTGGTTTCGATGGTCATGGTGCGGGTGATTTTCATTTGTGTGTCCTCCTTAGTCTTTCATGTAGAACGGGGTCTCGTAGCCGTCGCCCCGTAATGGTAAACCGGGCGCCCAGGGGATCGCCTCGCCCATGCAGGCGTTGATCCGCTCCAGCGCGTCGGTGTCTTCGATTGGCACGTCAACGATCATCTCGTCATGGACGTGCATCACGATGTTATAGCCCAGAGCTGCGACCCTCTGCATGGATATGGCCAGGCAGTCTCTGGCGATGGCTTGGGTGATGTTCTCGACCAGCTTGCCGCCGTAGGTCTCAGTCTCTCCCCATTGCTTGGTTTCCTGATTGACTCCCATGTAGACGATGTGCTCGCGGCCGTCTCTCGGGTCCATCTTCAGGCGGGTGTTCCAGTAGCAGAGCTTCCGGCCGCTGGGCAGCTTGATGAACAGGTTGCCGTTGATGTAGCCGAAGGCGATGCCGTTCTTCAGCCGGACGGTGCGGTGTTCTTCGATGACTGTCCTGGCTGCCAGCTCGCAGTTGCGCCAGAGCTTCACCACGTTGGGGTTGGCCCCCCGCCACTGGTCCACGACGCTCTGGAGCTCGTCCTCCGGGATGGTGCCGCCCTTGTCCATACGCTTCATGGCGCCAACGCCGCCCTGGTAGCCGCAGGCCAGCACGGCGACCTTGCCCTTCTGGCGGAGGTGGCTGTTGGCTCCGTGCTTTTCCACGGGCACGTGGTACATCATGGAGGCGGTCTCGCAGTAGATGTCCTTTCCCTGCCGGAAAGCCTCCAGGGTCCATTCCTCGCCGGCGATCCACGCCAGCACGCGGGCCTCGATGGCCGAGAAGTCAGAGACCACGAAGCGGCAGCCCTCTGATGGGATGAAGGCCGTCCGGATCAGCTCGGAGAAGACGAAGGCCGTCTCGCCGAACAGGGTGCCCATGGTCTCGAAGTCTCCCTCGGCCGCCAGCTTGCGGGCCAGAGCCAGATCCGGCAGCGTGTTCTTGGCCAGGTTGTGCGTCTGCACCAGACGGCCGGCCCAGCGCCCGGATCGGTTGGCGCCGTAGAACTGAAGGATGCCTCGCAGCCGGTGATCCTGGCAGTGTGCCACCAGCATCGTGCTGTACTTGGCCACGCTGGTCTTGCCCATGGCGGTGCGGATCTCCAGCACTCTCCGGACGACGTCCGGGAGCTCCGGATCTCGCAGCGCTTCGGCGATGGTGTCCTTGGTGACGCTGGTCATCTCCACGCCCTGCTCTGCGAGCCAGCGCTTCAGTTGGGCCAGGCTGTTCGGGTTTTTCAGTCCGGTGAGCTCCTGGGCTTCCTCCTGGAGCTCCTGCCGGCGCCGGGTGTCATACTCGACGATCTTCTCGACCATGGGGATGTCGAGCGCCACGCCGTTGTCGTTCATGTGTTGGTCCAGAGCCCAGAGCTCCTGCTCTGACTCCGGTGTCTTGTAGATGGATAGCTTCCGTAGGATCTCCTGCTCTGTCACGACGTCCTGCCGGTTGTAGCCCTTGTAGAGCTGCCACTTGGCCGGGTCATGCTGCGGGAGGTTGCGCGTCCTCTGGCCGTTGGTCCGGGTCGGCTTGCACGGCTTCGAGAAGAACTGGATCAGGGCCTTGCCCTGGGGATCCTTTAGCTTCTCGGGAGGAAGGCCCAGCGCCTCGCCGGCGCCTGCCAGGTTGCCCGGCAGGCCCAGCGTCAGCGCCTTGACCATTGTGCAGCGCCACTCCTCCGGCGGCATGGGCTTCCGGAGCCACTTGGCCAGACAGGTGCGCTCGAAGTTCGCGTTGAAGGCGGTCTTGACGATCTGGGGATCGAGGAGGGCCTCGCAGAACTCGGCCATCATGTCAGGATCAGCATCGAAGCAGTCGATGGTCTTGACGTCGTCCTCGCCCCAGTCGTCGAAGATGTACGAGATGAGCAGGATGTCGAAGTCAGGCGCCTCCACGTAGGCGTAGACGCCCGCCTCGGTCAGATCCACGGAGCTATAGGTTTCTATATCCACGCCCATAACTCGGTGCATCTGTATGTCCTCCTTAGAAGTCCTCGTCGTCCTCGAAGTCGTCGCCGCCGAAGTCGGACTCGGCGGAAGCACGGGCAGCGCCCAGGCGGTCGTCGTCCTTCAGCTTCTGGATGTTATTCAGGCCGACGCCGATGCCCTTGTTGCCGTTGGTGTTGAAGGGGAAGAAGTTGATGGAGGCGCGGCCCCAGCAGCCGGAGTAGACCTCGTCGGGGTCCAGGATCTCGTTCAGATCCTTGTCCACGATGCCGGGCTTCTGGGTGCTGTTGCAGTTGAGGAAGTACATACCCTCGTACTCAGGAGCCTCGTCGGCACGCTCGGCGTCGCCGTCGCGCAGAGGCAGCTTCAGGTTGGCAGGCTTCTTGCCGCCCCACTTGGAGCCGATACCGTCCTGGACAGCTGCGTCGATGGCTGCCTTGATCTTCTTGATGGTGGCCTTGTCCTCTTTAGGGATCAGCAGGCACACGCTGTACTTGGCGTCCTGGCCAGCCTGGAAGGCGCGGCTCTTGAAGATGTTCACATAGCTGAAACGAACTTTTCCGGTGATAACTTTGGTAGTAGACATTTTATAATCCTCCTTAATTTAGAACGGCGCGACTTCGTCGTCGCCAGTGGTGAAGTCGGCCTTGGCCGCTTCGGTTGTGTTGATGGCTTCGCGTTTATCAGACTCCGGCACGAGGACCGGCTTGCCTGCGGGTTTGATCAGCAGGTCGCCCAGGGTGGCGGCCAGCTTCTTCTTGCCGACGAGCTTCTCCATCTCGGTGATGCCGTAGAGCTTGCGCTGGTAGAGCATCGCCTCGTCGAAGCCGGCGGCCTTCAGCTTGTCGGCCACCTGGATCTCGTCGGCGTACTTGCGGTTGCTGCGGCCTTCGACCAGCTTCCAGCCGTCGAAGTGCTCACCGGCCAGGGCCTGCTCCAGAGCGTACTCGCTGACCTCCCCGGCCCACTTCTTCAGGTGGTCGGCCTTGGCCAGCACTTCGCCGATCTCCTCGTTGGAGAGCAGCGGGGGCTTCTGGAACTCCATCCGAGCCAGCTCCAGGTTGAACTCTGCACGCTTGCGGCAGCGGGCCTTCGCCGGGCAGAAGCGGCACCAGTCGCCGGCCACAAAGTAGTCGGAGCCCTCCATGGCCATGATGGCGCGGGGCGCGACTTCCTCCTCGCCCCAGAGCAGCAGCTCCTTCAGGATGACGACCTCGCTGTCAACGTGATCGAGACAGGGCTGCACGACGGTGGTCTTCACGGTGCGAAAGTCATAGAGATCGCCGAACAGAGAGACGGCGCCCAGACCGTAGAGGCGGAGCTGGGGGTTGTTCTTGGCCTCGACCTTGACGCCCTTGCCGTACTTCAGGTCGATGACTTGGATCATGCTGCCGCCGATGATCACGGCGTCGGAAGTGCCGAAGCCCTCCGGGATCCACTGGGAGAGATCGAGGCGCTGCTCGATCATCAGCTCGGCGCCTTCGCCGGCTGCGGCGAACTCCTCCAGGACAGTCTCGACATAGAAGTCGGTGGCCTCGTCCATCTCGCCGTTGTAGTAGTCGTCCTGCTGGATCTTGGCCAGGCGCTTCTTGTACTGGGCGTCGGTGATCTCATGCAGGACGTGGCGGAGCTTCAGCTCGGCCAGGTTGTGGGCGACTGTTCCCTCGTCGGCGTAGCTGCTGGAGCCGGGATCCGGACACTGATCAGACAGGGCGACGGATCCAGGGCAGTTGATCCAGCGGTGCGCGGCCGACGCGGAGCAGCGGGCGTGCTTAGTCGGCATTGGTTTCCTCCTTTGCTGCTTCCATGAGCTTCGGCAGGTCAGCGAGTGCGACCTCGGTGAGCTTGCCCTTGCCGGTCTGCTCGTTGATGAGTTCCGCCGCGCGGTTGTAGCCGCACTTCTTGTTGAGGGCTGCGAGCTGCTTGCGGACGGTGATGCGGAAGTCCTCGGTCACTTCTGCGGCCTCAGCGGGTGCAGCGTCGTCAGCAGGCTCAGGAGCGGGCTCAGCTTCCGCAGGGGCGGCCTTTTCGGCCTTCTTGGTGTTCTTCTTAGGGACAGGGGTCTCAGGTGCTTCCTGGGGCTCCTGGACGGCCTCAGCGGGTGCAGGAGCGTCCTCTGTTTCCTTGGATGCCTGGGCGAGCAGGTTCGGGGACTCGATGCCCATGTACTGCTTGAACTCGTCCAGATTTGCAAATTCGACGGTGATCTTCATGCTTTTATTTCCTCCTTGTTTGTGTTATACTGGGATTGTGTTCTATTGGGCTCCGAGGCATTGGCTCCGGGGCTCAATCTTTTTGTGCAGCCATAGGCACCACCTCCTTCACAGTCTCAGGCTCCTCAGCCTCTGCGGTTTCCATGCTTCTCAGGACCGCCCGGTAGGCCGAGCGGGCCAGCATTGTCAGGTCGATGTCTTCCATGCGCTTGTCCTCCTTAGATGGTTTTGATGGTCTGATGCCCTATTCAGTCGGCCCCCCCCCGCTCCCACACAAACCAGGAGTAGCTGGTGGCGTCTGTCCCGTGGCCGGTGAAGCTGGGCCGCTTGTGCAGGGTGTAGAGACCGCTGAGCGGGTGCTCCTGCCACCAGCTGAAGCGCTTCTCGCTCTCCAGGAAATTCGTCCGGAGCAGGAAGATCAGCAGGCCGGCAGGATGCAGCAGCTCCAGGCTCTTGTTGATGAACTCCAGGGCCATGCTGTAGGGCGGGTTGCCTATGATGACATCGTAGCCGCAGTCGGGGTCGTAGTCGAAGAAGCTGCCGATGGTGACGTTATCGGCCAGCGCCTCCAGCGTGGCGCGTTCCTCCGGTCGCAGCTCCACGGCGTCGATCCGGTTGTCGTAGCCGCTCTCCCTCAGCACCTTGATGATCTGGCCGTTGCCGGCAGAGGGCTCCAGGATGCGGTCGCTGGAGCTGATGCCGTCGAAGTTAGCCAGGAAGCTGCGGATGGTTTCCGGCGGTGTGGCGTAGAAGTCGTAGGCCTTGCGCTCGCCTCCTCTGTTGGTCGCGCTCATTGTGGCGTCCACCTGCTTCCTCCGCAGATGAAGTAGTCGCCGGCCGGGATGTAGCTGTCCAGGACGAGAGCGGTCGGGCTGCCATCGTGACTGCAGCAGGCGTCACAAATGTGATCACCGTCGCCGATGGGTAACATATTGACGCAGGTCTCGCAGCACTTGGAAGGCTCCGGCTTGCGCTGTTTGGTTTTTCTTCCCATGTGTGTCCTCCTTAAATCGAGCACGAAACGTGCACTCAGTTCGCAAAAAAAATATAGCTCACGCTGCGGTTGTAGAATTTTGCCAGTTTGATCTTGATTTCGTCGCGGGGGACGCGCTCGCCGGCCTCGTACATGGCCAGCGCGGAGACGCTGATGCCGCAAGCGTCGGCTACTTCCTGGCGGCTCTTGTTGCCTCTCAGTTTTTTGAGCTTTTCAGCCATGACTTTGTTGTTCATGCTTTGCCTCCTTCCTTTGTTAGTGCTGAGCCTTCTGGCTCTTGGTCTGGAGCTTTAGCCAGAGCTTCATGGTGTCGCGGGTCAGATAGAAGGATCCGCACACGGCGATAAAGTGGTCGAGGTAGGTGTGCACCACCTCACCCTCGATGACGTACTTGGCGCCGATCCAGCAGAACTCGAAGGCGATCAGGGTGCCGATCAAGCAGGCGAGGTAGTTGGAATAGAATTTGAAACGGGTCATTGTAGTGTGTCCTCCTTTACTTACCAGCGACCAGCAGGTCGTAGAGCTTGGCCTTCAGCTGGATGACCTCGGTCTCGGCAGCCTCGGCACGACGCTGAGCCTCGCCGGCGGCGGTTGCTTCCTCGTCACATCTCTGGCCATTCCAGCGGGCGGTCTCCTGGGACTGCTTCAGCTGAGCCCTCAACTGTTCGATCTCGGCGTCCTTCTGGGCGGCGATCTCGTGAGCGGCGGCGTGGGCGGCCTCGTAGTCCTTCACGGACTCCGCCAGCTCGTCCTCCAGTTCTGCGGCCCGCTTCTCAGCGCGACGGACGCGGTCGGCCATGGAGCAGGCCCAGTCGTTCTCGATGTTCTCAGCGGCCAGGTCGAAGCAGCCATCGAAGGCGGTGGCAAGGTAGGAGTCCGGGCCCAGCATCTCGACCATCTTCTGGATCTTCTCCAGGGTGTCACGCTCCTGCTGCTTGGTAGCAGGAGCATCAGTGCGGATGAGTTCGACGCTGACGATGACGCCGTTGCCATGGCGATAAACTTCGCTGAAGTCTTTACGAGCCTGGCGCTCAGTCGGAGCAGTAAAGTGGTCGGTGCCCTGGGTGCCGTTCTCACGGGTGAAGGTGATCTTGTAAGTGTTCATGTGTGACCTCCTATCGGTGGTGAGTTTATGCGAGCACATTTCGTGCACAACGACAATATAGCACACGTTCCGTGCTCTGTCAAGCACATTTCGTGAAAAATTTATTGAAATTTTTGCACGCTGTGTGTATAATCAAAGTATCTATACGAGGGAGGTCATTCTTATGGCTGAATTTGCAAAAATCTTTAAACAATTACGACTGGAGCGGGAGCTGTCTCAGAGCAGACTGGCCGAACAGCTTGGTATATCAAAGAGCGCCGTCAATATGTACGAACGCGGAGACCGCCGCCCCGATTTTGAGACGGCAGAAGCGATAGCGGACTTTTTCAATGTTGATATGAATTATTTGCTGGGATATTCTGATAAAATCACGCGGCTGTCCGGGGATCATACTGACCCTGCCTCTGGACCCTACGTTGAGGTCACGGCTGCGGAGCTGGAGCTGCTGAAAGCATACAGGCACGCCGGCGCTGAGACTCAGGCTGCCATCAGAGCGATCCTGCACATTTAAGGAGGGCCGGCGGATATGTTTGGACATAATAAAAAGAAAGCGGCCGCCGAGATGATGGCGCCGCAGTGGTTAAAGATAATGATCGAGAGCCGGGACATCGTAAACCGGACGACGGATCCGGAGGTCTTTTTCTCCCGGTATGATACCGTGAAGGAGATGGCTGAGAAGTTGGCCAGCATTTCAAAGTATGTCAAGCTGAAGGGCACGAAGCCCGCCGAGGTGCTGCGGATGGTCAGGGAGCAGGAGGAAGCTGCCACCCGTGACTTCATCCTCCGCTGCTTCGTCCGGGCTCAGCTGAACGCTGAGAAGGTAAAGACAGAGAAAGGAAAGCGGAGCCAGTTCGAGAAGTTCCAGAGCTCTCTGGAGCCGTACTTCTTCCGGATGTCAAAAGAGAACGCGGAGCTGGTGCAGGCACTCCACGATCAAGAGGTTGCAAAGATAGGAGGTTGATGTCATGCGTGGCGTTATTTATGCGAGATATTCACCCGGCCCACGGCAGACGGAGCAGTCCATCGAGGGCCAGGTGGCGGACTGTCAGCAGTTTGCTGACGAAAACGGGATCGACATCATAGAGATATATGCAGACCGGAAGGTCTCCGGTAAGAGCGTCGTCGGCCGCGACGAGTTCCAGCGGATGCTGCGGGACGCGGAGAAGGGCCGCTTTGATTGTGCTATTGTTTGGAAGATCGACCGCTTCGGCCGTGACCGCCAGGACATCGCCCTCGGAAAGCTGACGCTGAAGCGCTCCGGCGTCAAACTGATGTATGCGAAAGAGAGCGTCCCGGAAGGTCCGGAGGGGATCATCTTAGAGAGCGTGCTGGAAGGTCTGGCCGAGTATTACTCCGCCGAGCTGGCGCAGAAACTCCGCCGCGGCCAGCGGGAAAGCGCGCTCAAGTGCATTGCCCTGGGCGGCAACCGCAGCTTTGGCTACGACATCGGGCCGGACAAGCACTACTGCATCAACGAGAAGCAGGCCCCCGCCGTGCGGTACATCTTTGAGCAGTACGCCGCCGGGGCTACTGCTGCCGACATTGTGCGGGAACTGA
>OGRU01001326.1_pt1 | contig 19000 bp, 13 predicted proteins | sample 1553541 | NCBI WGS metagenome assembly OGRU01 (sample SAMEA2580068, study PRJEB22360) | human gut metagenome | biome: human gut; feature: human-associated habitat; material: faeces | place: Denmark | collected 2008/2010
TAACAACTCTGATTAATGCGTAAAAGTAACGAATGAAAAATTGTGTATGAATATTTTATTATTTGACGTCTTTATAAAAAAATACAAAAGTTTGACCAGAGGGGATAATTAGCGTACAATGAAAGTAGGTAAAGGAGACGAACTGCTAAATTTTCAAGGCCTTGAATTTTAGTACCACCTTATCTGAGTTATATTTGATTAGTGAAATGATTTGTAACGAGGATTAGTCCGATATAGGTCGGGCACATTACGAAAAGGGGGTCTGAAAATGAAAAAGACTAGAAAGCAACCTGCTTTGGCAAAGTGCGTGCTGGCGACAATCATGGCAATGGGTATGATGGGTTACACTACCGTGTGGGCTGATACTCCTACCCCATCTCCTGTTGACAAGGATGTTTCCAAAGACGCTGCAGGACAAATTTATGATGCTTCTCATAATTATGACAAGGGTTACTTTTGGACGGATTTAGGACATGCGCAGGTACAGATTGGCTCCGGTGAGCAGATTGAATTGTTCACTCCCTTTATTTATCATACCAATACCCGTGTATGGGATCCGACAAGTAATAGCTATAATCCTGTGCATACGGGCGACAATTCCGAAATGAAGTGCAAAGAGTCTATGAGCAGAATTACTGTAGGCGAATTTGACAGAATTATCAAATCTCTCTATACAAATGATATCACCATGGCAAAAACTATCTATGGTGAAGGAGACCAGGCAGGCCTAAAGGATAAGGTTATTAAAGAGGTAAAGGCAACTGCAGGGCAGGGCGCAACAGTTAATACCTATACATTGGTACGCGAAAATGGTACAGAGGTTGCAGTTGGTATTGTTGATACTGATACCAAAGTTGTTGATAATAAATTGACCTTTGCAGACGGCACGCTGACTTCCAAGATTACTGATAATGCCGGCGGAACCTTTGCAAGCTCTGTAAACGGCATCGCTTCCCAGGAGTGGGTAACCAATCAGCTGAATGGCATTGGCGATACTGATACGGTTACCACAGCAGAATCCGTTCATGCGATCATTACCGTTGACGATGCTTATGCTGATGATCCAACAACCAATAACAAACATCACCGGATCGGCATCAACGAGGATGCTTTGAGGGGATTTATTCAGGATGCAGCGGCAGCGCAGGATACCAACACAACTAACACCAGCATGGAAGGAAACCTGGATGAATATGGCAAGCTGACGGTAAGGGTTAATGATTCTGCAGGCAATAACGTTCAAGCGGTTGTAGAAGATGTAGCATCCCGCAGCTGGGTAACTAATCAGTTGGAAGGCATTGCCGGGACTGATACTGTTACTACCGTAGAGTCTGCAACCAATATCCTGAAAATTACAGATGAAGGCGTAGAAGGTAATCATGCTTATAAGATTGATATCAACGGCGACCAACTGGGCGATTTTGTTCAACAGTATGACACAAACACCATTACTACTGCACAGGATGATGGTAAGAATTATGTAACTGTTAACGGCGGTAAGGATGATAACGGTAACTATAATTATACTGTAGGCTTCAATGAAGATAAACTCATCGAAACCATTCAGGAAAATGATACTAATACTATCACTACCGCAGAATCCGGTCATGCTATCATTACTGTAAATGACAGCGTAGGCGGTGGCGATTTGGATGATAAGAATTATGTAATTGGTATTGATGAAGATGCTCTGAAGGGCTTTATTCAGGAAAATACTCAGGACACCAATACCGTTACTACCGTTGCTGTAAATACCAATATCCTGACGATTGAAGATAATGGTGAAGACGGCAACCATGCATATGAGCTTGGCATTAATAGCGAACAGCTGGGCGATTTTGTTAAGCAGTATGATACTAACACCATTACTACCGCGCAGGACGATGGCAATGGTTATGTAAATGTTGCTGAAGCTGTTGATGCAGACGGTAACTACAAATACACCGTAGGCTTTGATGAAGGCAAGCTGATTCAGACCATTGAAGATCAGGACAGATACGTTAACGGCGGCAGCATTGGCGAAGACGGTAGCATTACTCTCAATGTTCACAACGGCAGAGACGTTACTCTGGAAGGCCAACTGAAGGATGCACAGCTGACTGCCGTTGAGAGAGATAAGGAAGCCGGCACTGCTACTTTGGTAGTAAAAGACGGCTACAACAATGAAGAAGTACGCAGACTGACGATTGACGATATCGCCAGCAAGGCACAAAATGATAGAGAGCATGCCGAATTCAGAGAACATTTTAATGAACTCGATTATCGTGTTGACAATCTCGGCAGCCGCGTTGACAAGGTTGGTGCCGGTGCTGCCGCTCTCGCAGCGCTGCACCCTATGGATTTCGATCCCGATGACAAACTGACCTTTGCTGCAGGCTACGGCAATTACAAGGGCAAAAACGCTGCTGCGGTAGGCGCGTTCTACCGTCCGGATGAAAAGGTTATGCTGAGCGTAGGCGGAACCTTCGGCAATGGCGAGAATATGGTGAACGCAGGTATCTCCTTCTCCCTGGACCGTACCGCACGCGTAAGCAATTCCCGTACGGCGATGGCTAAGGAAATCGTAGACCTGAGAGCTAATGTAGCTAACCTCACCGCATTGGTAGGTCAGCTGACCGCAGGCATGGGCGGCACGATTGAGATGGACAGAATGAAGCTCTTCCCGGATGTTCCCGAAAACCACTGGGCTTACGAATACATCGGCCGTCTGGCGGCAGCAGGCATCGTTGAGGGTTATCCTGACGGCATGTTCAACGGCAACCGTATGATGAGCCGCTACGAATTCGCAGCAATGCTGTACAGAGCGCTTGAAAAAGGCGTGAAGCTGGATCACAAGCTGGTTCGTGAATTTGAACCTGAAATGGGCCGCATCCATGTTGCCCGTATTTCCGGTGCGGATGGCGACAGAGGAAAGATTGAACGTGTACGCGTATACGGCGGCGACAATCGTGACCACTACGGCAGCAAGCTGAAATGAAAATGCAGACAGCTGCATACTCCAAACCTAAATAAACAAACACTCCCTTTTCTATAATTAAAAGAGGAGAACACCTATTCCTTTACAGGATAAAAGGTGTTCTCCTCTTACTTTGTTTTACATAGTGTTTTGTTTAATCCCAGCGCTTGAGCATGTCCTCAATAATTTCCTTATTGGTTTTGCGGCGCTTCTTCTCGTAGTTACGGAAGTTGTTATCTCTGTGGTCGGTGGAGTAGTCGGCGTAGTCGAAGTCATCGTCGCTGCGTTCGTAGCTGCGGTTGTAGTCGCCGTGGCCATCGTCCAGGGAGAGGGGGATTTGTTTTGTGTAGGTATAGGATTGTGTGTACATGATTGACCTCGAAAGATTTTGGAAGAATTGGCTTTGCAATTAATATATCCTTACGCTTGGCTTTCGAGAGAGCCTCTCCTTGGGGAGAGGTGGCATCGCAAAGCGATGACGGAGAGGGGATTTCTCTAAAGCAACGTTGCTGGCTTTCCCCTCTCAGTCACCCTGTCGGGTGACAGCTCCCCCCTAGGGGAGCCTTCTCTTGTCCTATTGGTAATTCATCTTGCCTCTCTAATGAAGACATTGCAGTTTGCGAGTCGTTTTCTTCTTCCCGTTTTCTATTACATATAATTATGCTCTTTTACATGGTCGGAGTGCAGCAGCTGCTCTGCTTTCTCACTCAGCGGTTTTTCCAGGAAGTCCTTGTAAAGCTCCTGTACATCCGGATTGTTGTGGGACTGGTGCAGAGGACGGTTGCTGTCGATGGCATAGAGCTTATTGCCGAGTACGTCGGCACGCTCTTCGCAGCACTGCGTCATGAATCGGCTGACCGCCGCCGCCAACACAGCCGCCGGGGCAGGCCATAACTTCCACGAAGTCATAATGAACCTTGCCGGCCTTCAGCTCGTCGAGCAGCTTGCCTGCATTGCCCAGACCGCTTACCGTGCAGGTGCGCAGTGTTGCACCGCCGAGGGTGAATTCGCGTACCTTGCGGCCTTCCGTGCCGCGAACGTCGGTGAAGGCATCTTCAGGAGCTTCCTTGCCTTCGATTACATGGTAGGCAGTACGCAGTGCTGCTTCCATTACGCCGCCGCTGGCACCGAAGATAACTCCGGCGCCGGTGCTCTGGCCCAGCGGATTATCAAAGGGCAGTTCGCCAAGCATTGCCGGGTTGATGTGTTCGGCACGCAGCAGGCGGATAAGCTCGCGGGTGGTGAGTACGATATCTACATCATGGGTACCGCTGCTGCGCATAGAGAAGAGGGCAGCTTCGCGTTTTTTGGAAACGCAGGGCATGATGGAAATAGAGCAGATTTCCTTCGGCTTCAGGCCTTTCTTCTGTGCAAAGTAGGATTTTGCCAGCGCACCGAAAATCTGTTGCGGAGATTTGGTGGTGGAAAGGTTAGGCACGAAGTAAGGATGAGTTTTGTTGACATAACTTACCCAGCCTGGGCAGCAGGAGGTGAACATCGGCCAGCTGTGGTCCTGCGGATTTTGCAGATGCTCCAGAAGCTCGCTTGCTTCCTCCATGATGGTAACGTCGGCAGCGTAGCAGGTGTCGAAAACATAATCGAAGCCGATTTTCTTCAGTGCTGCTACCATGCGGCCTTCGGTTGCCAGCTCGGGCGGCAGGTTAAAGGCTTCGGCCCAGGCTGTGCGTACTGCAGGTGCAACCTGTACTACGGTTACCTTATTGGGATCGGCCAATACGTCATAAATTTTTGGAACATCGTTACGCTCCTTCAGCGCGCCAACGGGGCAGTGGGTGATACACTGACCGCAGAGGCTGCAGTCACTGTCCTCAATGGAAACATTGCCGGCAACGTCTACGGTAGTACGGGAACCGGTATTCTGCACATCCCAGATATGCAGCTTTTGCACCTTGTCACAAATCTGGACGCAGCGCATGCATTTGATGCATTTTTTGGAATCGCGGATGAGCGGAAACTCCTGGTTCCAGGGAGTGTCTACAACATCACGCTCATAGGGAATATCGTAAATGCCCAGGTCATTAGCCAAAGTCTGCAGGCTGCAGTTGCCGCTGCGCACGCAGGTAGCGCACATGCAGTCATGCTGGGATAAAATCAGCTCCACGTTGGTGCGGCGGATGCTGCGGGCCTTAGGGGAGTTGGTATAAACTACCAGACCTTCCTGTACCGGAGTGGTGCAGGCGGTAACTACACGGTTCTGTCCCTGGATTTCAACTACGCAGACCTTGCAGGCACTGATTTCGTTGATGCCTTTAAGATAACACAGGCGTGGGATTTCGATGCCGACGGTGGCAGCAGCCTGCATGATTGTTGTCCCCTGGGGAACGGAAACTTTTTGTCCGTCGATTGTCAGGTTTACCATTTTAAGGTTCTGCCTCCTTTCAGTGTGCTGAAGCCGAATTTGTCGCAGCGCAGGCAGCGTCCTGCTTCCTGGCAGGCCTCCTGCTTGGTCATGCCGCATTCAATAGGCTCAAAGGTATGCTTGCGTTCGCCTGCTTCGGTTTCGTGCATCTGGATACGGCCGCAGGGACGTTTATCGTCAATAGACGGGTCGGGGATAACTACATCACAGGAAATGGTGTGGTTATAGCCCAAATATTCATCAATATTAGCGGCAGCAACCTTACCGGCAGCAATAGCACGGATTACGGTTGCAGGACCGGTTACGCAGTCGCCGCCGGCGAAGACGCCTTCATTGTTGGCAAGCTCACTGCTGGAGAGTGCGGAAATAGTACCGCGTTTGATTTTGATGCCGGCTTCTTCGAACGGACGCAGCTCAATGCCCTGACCGATAGCAACAACGATAACGTCGCAGGGAATGCGCTCCAGCTCTACGTCGGCGTGAATCGGACGCGCACGTCCCCAGGCATCGATAGGACCGATAATTTGCGGCTCGGCCCAGAGAGCGGCCACATTACCGTCGGCATCCGCTTCGATATGGTGCGGAGCCTTTAAGCCGTACAGCTCAGCGCCTTCGGCAATAGCGCCTTCGATTTCCTCGGGCAGCGCGGTCATGTCGTCCTGACGACGGCGATAGGCGATGATAACCTTTTTGGCACCGAGACGGATGGAGCTGCGGGTGCAGTCCATAGCAACGTTGCCGCCGCCAATAACGACAACGGTTTTATCCTTAAAGTCAGGCATTTTTTCTTCGCCGATGTTGCGCAGCATTTCTACCGCACTGATAACACCGTGGGAATTCTCGCCTTCAATACCGATTTTCTTGTCGGTGTGGGCACCGATGGCAATATAAACTGCGTCAAATTCCTCACGCAGCTTTTCGAAGGGGATATCCCCCTCCTCGTTGCCGATTCTGGTGTTGCGATGTACCTCTACGCCGGTGGACAAAATAGCGTCCAGGTCCTCCTGCAGACGTTCACGCGGGAAGCGGTAAGCAGGAATGCCGTAGCGCAGCATGCCGCCGAGCTTGCTCTTTTCTTCGAACACAACAGCATGATGTCCCATAAGCTCCAGATAGTAGGCTGCGGACATACCGCTGGGGCCGCCGCCGATGATGGCGATACGTTTGTTGGTAGCAGGCTGCTTTTCGGGCAGCGGCACAGTGTTGCTGGGCGCGTTGTCGACAGCCATACGCTTCAGACCGCGGATGTTGATGGGAGCATCAATCATGCTGCGGCGGCAGCGTGCTTCGCAGGGATGCTCGCAGATAAGACCGCAGGCAGTAGGAAAGGGGTTATCCTTGCGGATGAGCTTGACAGCGTCGGCATAACGGCCTGCGCCAACTAATGCAATGTAGCCGGGGATATCAACCTGTGCCGGGCACAAAGCAACGCAGGGGATAGAATGATGGACGTTGACAGAGCATTTGCCCTTCTTTATGTGGTTAATGTAATCTTCACGGAAGCCTTCCAGACCGGCCAAAACCATTTTGGCTGCTTCGAAGCCTATGGCGCAGTCAGCGCTGTTGGCAACGTTTTGCGCGGTGCTTTCGATTAAATCCAGAGTGTGCATGTCAGCCTTGCCGGCGAGCACGTCTTCCATAAGATTCTGCAGCTGCGCGAGGCCTACACGGCAGGGTACGCATTTGCCACAGGTTTGTGCGTGGCAGACTTTGAGGAACGACAGCTGCAGATCAACAGGGCACAGTCCCGGGGGGCTGGCGATGATGTGTCGTTCCAGGTCCTTGTACAAGCGCTCGACCGTAAGCTGGGCCTGGTCGGGTGTTTCGATTCTTAAACGGCTCATAATTTTCCTCCAAAAAGCATACACTAAATATATAAAGGTATAAACTATATTATACAGAAAAAAGCTGAATTTCGCAATAATAAAGAAGATAGTTTTTGTGTAACAATCTGAGCAAAACAAGCTCGCAAGCGCTTTTTTCGTCTGCTGCCGCAGCAAAGCATTCTTGCGGGGGCTATGCTTTTTTTGCCGTATTTTTTGTGTTATACTAATACTGAGCTTTTTAGCATTAATGCTGTCGGCAGAACGTTTGCATCCGGCAGCTTAAAATATTGGAGGGTTGGATATGCAGCTTACTGCTACACATTATATAAGCCTAGCTGTAACGCTTCTAGTGACGCTGCTGCCGGGGCTTTTGGCAGCCAGAAGGGTAAAGTCTGCCGATGATTATAACGTAGGAGGCCGCAGCTCGGGCGCAGGCCTTGTCGCGGGCACGATTATCGGTACGATTGTAGGCGGCGCTGCTACCGTTGGTACGGCGCAGCTTGGCTTCAAGCTGGGGTTGACGGCCTGGTGGTTTACGCTTGGCAGCGGCATTGCGCTTTTGCTGATGGCGGCGTTTTATGCTGTGCCATTGCGCCGCAGCTCACTGACCACAGTAGCGGAGTATCTCGTTACGGATTACGGCAAGCCTGCGGGGTGGCTGGCAACCTTCAGCGCCTGCGCCGGCATTTTTTTCAGTATTGTAGCGAGCACGCTTACAGCGCTGCATCTGATTGCCGGCTTGTTCGGTGTACCGCTTTTGGCTGCAGCGGCAATTGTTATCGCTGTTACTTTGCTGCTGGTGTTTTTCGGCGGCCTCAGCAGCAGCGGTATGGCCGGCATTTTTAAGATTGTGCTGATTTTCGCCAGCATTTTCGTCGGCGGCTTTCTGGCCTACGCCGATATGGGACATTGGCAGGGCCTGACGCAGAGCTTTGCTGCGTATCCCTGGTTCAGCCTTTTCGGTCGCGGCGTGGAGGACGGTCTTGTCAGCCTCGGTTCGATGATTGTGGGTGTTATTTCTACGCAGACCTATGTGCAGGCGCTGTTTTCGGCGCGCGATACCAAAACTGCAGCTGTCGGCTGCTGTGCTGCCGCGCTGATAGTAATTCCTGTGGGATTGCCGTCAGTAATGATCGGTATGTTCATGCATCTGCATCATCCGGAGATAAATTCTATTGATGCACTGCCATTGTATCTCGTTACCTATCTGCCGCAATGGCTTGGCGGTATCGGCCTGGGTGCTGTGCTGCTTTCGGCCCTGGGCTCAATCGCCGGTCTGGCGCTGGGCGTAGGTACGATGATTTCACGTGATATCGTCAGCAAAATCTGGCTTAAGGCTACGGCTGCAGGCCAGCTGTGGGCAAGCCGCCTGAGCGTGCTGGCCGTTTCTGTCGCTGCGATGGTGTTTGTTTTTATGCACCTTGATTCGTCGGTGCTGGAGTGGAATTACCTGTCCATGGCGCTGCGAGGCAGCGGTATCTTTCTGCCGCTGACGTTCTGCATCTTCTTCCCTGGCAGGGTGCGCGCTTCGATGGGCGTGGCTGCTATGGGCGCAGGCATTTTTGCGGCGCTCTTCTGGAAGCATATCAGTCCTTGGGAAATCAACAGTCTGCTGCCGGCGCTAGTGTATAATCTGTTCTTTTTGCTCATTGGTCTGGCGTGTGGTAAAAAAGGGGAATAGAAAAGAAAAAGCGGCTTTTGTAGCAAGCTGTTGCTTGCAAAAAGCAGCGTGATATGCTATGTTATAGGGAAGAGGGAACTGCCAACGTCGGTGGGTTGCCAAAGCTTTTATTGCGGAAGAACTGCCCTGTCACTAGGCAAAGATTAAGGGCGGTTTTCCTATGTCTGGGTTAGTAAGAAAAAAGCTGCTTTTGCAGCAAGCGGTTTGCTTGCAAAAAGCAGCTTGATGTGCTATATTATAGACAAAGGACAACCGCCCACACGGTGAGTTGCCTTAGTGGAAAATTAGCTCAAGAAGCCACTCCGCCACCGGGCAATGTGTAGGAGTGGTTTTCTTATGTCTGGATTACTTGTTATATTGAAAAATAAATGTCAGTAATGCCAGGAGAAACATGCCGAAGGCCATCAGGTCCTTAAAGTCATAGTTCTTCATAAGCATCACCTCCATTCTACAAGAGAATGTCGGCAACACCACCCTGCAACACGGTTGTCAGTGTCTTGCCTTATTGTAACATATGTTAAGAGAACATACAACGAACGAATTGTGAATTCACGGTTGTATGTTTTTTCAGTTTTAGGCAGGAAATTTATCTGTAATGCTAGAATAGTTTTACATACATTTGCCGCGGATTTGCGCGGCAGCGGTCTTTTAATTTAAGGAGCAAGAGATGACAAAACGCTTTACTCATTTACATGTACATACTGAATACAGCCTGTTGGACGGCGCTTCGAAAATCCACGAGCTGGTGGCCTATGCCAAGGAGCTGGGCATGGACAGCCTGGCGATTACCGACCATGGCGCAATGTACGGCGCAGTGGAATTTTATCAGGAGTGTACCAAGGCAGGCATCAAGCCGATTATCGGCTGCGAGGTGTATCTTGCGAAGGGCTCGCATCTGGAAAAAAATAACCGCGGCATGTACCATCTGATTCTGCTGGCGGAGAACGATACAGGCTACCATAACCTGATGAAAATCGTCAGCATCGGTCAGCTGGAGGGATTTTATTATAAACCACGCGTAGACAAGGACGTGCTGCGAACGTATCACGAGGGCGTTATCTGCCTCAGTGCCTGCGTTGCCGGCGAGGTGCCGCAGATGATTCTGCAGGATAACCTGGAGGGAGCACGTCGCTGCATTCAGGAATATATAGACATTTTCGGCAAGGAAAACTACTTTCTGGAAATTCAGGACCATGACCTTGATGAGGAGCACAAGGTAAGCGCGGAGCTGAAGCAGCTGGCGCAGGAGTTCGGTCTTGGTCTGGTGGCGACAAACGATTTGCATTATGTGCAGCAAAAGGATGCCGCGGCGCAGGATATTCTGCTGTGCATCCAGACGACGAGCACGGTTGATGAGCCTGATCGTATGCGCTTCAACAACGACAGCTACTATCTTAAAAGCTATGACGAGATGGAGACGCTGTTCGGCGATTGTCCGGAGGCTTTGAGCAATACCAATAAAATTGCTGACCGCTGCAACGTGAAGATGGAGTTCGGCCATCTGCTGCTGCCGGAGTTTCCGGTGCCGGAGGGCTTTGATGCCGTGAGCTATCTGCGTCACCTGTGCAAGGAGGCTTTGCCTAAGCGCTATGAGGTTGTGGATGAGAAGGTCCGCAAGCGTCTGGATTTTGAGCTGGACATCATCAATACGATGGGCTACGCCTGCTACTTCCTCATTGTCTGGGACTTTATCAATTATTGCCGCAGCCATGATATTCCGGTCGGTCCGGGACGTGGCAGTGCGGCAGGCAGTATCGTGGCCTATCTGCTGCGTATAACGAATATTGAGCCCTTGCGTTACCATCTGCTGTTCGAACGCTTTTTGAATCCTGAACGTGTCAGCATGCCTGATATTGATACCGACTTCTGCTATGTGAAGCGCAATCAGGTGCTGGATTATGTAGTGCGCCGTTACGGACAGGAGCGTGTGGCGCAGATTATTACCTTCGGCACACTGCAGGCGCGCGCGGCGGTGCGCGACGTCGGCAAGGCGTTGGGCATGAGCTACGGCGAGGTAGACGAAATTGCCAAGCTGATTCCGCGTGAGCTGGGCATTACGCTGGAGAAGGCGCTGAACGGCAGCAAGGACTTCCGTCAGGCGTACGATTCGCGCCCGGAGGTCAAGAAGCTGATTGACCTTGCGCAAAGCGTAGAGGGCCTGCCGCGTAATGCAGGCACGCATGCTGCCGGTGTTATTATTGCGCCGCATAATATGAAAAATTACGTACCGCTGCAGCAGGGCAGTGAGGGTGGCGTCATCACCCAGTACGATAAAAATAAGGTGGAAGAGCTTGGCCTATTGAAGATGGACTTTTTGGGACTGCGCACGCTGACGGTTATCGGTGACTGCATCCGCTTTATCCGCGAAACTACGGGTGAAGAAGTTGATATTGATAATATACCGTTGGCTGACGAGGCAGCCTGTGCAATGCTGCGCCGCGGTGAAACAGCCTGTGTTTTCCAGCTGGAGTCAGCTGGCATCACCAAGCTGGTTATGGATTTGGCACCGGAAAGCTTTGAGGACCTGATTCCGTTGGTGGCTCTGTACCGTCCGGGTCCTTTGGGAACCGGTATGGCGGAGGACTTTATCGCCGGCCGTCACGGACAGCGCACGGCGAAGGTATTACATCCACTGATGGAGCCTATTTTGAAGGATACCTACGGCGTTATTCTGTATCAGGAGCAGGTTATGCAGATAACCTCCGCACTGGCAGGCTTTACGCTCGGTCAGGCAGATATTCTGCGCCGTGCGATGGGCAAGAAGAAGGCCAAGGAGCTGGATTCTATGCGCCAGTCCTTTATCGACGGCGCCAAGAAGCTGCATAATATCCCCGAAGAGCTCAGCGACCAGATTTTCTCGCTCTTGCAGCACTTCGCCGGTTACGGCTTCAACAAATCCCACTCCGTAGCCTATGCGCTGGTAGCCTATGAAACCGCTTATCTGAAGGCGCACTGGCGTCCGCAGTTCTATGCAGCCTTCCTCAACAGCATTATCGGTGATGCGGATAAGGTGAGCTGGTATATCAACGTCTGCCGTAATGATAATGTCAAAATCCTGCCGCCGGATGTCAACGAAAGCGGTCACAACTTTACGGTACATCAGAATGCATCCATCCGCTTCGGCCTGGCAGGCATCAAAAATACCGGTGATGCCGCAGTCGATGCCATTATCAGCGCCCGCAACGAGGGGGGTCCGTTCAAGAGCCTGACGGATTTCTGCTGCCGTGTGAATATGCGCGTGGTCAACAAGCGCGTTATCGAAAATATGATTAAATGCGGCGCAATGGATTCCTTCGGCGCCAGACGCTCGCAGATGCTGGCTATTATGGACCAGGCGATTGATTTGGGTGCTGCCTGCCAGAGGGACAAGGCCAACGGCCAGCTGGGACTGTTCGGAGATGACAGCTTCGGCGTGACGGAAATCAAGCTGCCGCCGCTGCCGGAAATCCCCAAGCAGCTTATTCTGCAGAACGAAAAGGAAATCATCGGCTTTTACGTTACCGACCATCCGCTGAGCGATTACAAGCAAATGCTGCAGCGCTTCATGCCGCTGCACCAGTTCGGCGGCGAAACGCAGGTGCAGGACGGACAGTTTGTGCGTGTGGCCGGTATTATTACGGATTGTGTGATAAAAAATACCAAGCGCGGCGATACGATGGCTCTTCTGACGCTGGAGGATTTCAGCGGACGCTTCCCAATTATCGTGTTCCCGCAGGCTTATCATGCAAATGTCAAGGATATCTATGAAGACAGCATTGTGGCTATTGAGGGACGCTTCAGCGTGGATGAGCGTGAAAGCAAGATTATTGCCAATAGCGTGCGCGCTCTGCCGTCCAAGCCGCCTACGGAGATCCGTCTGCGCATCGAAGCGCATCTGGAAAATCCGCTGGTGCAGCGTGAGCTGATGCAGCTGTTCCAAAAATATAAGGGCGATGATTGCGTATACCTGCAGCTGATGGGCTCGCGCAAGCTGATCAAGACAACACCTAACTTTTGGGTAAACAGCGAAGCACCTGGCTTTGCCGAGGATGTGGTCAAAATACTTGGTGAAAACTGTGTGGTAAAGAAAGATTGATGTAATTATTTGAGCTGTTTTTCATAAACTTTCATGATATACTTGCAAGTTTAAGTACAAAAATGCTAAAATAAAGAGAAGAATGTAAAAAAGCCGGAGCAGCAGCTCCTGTAATAAGCTTAAGGAGGCAGCAAATGAATATTCTCGTTTGTTTAAAACAAGTGCCGGATACGGCAAAAGTAAAATTTAACCGCGAAACCAATACCTTAGACCGTACGGGTGTAGAAAATATTATGAACCCCTATGACCGTCAGGCATTGGAGGTAGCGCTGTGCCTGAAGGATAAGGAAGGCGCTAAGGTAACTGTACTGACCATGGGCCTGCCACAGGCAACCGATATTCTGAAGGAAGCAATCGCTATGGGTGCCGATGACGGCGTTCTGCTGAGCGACCGCGTTCTGGGCGGCAGCGATACTCTGGCAACCAGCCTGGCTCTGGCTGCTGCTGTAAAACATCTGGGCGAGTTTGACCTCGTGCTCTGCGGCAAGCAGGCAGTAGACGGCGATACTGCACAGGTTGGTCCGGAAATGGCAGAGCATCTGGGAATTCCTCAGATTACCGGCGCTCTGAGCCTGAGCTATGAAGACGGTAAATTTGTTGTTGTCCGTGAAAACGAAAACTACCAGCTGACTCTGGCTTGTGCTGCACCGCTGCTGGTTACCGTAACCAAATCCGAAAAAGAGCCGCGTTTTGCCAGCATTAAGGGCAAAATGAAAGCTCGTAAGGCTCAGATTCCTACTCTGACCGTTGCTGACCTGGATATTGATCCTGAAACCGTAGGCCTGAAGGGCTCTCCGACTAAGGTTAAAAAAGCCTTCACCCCGACCCCGCCTGAAATCAATGGCGAAATCATTACCGAAGCAGATGCTGATGCAGCAGTAGATATGCTGTTTGAAAAGCTGGTTAAGGCAGAGGTTATTACCCGCTAAGGTGAACCATGCTGATAAAAGTAAACAGGCAGCTTTGCTGTGGCTGTGAGGAATGTGTGGCAGTCTGCCCGATGGGCGCTGCGACGCTGCGTGAGGGCAGGGCGCAGATTGATATGCGGCAGTGCGTCTGCTGCGGTGCCTGCATCCGCGAATGTCCCATGGAGGCTATAGCTATTGCCGAAACTGACGATACTGAAGATAACGAATAGGAGTGTGTAAATATGTGGGTTATTGCTGAACAGGAAAATGGTCAGCTGATGAATGTTACCTTTGAGCTGTTGGGCGCTGCCAAAGAGCTGTGTGCCAAGCTGGAGGAAAAATGCTGTGCGGTACTGGTGACCGCTGCTGCCGGCGAGCTGCCGCAGCAGCTGATTGCTGCCGGCGCTGATGTTGTTTATGTTGTTGAGGATGCTAAATACGCAGATTATGATACCGAGTTATATACCGATGCTATCTGCCAGCTGTCCAAGAAATATGATCCGGCTTCCATTATGTTCGGTGCTACCGATGACGGCCGTGACCTGGCTCCGCGTGTTGCAGCACGTCTGCATACCGGCCTGTGCGCTGACTGCACTGCTCTGGATGTAACCGATGACAAGCTCGTTGCCTGGACTCGTCCCGCACTGGGCGGCAATATCTGCGCTACCATCATCTGCGACGTTAACCGTCCGCAAATGGGTACCGTTCGTCCTAAAGTATTCAAACCGGCTGAATTGGATAACACCCGCACCGGTGAGGTTATTGCCTTCACTCCGGAAGCAGGCGCTGTAAGCCGTGTTGAACTGGTTAAAAAAGAAGCTCTGAGCAGTGAAAATGCTGTGAAGATTGATGAAGCCGATATGATCGCAGCAGGCGGCCGTGGCTTTGGCAGCAAGGAAAACTTTGACGTGCTGGAACAGCTGGCTGCTCTCTTTGAAAATTCCGCAGTAGCAGGCACCCGTGCCGCTATTGATGAGGGCTGGCTGACTCATTCCCAACAGGTTGGCCAATCCGGTAAATCCGTTACTCCGCATATCTACTTTGCCTGCGGCATCAGCGGTGCTATCCAGCATCTGTCCGGCATGAAGGACAGCGATATCATCATCGCTATCAACAAGGATGCAGAGGCACCGATTTTCACCGTTGCTCATTATGGCATCGTAGGTGATGTAAACGTAATCCTGCCGAAGCTGATTGAAAAAATTAAAGCTTACAAGGCATAATCCAATTACCTGATTTACAGGAGGCATTCTAGTATGTGGAAAACAATTTATATTGCCCACACTGAGGAACAAGCCAAAAAAATAAAGCAAATGCTGACGGAAAACGGCTTTTTGGTACAGCTAAAAAGTGCCGGAGGCAAGCATAACAAGGCTTATGAAATCTGTCTGCCGGTTTCGGAGGCAGAGGATGCCTATGAGGTTTTGTGTGAGAATAAGTTTCAGTACTGAGGAGGCGCAGTCCTGATGAAGAAAACGAAGATTATCTGTACAGTAGGTCCCAGCACGGACAATGTAGAGCTGCTGCGTAAGATGATGCTTGCAGGCATGGACTTGGCACGCTTCAACTTTTCGCACGGCAACCATGAAGATCATGGCAAAAGGCTGCAGCTGGTGCGCCGGGCAGCAGAAGAGGCCGGTAAGGTAATCGCTACGATTGCCGATACCAAGGGCCCGGAAATGCGCCTGGGCATGTTTGCCGAAAGCAAAATCGAGCTGAACGAGGGCGATGATTTCTGCCTGACTACTGAAGAATACCTGGGCGACCGCCATATGGCACACGTTAATTATGCAGGTCTGCCGCAGGAGGTAGAAATCGGCAGCAATATTCTGCTGGCCGACGGACTGCTTTCCCTAAAGGTTGTACGCATTGACGGCTGCAGAATTTATACTAAGGTGGTCAATGGTGGCGAGCTGAGCTCGCGTAAGCGCGTGGCTTGCCCCGGCATTGAGCTGAAGCTGCCATTCTTGTCGGAGCAGGACAAGGCAGATATTCTTTTTGCTGTCGAGCATGATATGGATTATATTGCGGCATCCTTCGTGCAGAAGGCCGATGATGTTATCGCTATCCGTAAAGTGCTTGAGGAAGCAGGCTCTTCCATCGGGATTATTTCCAAAATCGAGAATGAGGCCGGTGTGCAGCATATCGATGAGATTATCGGCGTATCCGACGGTATAATGGTTGCCAGAGGCGACCTGGGCGTAGAGATACCGACCGAGGATGTACCTTTGGTACAGAAGGATATTATCGCGCGCTGCAATAAGGCGGGCAAGCCTGTTATCACGGCTACGCAGATGTTGGAAAGTATGATTAACAGCTACCGTGCAACCCGTGCCGAGGCCAGCGACGTTGCCAACTCTATTTTCGACGGCAGCGACGTTATTATGCTGAGCGGCGAAACTGCCAGCGGCAAATATCCGCTGGAGGCGGTGCAGACAATGGCTAAGATTGCCGTGCGCACGGAAAATGCACTTGATTATGTGCATATCTTCCAAAAGAAGGGCATCAGCGAGCGCATCCATTCTACTGACGCAATCAGCCATGCTACCGTACAGATTTCTCAGGAAATAAAGGCAGATACTATTCTTACGATTACCGAATCAGGCTTTACGGCACGTATGATTGCCAAATATAAGCCTCAATGTACTGTTGTTGCTGTATCACGCTTGCCTGAGCGCGTGCGTGCGATGCAGCTTTATTGGGGTGTGCTGCCGCTTTTGGGGCCATACTCCACAAATACTGATGAAATGATTGAGCTGTCTTTGCAGTGTGCTTTGCATCACTCCGTAATTAAGGACGGCGCATCTGTTGTTATAACTGCCGGCGTGCCTATCGGTACTCCGGGCAGTACAAATCTGATTAAGGTGGTTACAGTGGGTACCAAGCTGCTAAGCGGTACCGGTATCGGCAGCAAGACTGTCACTGGCCGTATCTGCGTAGGCAGAACTGCGGCAGACTTCAAGGACAAGCTCCAAAAGGGTGATATCCTTGTAGTTGATGTGCTCAATGACGAGTTTGTACCGCAGGCTGCTGCCAAGGCAGCAGCGATTATCGCTGAAGAGGGCGGCCTGACATCCTCCACTGCTATTGTTGCCGTAACCTGCGGCCTGCCTGTTATCGTAGGCGCGGAAAAAGCAACCTCTAAGCTGGCCGACGGCCTGCTGGTAACAGTGGATCCTGTTTCCGGTGACGTCTACGAAGGCGATATTAACCTGTAGAAATATGGTAACAGAACTTATTTTAGAAACATGTATTGCTCTGCGTGACGGCAGAGAACAAAACGCCTGCACAGCTTTTTCGGGTATTATTGCTGAAGCAGCAGATAATGAAGCATTACAAGCAATCAGCTGCTGTCTGCTGGTGGCCTTACGCCACCGGCAACGGCAGCTTTTTGCGGCTTGGATGCAGGAAAGCAGGCCGCGTCTGGAGCAGCTGTTGGTCAATCCGCAGCTGGCGCATCAGGGCGGCAGCGTTCTGCTGAGGCTGACGTTTGCCGTGTGCGACAGGCGTTTGGCTGAGGTGCATCCTATGCTCGCACTGCTGGTGCGGCGCTGGCTGCGGACGCAAGCCGACAATACTGCAATGCTGCAGGAATTTATGGGTGAATGGCTCAGTTTAGCGGCGCGTATGGCACGCAGGCGGTGGCGCGAGGAGACGGCGTTTCTGTTGCGTGAGGCCGGGCGTTGGCTTTTAATGCAGCAGGACCTGCAACGGTGGGCGTGGAGCCTGCAGCAGTTACAGCTGCATTTTGTCGTGTACGCACGCTGGGATGGCTTTGACAAGGCTTGCAGAATTTACAGAGAGCTGACGCTTTTGTATCGCCTGCTACTGCGGCGTGTGCCGCAGGCACCGCCTGAGCGGCAGACAGCGCTTCTGCAGCTGCTTGTGCGTCACCTGCGTGATGTAACCGCTAACGTATCGCGTTCGGCGATGCTGGATGATGCGGATATCTTCCGCCAATGGTACAGCTTTTTCTGGCAGCTGACTGCCGACGACAAGAGCGCCAGGGAGGAGCTGCTGCGACTGCTGCAGCTTTCTATCACCTATTGGCAGCAGACTATGCCCAAAACCAGCCGCAAGCAGGCAGTACTCCTTAAGGATTTGCTGCAGCCGAATCTGATTGACGGGCAATACGCATTGTTATTACAAAAAATTATATAAATCCTGAAGACAGGAGGTAGAAAATATGTCAAAGATTGTCGTAGTAGGTAGCTGTAATATTGATATTACTGTTGAATGTGACCACTGGGTGCATCCCGGAGAAACTATTTTCGGCAACCGCCTGACCGTTTCTCCCGGCGGCAAGGGTGCCAACCAGGCTGTTGCTGCAGCCCGTCTGGGAGCAGATGTTATGATGGTTGGCTGCATCGGTGATGATGTGTACGGCCAGCTGGTATTGAAGGCTTTAAAGGAAAATAACGTTGATTCCACCTATGTGAAGGTGCTGCCGGGTGAAAACAGCGGTACTGCTCACATTACCGTAGCGGAGGACGATAACACGATTATCGTTATCAAGGCTGCCAATGACCTGGTATCCCCGTCGCTGATTGATGAAGCGTGGGAGGATATTCAAAAGGCGGATATGGTGCTTCTGCAGCACGAAATTCCTGCTGCTACCAATGCCTATGTCATTGAAAAATGCGCAGCGCACGGTGTACCTGTGCTGCTGAACCCCGCACCTGTTGCTCCGGTGCCGCAGGCTCTGCTGGATAAGATTACTTATCTGACTCCCAACGAGCACGAGGCAGCAACATTGTTTGCCGGTAAGGGCAAGGCGGATATCCTTGACCAGAACCAGGGCAAGGTGATTATGACGCTGGGCAGCAAGGGTGTTGCCTATGCAGAAAAGGGACAGGTTATTACTGTTCCCGGCTTTAAGGTAAAGCCGGTTGACACTACGGGTGCAGGCGACACCTTTAACGGTGCCTTTGCCGTTGCCCGTGCAAATGGCAAATCCATGCAGGAAAGCATCAGCTTTGCCAATGCTGCCGCAGCTCTGTCGGTACAAAAGCTGGGAGCGCAGGGCGGTATGCCTTATTTACATGAAGTAGAGGAGATGCTTAAGTAATGCAAAAGGGTGGAATGTTAAACAGCTCTATTGCGAAGGTGCTGGCTGATTTGGGCCACACCGACACTATCGTTATCGGTGACTGCGGTCTGCCTGTGCCTGCAGG
>OGRU01001339.1_pt1 | contig 18888 bp, 26 predicted proteins | sample 1553541 | NCBI WGS metagenome assembly OGRU01 (sample SAMEA2580068, study PRJEB22360) | human gut metagenome | biome: human gut; feature: human-associated habitat; material: faeces | place: Denmark | collected 2008/2010
AAGATAAGCGGCTGGGTACCGTTGGCCACGTCCGGATGGACTTCGGGCGCAGCGGAAATGAGTTCTGGCATACCTGGTGGCCCCGCGGCCCGGAGAAGCTGAACAGCCCCGCATTCAAGCTGGAGTTGCAGGAGGTCGTGGACACGCTGCGGGAGAGTGTGCTGAAAAACCGCTTCGCTATGGAGCGTTTCTGCTATAACCACGGCGGCAAAATCGACGGCGGCTATGTGCAGAACTATGGCTACATCGTGGAAACTGAGCATTACCGCTACTGCCTGCGCTGTAATCCGTCTCCGGGCGATTATAACTGCTATCTGTTATGTGCTTGAGCACATAACAGGTAATATGTGACGAGTTTGTCACGAGGGCGGTGGTAGGCGGAATGACTTGAAATAAGGGATTTTTTCATAAAAACACCTCACATAATATTTATTTTTTCTTTCTCAAATAATCCGGGATCGCATCGTGGGAGATTTCATCCAAATCCACATTCAACACCTTGGGTATACTGCTCCATGAAACGAGGTCCTCGGTAGGCTGATAGTTTTTCCTTTTCCTCTAAAAAAGATCTCGCCAGAACTTTTGAATAGCTGTTTTCGCCTTGTGTTAGGGCATACTCGTAAAATTGTGAGTATGCCCTTTCATGCCGTTCGATGGTATTTTTTGCATTGCCCCGTCTTTTCATTTCAGACAGTACGGCATCAACCATTGATTCTAATGAGCAAGCTTGCTTCATACTGCATCACTCCTTTGAAAATTTTACTGTATCAGCGACTATTTTCATTATCCCAAGGTGTGCGCAGACAGACAAGCGCAAAATATTATGTGAGGTGTTTTTATGAAAAAATCCCTTATTTCAAGTCATTTCGCCCACCACCGCCCTCGTGACAAACTCGTCACATATTACTGTACGGCCTATGATCTGGATGTGCAGCGGCAGAACATGGCGCGGGACAAGCCCATGGTGGGCCGTGTGTCCTATGCCAATGGCGACGCGCAGGAGTTTAGCGATGCCGAAGCCTTTCTCAAGTGTGTGAGGGAGGAACTTCCGTATCGCCCGACCACAGGCTTCCGTTACGAAGTGCTGACCGACGATCCCAGCGTCCGCAAAGCTGTGGACGATATCGTTTTTGACCTTTATGGCGAGAAGAATCCCCGCCAGTTGGAGGAATATCAAAAAACGCCCAAACAGGGCATGACAATGGGAGGAATGTGAGTATGGACAGAAAAATGGTGAATTTCATCAAGGAGCAGTATTCCCCTGGCACCCGCATCCGGCTGAACGCTATGGACGATCCCTACGCGCCCATTCTTCCCGGCACCGAGGGCGAGGTGGACTATGTGGACGATGCGGGGCAGCTCCACATGAAATGGGATAACGGCAGGTCGCTGGCACTCATTCCAGGCGAGGACAGCTTCACCGTGCTGCCGCCCAAGCTGACCACGCTTAAGCTCTATATGCCCTTGACCGCCGATCTCTACGAGCGAAACGAGTACGGCGAATTTGACGATAGCAGCACACTGCTGGAGGGCCGTGAGCTGCGCGGCTATCAGGATCAGATCACGGCAGCACTGGTGAAAAACCGGATGCCGGAGGAAACCGAGCGAGGTCTCATGCATTGGTATGATGAAGCCGACAGCGTTGACCGCAAGGTACGCTCCGCCGTCTTCGCTGTAGAGGTGCGTGACCGGCAGCTCTGGGGCGTGGCAGAATGCCGTGTCGCCGGGAAATTATCGGACACGGAACTGGAAAACTTAAAGGAATACCTCACCGGACAGGCATCGGACGGCTGGGGCGAGGGCTTTGAGCAGCGGGATATCCTTGTGGATGGTGGAAGTGAATTGTATGTCCACCTTTGGAACTCGGACGAGTGGAGGATCCAAACGGAGCAGGAGCTTTTCTCCCCCAAGCTGGCGGAGGGGCTGCCGGAGTTGTGCTTCTCCACCCTCTCCGGTACCGGTGAGCTCATCTGTATCAAGCGCGGCGAGAGCGGCTACTATCCCAGTGATTGGAGCACAGACGATCCAGCGCATAACCAAGAGTTGGCAGACTATAACAACGAACGGCTTGGGGTGACGCGGGAGCAGCGCCTTGCCATGGAATGCGGCAGCATGCACGGCTGGGGCGTCCCTGGTGCTGACCCCAGCTACTATGAGCAGAAGATGGGAGGAATGAAGTTTGGCTAAGAAAGTGTTTGCCATGTATCTGGCAAAGGAGGGCAATCCTAACAGCGATGCATACGCAAAGCTGGACTTGCCCGCCTCACCGTGGGAACTGTGGGACGCGCTGGACAAGGTGCGCCTTCAGAAAGAAGACATCCTGTACATGGAGATCGAAGACTACTTTGCCTTTGAGTATCTCTCTCCCCATTTGGATGGATTAGACATCAGCCTCAACGAGCTCAACGACCTTGCCGCACAGCTTGCGGCATTGGACGAAGTGCAGGAGGTTGCCTTTGACGGTTTCCTGCGCATGGAGGTGCAGAATAAAGTCGATACCAACGGCGGTGTCATCACGCTGCAGGATCTGCGGGATCTGGCGGTCAGCGCAAAAACAGACTGCTATCATGTGGTGGATGCCGCGGGTGACGCCCAGCTTGGCCGCTTCTATGCGGAAAACGAGTTCGTCCCCGAGCTGGACGGTATATCCGACGAGGTATTCGAGATGCTGGACTTCGCCGGCATCGGGAGAATGATGCGATGCAGTGAAAACGGCGTATTTGTGGGCAGCCTGTATGTGCTGCAGGATGGCGAGCTGACAACCGCGCCGCCCGTCCAAAAGACGCTGCCGGAAAAGCCGGGATACCTCTTCCGGCTCACGCTTGGACTGCATCCCGACATTGGAGGTAACCGCACGACGGAGCTGGATCTTCCGGCGTCAGAAGAAGTGCTGGCTGCGGCACAGGAGCAGCTCGGCACCCTGAATTGGGAAAACACCGTTGTCCTCAACTATGACGGCATTCTTCCCAACGCCGCCTTTTTCGCAGACCTCCCCTCTGAACTGGAGGCATTCAACGAGTTCGCCAAAGCAGTACAGGATATGTCCTCGCCTGAAAAGCAGCTTCCGAAGTTGAAGGCTCTGCTGGAACAGTTTGAAGTACAGGACATTGCAACCGCCATAAGCCTGACAGAGTGCCTGGATGACTACGTCCTCACACCGGAGATCAGCTCGCCGCAGGAAACTGCCATCGACCAGCTTCACTTCATGACGGATGACCACTCAGTGGAATTGCTGCTTTCCCATGTAAACCTCTACGTCTACGGCTGCGACCTCATCAAGGAGGACAACGCAGTGCTCTCACCCTACGGTCTGCTGCACCGTGCGGACTATCAGCCCATGCTGACGCCGGTACAGAAAGCATCAGAAGCGAATATGGCGATGAGATGAGCAAAGCAGCTTACAACCTCTCCAGGCATTTCCGCGCAGCATAGGCGATAAAATCTTCCGGCGTGAGGACTTCGTCATTATGTGGAATCTCACGCCATCTTTTCTGTACATCAGGATCAGGGCTACACATTGCCACCGCCATTGCAATCCGGATCTCTTTTCTGACCTCATCTACGGTGGTGTTGTGTCTACGTGCAACTTCTAACAGTGCGGTATCGGCGCTTATGTTCTTCCTCTTCATGGTATCACTCCTTGCTATTTTGAGCGGGTGCCGTTCTTGTAGAACTACAATAGCACAGAGGTTTAGGGGAAAAGCGTCGAACGCAGTCGAAAAAAACAGAGGTCTGCAAAAAAGCAAACCTCTGCACCGGTGTTACCGCAATTCGTCGACCAAAGTGTCCAGCACATTCATCACCTTGCGCTGCCCTTCTGGGGACAGTGTTTTCAATCGCTCGGAGAGCTCTGTGGCGTGAAGCAACGTTGCCGCATCCAAATTATCCTGAAGCAGCTCGTCCGTTCCAACCTTGAGTACATTGGCGATGGTAACCAACTTATCCAGTTTTGGTGCTTTGACTCCGCGCTCGACCACACTCATGTGGTCTACGCTGTATTCCACGGCAGCAGCAAGGTCCTCCTGCGTCATACCGGCACGCTCACGGGCAGCTTTGATTCGTTTTCCCAATGCAACCTGATCCATACAGCAATCTCCTTTTGAACGGAATCCGTTCTTAAAGTATATTGGAGATGTTATTCGATTCACAGGAGCAAGAAGAACGGTAACCGTTCTGTGTGGACGAAACAGAAAAAATAAACAGCAAGGGGCCGTATTCCCAGATGGGGACAGCGGACCCTCCTTTTTTGCTCATTTTGTTCCCTAATCCGGGATAGCGGTCTCGGAAAGGAACAGCAATGCGAGAAGAAAAATTATTGAATTATCTGAAAGGAGCATGTACTGGGCGAAAATATCGAGTGAGCGGTGCTGAACTGGAAGCGGCCCTCGGGATTAGCGGAACAGATCTTCGTAAACTGGTAAATCGTATGAGGCGCAAGGGTATTCCCATTGGGAGTGATCGATGCGGATATTTCTACGCTGCGACTGCCGGCGAAGTCTACTCCACGATTCAGCAGCTTCAGAGCATGGAAAATGGACTGGCGGCAGCAAGACGCGGATTAGAGCGGTCACTGGATGCTTTTCCCTTGAGAGAAGGTGCATCTTGAACAGCTTTATCCCTTGGGTAGGCGGCAAAGGTAAGCTTCTGTGGATCATTAACAAGATGGCACCGGAGCGATATAGCCGCTTCATCGATGTATTTGGGGGCAGCGGCACAGTGACCATGAACCGCCCCACTCGGCATGGGTGCATGGAGGTCTACAACGACTTCAACGGGAACCTTACCAACCTGTTTTGCTGTGTGAAAAACCGCACCCTTGCGCTGCTTTCAGAATTGGGCTTCCTGCCGTTGAATACGCGGGATGACTTCAACGTCCTTTACAAGTTCTTCTCCAGAGGTGAGTTTACGGATGATTACCTGCAGGAGGAAATGAATCTGACAGAGGTCTACTTGAAGCCTCCCGATGCTGAAGCCATCCGCGCTCTTATGCTGGAACGCGCTCCGCGCGGAGATATCCGCCGTGCCGCAGATTACTTCAAACTAGTTCGCTACAGTTTCAGCGGCAGCGCCAAATCCTTCGGCGGCAAACCTTGTGATATCCGTCGCTTCTTTCACCTGATATGGGAATGCTCTCGCCGATTGGCAAATGTCATCGTGGAGAACAAGGACTTTGAGGATGTCATTCGTCAGTACGACCGAGAGGATGCATGGATCTACTGTGACCCGCCCTACTTTGAAGCAGAGTGCTATGAGGTAGGATTCCCAAAAGTGGATCACCAGCGGCTCCATGACACCCTCATGAATTGTCGCGGGTATGTTATGGTGTCCTACAACTACTGCCCGTACATTTCAGAACTTTATAAAGAGTTCTTCATCTTTCGCACTGTCCGTCCCAACAGTATGTCCCAGACAGTAGGTAGCGAGTACGAGGAAGCTATCATCACCAACTATGATCCTCGGAAAGCCTGCTGGCAGCTGACTTTGGACAGCTTGCTGGATGGCAGCAGCGATACTCGATATGAGCTGATGCACGAACCTACCCACGCCATCAAAACACCTACCAAAGAAAAATGAGGAGGAACCATACTATGAACTTTATTCTTTCCAGAGACAAGGCCATCACCATCCCGCCTGCGGCTACGAAGCTGAGTGGCATCCCCGACAACGCGAAGTTGGAGCTGACCACGCTGGACGGAGCTGTGATCCTGACGAAATCCAAAATGACCACAATGGAATATGTCAAGTTGCTCACGGCGTTGACCGCCCATGTTGGTCAGATGCTCCTGTCCTTGCGGGACACCTGTGGCCATTGTGACGAGTGCGATGAAGACGGTTGTGTTTACAGTGATCTGTCAATCGAAGAACTTTGCCGACCTTCTGTCGCCGTTCCCGATTGGGCCCGAGAGGAAGCGGACATCGCGCCCGACGCCAAGCTGGACTGCTATGTGGATGAGGACTCCGGCGTGATTACCGTCTGCGAGGCAGACAATGACTTCGACCTCTCCGATGTATCGCCCGTAATCCTGTACGCTCTGCGCAAGTCCGGCTGTTGTTTGTCCGCTCTGGAAGATGCGCTGATGGAGAATGATATTATCTACGATAAGTGATACCATAGGCATTCAAAGAAGAAGCGAGGTGAGAGATCCAAATGAATGAAACCTATCTCTATCCCTACTCGGCGAAGGAGGCCAGAGAACGAAATGAGCTTTCGCTCTGGAGGGAAAGCCACCGCGCCAATATTGCCTGCCGCGACGCCATCGAGGATGCCATCCGTCGGAGCTTTGACGGAATGCATCTGGACAAGGACTGTACCTCACTTGTGCTGGAGAAATACGGTTATAAACGCACTGCGTGGGTACTTGCCAATACCCTGCATGAACTCAAGTGGGATGGTCGCTTCAGCCATGCCAATAAACAGTGGGCTGAGCGGCGCTACATTCCGCAGGATGAGCGTCACAATGCCGAGATTACTGTCCGAAGCCATCCGGCTGTTCTGGATGGCTTCGTAACTTTTTATCGCAAGGCAGTGCAGGCACTGAATCTGTTCGGAGCAGAGCATTGCGTTGGTGACCGCGCCGAGCAGGACTTCACCGGCAAGGTGCTGGTGCTGTCGCCAGATACGCTCAAGGAATCCTGTTGGAGTCAGGAAAACCAACTCTGGTATGCCCATGATGGCTTCGGCTGCAGGCCCCATGCCATTGGTCGCTCGGTACGCTGTACCTGTCTGGGTGACGGTGAGATGACCCGCTGGAATCGGCATGAGTTCATCGGTGTGCTGGACGAAAAGCATCTTCCCGACTGGGCGCAGGAGAAGCTCATGGAGCTGACTGTGCCACAGCAGGAGGCGCCGACCACAGGTGAGATGAAGCTGGAATGATTGGAGGTAAAACAAGTGCAGCGCATTTTTATTGATAACCATGACCGTATCCTCTGCTACGGCAACCCTGCCGGATACATTACAGGAAAAGAAGCCGTTGTGGACACCATGTTCCAAACGCAGGAACTGGAGAGTTTTCTGCAAAAGCAGGCGCTCACCATCCGCTGGGAGGACGGCGTCTATGACCGTCTCCTGCTGGGGCAGCGCAGCGGCCGCTTCGACCCAGAGGCTCCGCCCCTGAAGAACTGCCGTGTATGGCAGCTCTCGCGGGACAGTCCTATCAATATCCGTTTCGTTTCCTATGAGACGATGGTACAGCGATTCGGTCATCCAAGTCGAAAGAGCTATGAGATGGTCTATGACGGTCAAGTCGGTACCAACGACCTAGAGGAGATCTACACCATCTTCCGCAATCCCGTTCCCGGCTATGACGGCCGCCCCATCGGCATCTCGGATGTGCTGGAACTATACGACGAAGGCGGCAGTGAGTTCTATTACTGCGACCGCATCGGCTTCCAGCAGATCGAGTTTGCACCCCAGCAGGAAATGGATATAAGCCTGTGAAATGAGCACCTGACTGGGTGCTTTTTTCATATCCAAATCAGAAAAGGAGGAATCCCAATGCCCAAAGCCCAAACCAAGGCAACAGCTCCCACCCCTGCACCGGATACCCCGCTCCCCGTGGAGTACGCCGTGCGCATCTATCCCGTGAAGGACAGCAAGTACACCCTCGCCAACGCTAATGTGGACATCAACGGCGTATTTGCCATTCGCGGCGTGAAGGTCATCCGCGGCGAGAATGGGCCCTTTGTCGCCATGCCTCAGTACAAGGACAGCCGCGGCGACTACCACGACATCTGCTTCCCTTGCACGAAGGAGGCTCGCCAGCAGTTCAACGATGCGGTGCTGGATGCCTATGAGCAGTCGTTCCGACAGCCCCAGCAGACGAACCATGCTCCCGCTGCGGAACAGACCATGTAATCACCCACCACACAAAACATATAACTTGGAGGAAATTATCACATGAAGAAGTTTATCAAGAACACCGTCAATTCCATCCGCGCCAACGCCATCCGCCTTGCCGCGACCTATCGCTCTGGCGAGGGCTACATCGACACCGCCGTCAAGATCCTCATCGCCGTGGTGCTGGGTGCTCTGTTGCTGGCAGGTCTCTATGCTCTGTTTGGCGATGTGGTCATGCCCACACTGAACAAGCGCATCACGGAGATGTTCAACTACGCTGGTTAATCGTGATGTCTGTCCTACAGGGGACACTGCTCCTCATCGGACTTATGAGCGCGGCATGGACGGATCTCCGGCACAGGCAGATCTATGACCTTTCCAGTATCATTATCGCAGGGGCGGGGCTGATTTCCTTCAGCCCCGCCCACCTTTTGGGCCTACTGCTGTCCGTTCCGTTCCTGCTGGCAAGCAACAGAGGGCGCGGCGGCATGGGAGATGCGCTGCTTATCGCCGCTTCCGGCTTCCTGCTGGGTGTCCTGCGCGGCGGCGCTGGACTGGTGCTGGCGCTCCTGCTGTACTGCCTTTTTTATCTTGTGGTAGTCATTGTACGGACATTGCGCGGATCGGAACGCCCACCAGAGAGCTATCCGCTTGCGCCATTTCTCGCAGTTGGTTTTATCACCGCATATATCATCTAAAACGAAGGAGGACATGCTCCATGAGTATTTTCAAAAACCGCACGGTCATCGGCGTCATCTGCATTCTGCTGGCGTTGGTGATCTGCTTCGGCATCACGCCGCTGTTTAATCGGGGAATCAGTCAGAAGGCAGAGATCGTCCGCGTCACAAAGGACATTCACGCCGGTGAACTCATCAGCAAGGATATGGTCACCACGGCCGAGGTCGGTTCCTACAATCTCCCCTCCGGCCTTATGACCGTGGAAGACAATGTAGTGGGCAAATACGCCAAGGCAGACCTTGCCGTTGGCGATTATATTCTCGCCGCCAAGCTCTCGGAAGCGCCCGCCGCCGAAAATGCTTATCTCTATAATCTGGACGGCACGAAGCAGGCCATCTCCGTCACCATCAAGAGCTTCGCCACCGGACTCTCCGGCAAGCTCCAGAGCGGCGACATCGTATCGGTTATCGTGGCGGACTACCCGGAGGACGGTGAAACCACCATCCCCGCCGAGCTGCAGTATGTGGAGATCATCTCTGTTACCGCCAGCACCGGCTATGACGCCAATACCGGTGAAGCAAAGGGTGACGAGAAGGAGCTGCCCTCTACCGTGACCTTCCTCGTTCTGCCGGAGCAGGCCAAGGTGCTGGCGGAGCTGGAGCAGGACGCCAAGCTCCACTTGGCTCTCGTCTACCGCGGTACGGTGGACGGCGCAAAGCAGTTCATCGAAGCGCAGGACGAACTCATTGAGGAGCTGTACGCCGAGCCGGAGGAGTCTTCCGCAGAGAGCGAAAATGCTGATTCTGTTGCTGCTAAGCCCGACAACGAGGTGATGGAATGAATTTCAAGAAAGCCGGTATCTTTCGACGCAGCTCCGAGGGATCGGAACAGCCAGAAGTACAGAACGACAGCGGCGGTATGCTGGCGGTTTGGGGCAGTCCCGGCAGTGGAAAGACGGTAACGGCGGTGAAAATCGCAAAAATGCTTTCCACCAAAAAGAAGAATGTTATTCTTCTGCTCTGCGACATGACTGCCCCTATGCTTCCCTGCATCTGTTCTCCGGATGAACTGGAATGTGAGAGATCCCTGGGCAATATCCTTGCTGCTGCCCGCATTGGAGAAAATCTCATCAAGCATAACCTTGTCACCCTCAAGCGCAGCAACTATCTCACTGTGCTGGGATTACTCAAGGGTGAAAATGAGTACAGCATTCCGCCTTTTACCGAAAAGCAGGCAATAGAGCTGCTGGATGGGCTGCGACAGATCGCACCCTATGTTATTGTGGACTGTGGCAGCTATATTGCAAACGATATTCTCTCCGCTGTAGCGCTGATGGAGGCTGACAGTGTTTTGCGCCTTGCTAACTGCGATCTCAAAAGCATCAGCTACTTTTCCAGTCAGCTTCCATTGTTGAAGGATGCCAAGTGGGATGCAGACAAACAGTATAAAGTGGCGGCAAATGTTAAGCCTTTTCAAGCGGCGGACCATATTGGCAAAGTGCTCGGCAGTGTGACCTTCAAGTTGCCTTATTCGCAGGAATTGGAGGAGCAGTATCTCGCCGGCAATTTGTTTTCTGACCTTTCTCTTAAGGACAGTCGCGCCTTCCGCAAGGAGTTGGAAAAGATCATCGAGGAGGTGTTTTGACATGGCCCTTGGAACAAAGAGAAGTGCTTCGCTCTTTGCGGCAAACGCAGAAAAAAGAGATGCGTTAGGATTCCATGACAGCCCAGAGTTAGATGTCGTTCCGGTTGTGGTGGACGACACGCCGCAGCGGACCTTGAACACTGATGCCAGCACGGTCGGACGGGCTCACAATCTGTTCTTTACACCGGAAACGGAAGGCAAAGACTTTAGCTCCGTGCTACAGGAAGTACAGGAGTACATCTCTGGCGCCTATTCCTCCCTAACCTCTCAGGGTGGCGAAGATGCAAAAGAGCAGCTTCAGCGCTATATCACCAAGTACCTGCAGGATCAACGTATCGCCGTAGCAGGCATGACGCAGACGGAACTGGCGGACGCCATCTATTCTGAGATGGCGGAGTATGGCTTTTTGACCAGCTACATCTATGGAGACGGCATTGAGGAAATCAACATCAACTCGTGGCGGGATATCGAAGTTCAGTATTCGGATGGCAGAAATGAGAAATTGGAAGAGCATTTCGATTCGCCGGAACATGCGCTCGCCGTCATCCGTCGTATGCTCCACGCCTCCGGCATGGTGCTGGATAATGCCAGCCCTCTGGTCACGGGACACCTGACCCGCAACACCCGTATTGCGGCTATGAAATCCCCCGTGGTGGATGAGGATGTGGGCGTTGCAGCCTCTATCCGAATTGTCAACCGCCACAATCTCAGCCGTGAGGATCTGCTCCGCAGCGGCACAGCCACAGAGGAAATGCTGGACTGGCTTTCCGTATTTTTGCGCTATGGGATCTCCATCTGTGTGGCCGGTGCAACCTCCTCCGGTAAGACTACGGCGGCAGGCTGGCTGCTGACCACGATTCCCGACAGCAAACGCATCTTCACCATTGAGAACGGCTCCCGCGAACTGGAGCTGGTGCGGGAGGAAAATGGAAAGGTGGTCAATTCGGTGGTCCACACTCTGACTCGCGACAGCGAGAATGAGCGACAGCGGATCGATCAGATCGCGCTGGTGGATATCTGCCTGCGCTTCAACCCGGATATCCTGGTGGTGGGCGAGATGCGCGGCGCCGAGGCAAATGCCGCGCAGGAGGCCGCCCGCGTGGGCGTGGCGGTGCTGACCACCATCCACTCCAACTCCTGCGAGGCGACCTACCGCCGCATGGTGTCCCTGTGCAAACGAGCCGTGGATATGTCCGATGAAACGCTTCTCAGCTATGTGACGGAGGCATACCCCATTGTGGTCTTCTGCAAGCAGCTGGAGAACAAGCAGCGCCGCATGATGGAGATCATGGAATGCGAGATCCTGCCCAACGGGGATCGCCGCTACAACACACTGTTCCGGTATATTATCACGGAAAACCACATGAAAGACGGAAAATTCGTCATCGAAGGACATCACACGCAGGTGAATGAGATCTCCGTGAGTCTACGCAAACGCCTGCTGGAAAACGGTATGCCCAACGAGGAACTACAGACTCTTTTGAAGCCCAAGAAGGAGGTGAACGCCACTTGACAGCCCTGCTACTGACTGCATGCGTTGGCATGATTGCCGGCGCATTTCTTATCTTTCGCATCTCGCCCATGGATTTCACGCTGGGTGTGTTTCACCGGTTGACCGTCGGTCCTAGGAGCATCCGTGATGAAATCAATGAAGCCACTCAGCGCAAGAAGCCGAACTTTATTCGCCGTGAGATATTAGAAGCGCAGACGATCCTGAAAACCACCGGCAAGGAGGATCGCTTTCCCATGCTGTGCGCGGCATCGCTGTTGTTCTTTGCTGTGGGTGCAGGCATTGCTATCGTGCTGAATAACTTTCTGCTCGTTCCGGTTTTAGCAATGGGCATGATGTTTTTACCGTTCTGGTACATCAAGCTCACAGCCGGACACTACAAGAAGGACATCTCCACCGAGCTGGAAACAGCACTTTCTATCATCACCACGGCCTACCTCCGCAGTGAGGATCTGCAGAACGCCGTGGAGGAGAACATCAATTATCTGAACCCGCCCGTGCAAGGCGTGTTCCGCAGCTTCCTCACCCGCATCAAGCACATCGACCCGGATATGAATGCGGCGTTGGCGGAACTGAAGTCTACTATTGATAATGAGGTATGGCAAGAATGGTGTGAGGCTCTCGCTGCCTGTCAGTACGACCACAGCCTAAAAAGCACCCTCAACCCCATTGTGGGAAAGCTCTCAGATATGCGCATCATCAATGGGGAACTGGAGAATCTCGTGTTCGCTCCTCGCAAGGAATTCATCTCCATGGCGGCACTGGTGGTGCTGAATATCCCACTGCTGTACTTTCTCAACAAGGACTGGTATGCAACCTTAATGACCACTGTTCCCGGCAAAGCGGTGCTGGCGGTCTGCGCCGCCGCTATCTTTCTCTCCTTTGCCAGAGTGGTCAAGTTAACCCAGCCCATTGAATATCGGAGGTGACGGGCATGACGATCTTACTGTTCCTTTTCGGTGTGGCCGTTGCCGCAGGTCTGTTCTTCATTCTGGCGGATATTCTGAAGCTGCCCCGTCTCTCCACGGAGAAGGCGCTCCTGTCCGCAGGGCGAACCGAGAAAAAGCGGATGAAGTCGCTGGACGCCCTCTTCCTTGGCTGGGCTATCAAGCTCTCCAAGTATATCCGAATGGATGAATACAAGAGGCACCGGCTGGAGCGCACGCTCAATGCTGCCGGCATGGATATGACGCCGGAGGTCTACTTGGCCTATACCATTCTCAAGCCTGCCGCCGCGCTACTGGCGGTTATTCCGTGTCTGCTGATCTTCCCTCTGCTCTCGCCCATCGTGGTGCTGCTGTCGATATTGCTTTACTTCAAGGAGAGCCGCAAGGCGGAGGAAAAGGTTGCAGAACGCCGCGAGAAGATCGAGGGAGAGCTGCCCCGCTTTGTTGCCACAGTGGAGCAGGAGCTGGGAGCCAGCCGCGACGTGCTGACGATCTTGGAGAACTATAAGCGACACGCCGGTCCTGATTTTGCCCGTGAGCTGGATGTGCTGACGGCGGATATGCGCTCGTCCTCTTACGAGGCGGCACTGGTTCGTTTCGAGGGTAGGCTGGCGTCGCCCATGCTCTCGGACATCGTGCGTGGACTCATCGGCGTCCTGCGTGGTGATGACGGGCGCATCTATTTTCAGATGCTGGCGCACGATATGAAACAGCTGGAGCTTCAGCGGCTCAAGGCACAGGCAGCGAAGATCCCGCCCAAGATCCGTGTGTACTCCTTCGTCATGCTGGTCTGCTTTATGCTTATCTACATTGTGGTCATCCTCATGCAGATCCTCACCTCGATGGGAGGGCTGTTCGGATGAGAAACAAATGGAAGAAACGCTCCGGCGAGGGCTATATCGATACCTGTGTCCTCATCCTCTGTGCCATGCTGGTGATCGCATTGGCGGTGAAGGTGCTGCCGGTGTATGTGGCGAAGCAGCAGCTTGACACCTTCGCCGCCGAGCTGGTGCGGGAAGCCGAGATCACCGGCAGAGTCGGGAGTGAAACGACCTCCCGCGCGCAGGTGTTGTCTGAGCGGTTGGAGATCGACCCGGACATCCGCTGGTCCCGTACCGGCCGCATCCAACTCAATGAGGAGGTGACGGTGACGCTGACCATGGATATGGACATCGGCTTTGGTGGGCTTGGCAGCTTTCCTATTGAACTGACGGCACAGGCCAGCGGCAGATCGGAGGTGTACTGGAAGTGAGAAAACGATTCTTGCGCTCCCGCTCCGGTGAGGGCTATCCCATGGTCATTGCTGTGACACTCTGCCTGCTGATGCTCTTTATGCTCATCTCCGAGTATTTTCGAGTCAATATTATCGTGCAAGGTGTGCGGGACGCGGTGCAACAGGCGGTCATTGCCACGGTCAATGAGAATTATGACGATGTGTACCACTCTGTGCGGGAGGGCTATGCCGCAGGTTGGTTCCCAGAGGGGGATGGTGAGTGGTTTGAGTCCATTGACACCGGTGATATCTACGGCAACCTATCCTATATTCTTGGCCTTACCACAGATGGCGAGGGCTACATGAAATACGCTGGAAATGAGCTGGAGTATACGATCTCCGACCTGTCCGTCCGCATCTCCAACAACGCCATCGCATCAGGCCAGAGCGAGGGGTATCTCGCAACCGCCACCCTCCATCTGGAGGTCCCCACCCGCTTTGCCGGACGGATATTGCCGCCTATAAGCATAAATCTGAGGGTGGAAGCCAAGTATATTCCAAAGTTTTAATGCTTTCAGTTTCTTGCGGTGGACTTCCGCACAGAGCTGTGGTATGTTCAGGATAAGAAGATGGATTATCAACCCTTACTAAGAAAGGAGTTCGATTATGACAGAGAAAACAAAACGCATCATCCTCATTGCGGCAGGCGTCCTGCTCTGCGCGGCACTGGTGGTGGGGATCGTCAGCCGCCTTGCGGCGGTACCCATGCCCATCGACCCCGCCATCCCGGACGATGTGCCGGACACGAAAGATCCGGTAGTGAACATCAGCAATCCAGAGGTAAAGGTGGATATCAAGACAGATGGAGATCACCACGATCTCGGCAACGACGCTGACAGCTCCGGCACAGAGCAGGCCATTCAGGGAACACCCACCAAGCCGGACGCGCCGGAGTCTCTCAGCAAGATGGAGAAGGATCATGCGGCGGATGAGGTACCGGAAGCGGACCGCAACAAGGAAACACCGCCCACCTACAAGCCGGAGCAGACTGAGGTGAAGCCCCAGCCTACCGAGCCTGCAGGCGGCAGCACCAATGATGCCGGACAGGTATATGTTCCAGGCTTTGGCTATGTGACACCCAGTGGCCCTAACGATGGCGGAACGCTGGACGATATGTATGAAAACGGCAACAAAATTGGAATCATGGGCGGCTAAGTCCGCACGATCACAAGAAAGACACGGCTAAGAAGAAGCCGTGTCTTTCTTTATCTTCATGACGAGGAGGAATGCGCATGAAAAGGCTTTTGCCCCTGATGCTGGCGCTTGTGCTGGTAATATCCGTCATCGTTCCCGCCTATGCTACGGGCGATGGCAACTTTGATGGCGGTGGCGGTGGCATGGGGAATGGATCAAAGACAAACTACTGGAATCCTGGCATGGATGGTGTAAGAGTATCTATCGTGGGTGTAGGCTCACATTCTGTAGTGCGAAACCCCATCGACTTAACCAACAAGGTTCCTGCAGCAAATGTTGCTCACTTCGGAAAGGTGTCCAAGTTGTCTTACAATGCAGGACGAGGATTGTCCGTATCGGTTAGCGGATATTCATATCGAAATCCGAGTCAGAGCCTGCCTAAGATTATTTCTACGGGCAGTAGCAAAGCCAGCATTGCTGCCATCCGAAGCTATTTCACCGATGAACAGGTTATCCGTTCCATTGCTGGATACGCAGGAATGGACTTCGATACGCTCATAGGCGGAGACTATAAGCTGGTAGTAGAGCCGCTGGCCTATCTTTGCTATAACGGCCAACAGTTCGCCATGACCGCCACGGAAGCGGCGCTGTATGACCAGATCGTCAACGGAGATCTTAGAAAGAAGCTGGGTACGCTCACCCATAAAAATCTGCCGCTGGCGATTTTTCTGGAGGAAGCGGATCTCGGCTACACTGCATGGTCCGGCAGCCGCACGGAGAAGGCGTCCAACGGCGACATCATCTCCTCTCTTGGCATCGGCATTGTCCGCTTCAACGAGGTGACCACGCCGCCGGAGATCAATGACTTTGATTATGAATACCGTGTCAACACAGAAGTTATCACCTCCGTGGAGGTGCGCGGCGGACAGTCCGACCCGGATAACCCCGTATCGGTACGCTTTAACATCCAGGGCAGGACTTACACTGTCAGCAATGTCTACTACCCGGATGGTGACAGCCAGCTGGCATGGGTGCGCTGGCGTACTCCTGCGGAACCCTGCGTCATAACGATTTCCGTCAGCGTGTACGGCGGCGGATCTGCGCAGGGCACCATCACCTGTAACATCGTGGATCTGGACGGCAATGACCCGCCCAACCCGCTGGCGGATGACCGCAACAACGGCTTCAGGCTGGCGGCTGTTCCAAAAAAAGAGCAGGTGACCTCCGCCTCTTGGGGCATCTGGTCACCGTGGTGGCAGGAGAATTGGGAGTGGGTGGAAAACTGGCAGAAATGCTGGCACACAGACCGCTGGACGGATGCGGACGGCAAAACCCACACGGACCGCTGGTACCATTGGGTGGACAACGGCTGGTGGGAGGATCATGGCTGGTGGGAGTTTGACTACAACGGCTACTCTGCAAGCTTGGCCGGCAGTATGAAGATCACGCCGGATGAGAAGAGCCCCACGGCGACCGCATCCACTCTGAAAAGCGGCTATGGCGTTCAGGAGAAGGTGACCGCAAAAGTCACCACAAATCAGAGTGCGGCTGTCACGGCGGCGCAGAACGCCGTGACCTATTTCCCGGAGTTTGGCTATGAGAACTATCGGCGGCTGCTGGAGGCAGAAATCTCCGGGCGAAGCTCGACCTTCCAATTCAAAGCCAATCCCTACAGCACCTACAACCGCCGCACCCACTTCACGCCCATTTGGTACCCGGACGGCAGCTATACCCCCTACACATGGCTTCTGGATTGCTGGACGCCGGCGGGAATGCTCTCCATGAACCTGACAGACAGCGTCACCATCCGAGGGAATCTTTGGGAGGAGTGGCATATTGCTCCCACAAAACAACGATAGAAACGGAGGAATCTATGAACAACACAAAACGCAAACGCCTTTGTGCGGCACTGGTGCTGTCCCTGCTGTTGGTCTGCGTGATGGGAACCACGGCCTTTGCCGCAGGCACAGGCGATGTAGCCGGTGCGGTGGAAAGCACATGGCAGACGGCATCCGGTCAGATCAAGACCGTGGTGAACAATGTAGTCTTTCCCGCCATCGACCTGATCCTGGCGGTATTCTTCTTCGCCAAGTTGGGGACGGCCTATTTCGACTTCAGAAAAAGCGGCCAGTTCGAGTGGACGGCACCCGCCATTTTGTTCGCCTGCTTGGTGTTCACGCTAACGGCTCCGCTGTACATCTGGCAGATCATCGGGATTTGAGGTGCAGACGATGACATTTTACGAACAGGAGCTTCGGAAGATCGTCGGAGAACGGTACCCCGATGCTACTTATGTAGGCAGAGCATGCTATGTGCGTCTGAGCGATATGAACCGGGCAAAGATCCAATTTGTCGCTGGAATCGTCGCCAATCAGTACAATGCCCTGCAGCTGACAATTCTGAACCGCGGCGAAGGACAGGTGGATGCCCTGCGCCTGCGCTTCTCGGATCTGCTGGGGACGAAGATGACCTCAAATCCCAATTTCCGAAACGGCGTGGAGCCGCACATTTGGGATGACTATGGAAAGGTGAGCTGGTATGTGTATCACCCCACCCGGCAGGACTATGAGATCCTGTCCGATGCGGTGTCAGACTATCTGGAGGTATTTCAGGATATGAGTCAGTCCGCTGACCGGGCGTGGGAGCAGTCAATATAACAAAAGTGTGATTTGAAGGCCGTACCAGCTGTACGGCCTTTGCCATATCCCAAAGCAGCTGGTGCGGCCTCACCCGAAAGTGAGGTGAAACCGATCAATGTTCATTTGGGATTTTGTTGCCGCCAAGGTGTTAGGCCAGATCGTGGACTGGTTCTACAGTCAAATCGTAGGCTTTCTCGGCAACTTCTTTTCAGAGATGGGAAACATGGGCGCGGAGCTCTTCACCATGGATTGGGTGCAGAGCATCGTGTTGTTCTTCTCCTATTTGGCATGGGCACTCTACGGCACGGGGCTGGTGGTGGCCTGCTTTGAAACCGGCGTAGAGTATTCCAGCGGGCGCGGCAACATCCGCGAGACTGCCCTCAATGCCATCAAGGGTTTTATGGCTGTCAGTCTTTTCACGATTGTTCCGGTACGGCTTTATGAGCTGTGCGTTTCTCTGCAAGGGACCTTCACCGCAGCTCTTACCGGCTACGGGACTTCCATCGGCGATGTGGCCGGAGAGGTCATGCAGGAGTTCAACGCCGTGGAATCGATAACCGACCTGACGGCAGGGCCGCTGCTGGGCTTCGGCAGCATCACCAGCGGGATCATGATCCTGTTCTGCATCATCCTTATGGCGTATGCGATCATCAAGGTCTTCTTTGCGAACCTCAAACGCGGCGGTATCCTGCTGATTCAGATTGCCGTGGGAAGTCTGTATTTGTTTTCTGTGCCCCGTGGCTATACGGACGGCTTCATCCAGTGGTGCAAACAGATCATTGGATTGTGCCTGACCGCATTTTTGCAGGCGACTATCCTCATCGCTGGGCTCATGGTGTTTAAGGACCACGCACTGTTGGGTCTTGGTTTGATGCTTTCGGCTGGCGAGATTCCCCGCATTGCCGGAACGTTTGGCCTGGATACGACAACAAGAGCCAACATTATGAGCGCGGTATATACGGCGCAGGCCGCTGTAAACACCACGCGCACGATCGTGCAGGCGGTGTCAAAATGAGCGGGCTCACTATGGGAAGCCTGTTTGACGGCATCGGTGGTTTTCCTCTGGCTGCCATTCGCAGCGGCATTACGCCGGTGTGGGCTTCGGAGATTGAAGCCTTTCCCATTGAGGTCACGAAGCAGCGCTTCCCAAGCATGATCCATGTGGGTGACATCACAAAGCTCAACGGCGCAGAACTGCCGCCCGTAGATATAATCTGCGGCGG
>OGRU01001363.1_pt1 | contig 18591 bp, 10 predicted proteins | sample 1553541 | NCBI WGS metagenome assembly OGRU01 (sample SAMEA2580068, study PRJEB22360) | human gut metagenome | biome: human gut; feature: human-associated habitat; material: faeces | place: Denmark | collected 2008/2010
GGCGAGACTTGCTGCGAACGTTGCCGAAGATAAAAAAATCCTGCTGTTTTTCGGCTTCGTCAGGGACTATAAAGGACTCCGTCATATTATAAACGCAATGCCGGAGATAGTTAAATACGACAGCAATATCCGTCTTATGATAGTGGGAGAATTCCGAAGCGACAAAGAACACTATCTTGAACAGATAAAAAATCTGGGCGTCGGGGATAATATAGATATTGTTGACGGCTATATTCCCGACAGCGGAATCGAGAAGTATTTCGCCGCATCTGACTTAATAGTCCTGCCCTATGAATCGGCAACTCAGAGCGGTATAGTCCAGATAGCATACGGCTTTGAAAAACCCGTTATAGCGACCAATGTGGGCGGTCTGCCGGAGGTTATCGCCGACGGAAAAACCGGATATATAGTCGAGCCGAAAAATCCGAAGGCTCTCGCTGAAGCCGTTATCCGCTTCTTTGACGAAAATAAATCAGAAGAATTTACCGAAAATGTCCGCAAAGAGGCTTACCGCTATTCGTGGGACAGAATGAACGAGGTAGTTGTCAGACTTACGGAGAAAATTGATAATGAAAAGTAAACCTAATTTAAAGAAACTCCTGAAGCTTGCCGGCAATCTTATCGTTATAGCTGCGCTTGCGTTCGTTGTAAAAAAAATAATGGGAATGGACGTTAAGCTCTCGGATTTCAAATCAGGAGCTGTAATAAGTTCATTCGCCATAAGTTTTATCGTTCAGGCAGCTCTTATCGTTATAGCAAGCTTTCCGTGGCTTGTGTTCACTCAGTCGCTTTCAGGGAAAAAAATCCCCTATTCTGCGGCAATGCCGGTGTATACTAAGTCCAATATCTTCAAATACCTCCCCGGAAATGTTTTTCAGTATGTCGGAAGAAATCAGCTTGCGCTCGACATGAGCATAAGTCACGTTGACGTTGCCTGCGCCACGATCCTTGACGTTCTTTTCTGCGTGCTCTGGACCGGAGTTATTTCCGTTATTCTGCTTGGCGGAAAAATTGCCGAGCTTCTTGGTAAATACGGAAAAAATATTCTCATGATCGGAGCTGTGGGAATCGTTCTAATTATTGCTTTGATAATATTTATCAGGCTGAAATTCAGGGATAAGCTGAAAGAGTATCTTTCACGCTATTCCAAAGCCTTTGAAAAAGAAAACAGAGCAAAGCTTTTTCAGGGAATTTTCTATTATCTTGCTCATAATGCAGTTTCGGCAGCAATGTATTTTGTCTGTTTAAGGCTTATCATAGGAAATTCAGCATCGTTTCGTGAGCTTGCCGCTCTGACGGGAGCTTTTATGTTTGCATGGATAATCGGATTTGTAACTCCCGGCGCTCCCGGGGGAATCGGTATCCGTGAGGGAGTTATGCTGTTTGTCTGCGGAAACGAGTTTCAGGACAGAGTGATCCTGTTTGTACTCGTAATGAGAATAGCTTCCATTCTTGCCGATGTTGCGGCATTTATCGCACACGCCCAACGGCAGGTACACGCTCACGTTGGGATAGTCCGCCAGCACCGAGAACCAGGTCTCGGCCGTAATATCGCCCACGCAGGCAACGACGACTTCGTTTTCGCGCGGCATGCGCTTAAGGGCGCGCGTGCAGGTGACGTAGGCGGTCTCGTGGCTCGTGGCCGCCGAGACAATGTCGTCATACAGGTTTTTAGGCGCCAGGCGCGGCGAGATGATTGCCTCGGTCGGACAGGCAGCGGCGCACAGGCCGCACTTGCGACAGGAGTCGAGGATCTCGATGGCGTCTTCCTCGACCTCGATAGCGTTGACCGGGCACACGTCCATGCACGCGGTACAGCCGCTCTTTTCGTTTTTGCAGGTCAGGCACGGAATGGTGTTGCCGCGCGGACGCTCCTTGTAGTCGGCAGGATTCCACTGCGGTGCCGACGGATCGAGTGCATCGGTCACACCGCCAAGCGGGTCTTTAAAAAAATCCAAGCCCTTGCTGATTTCGATGATGTCATCAAACAGATCGTGTTCCTGCGCCATGCGCGGCCCCTCCCTGAGCAGTGCAAACAAGCAAGAGATAATGATACGCCATCGGCCCACGCCTCGGGCAAATTACACGCGGCGCATCTTTGCGGCAAATAGCCTATGGCCTATCGCCGCCTCGATTGCACAAGGTCAATCAAATGCCAAGCTATGCCTCGCGCATGAGCTGCACGAGCTTTTGTTTGGTCACCCTGGCCTGCTCGTTGGCCATGTTACGCTCGTTCTTAAAAGTTGCGTCCGCGACGCTCAGCAAGTCGGCATCGGAAATCTCGCCAAGGCCCAGCTCCTCGAGCGTCGTCGGCAGACCAACGCGCCGGCAAAACTCGAGCACCTGATCAAGCTCGGGCGCACGCTCCAGGCGCAGCTGCACCACCAGGCCAAATGCCACGGCCTCACCATGCATGGCCTTGCACTCGAGCAGAATCGTCAGGCCGTTGGCGATGGCATGCGCCAACGCCAAGCCACCGCTCTCAAAGCCGACACCCGAGAGCAGAATATTGCACTCGATCAGACGCTCAACCGCCGGCGATATACGGCCCTTTTTGAGATCGCGTTTGGCAGCGACACCGCACTCCATGAGCGTGTCGTAGCAGGCACGAGCCGCAACCAGGGCCAAGTGCCCCGGCGCACCACCGTGCTCGTTAGTGCCGTGCGCTGCGACGCACGAACGCGCCTCGAAGTACGTTGCCAGTGCATCGCCCATACCAGCGACCGTCATACGCAGTGGGGCCGCCGCGACCACGTTGGTATCAACCACGACCAGGTCTGGATTCTTCTCGAGCATCAGGTAGCGGTCGAACGACCCATCCTCGTGATACAGCACCGAAATCGCGCTGCACGGACCGTCCATCGAAGCCGCCGTGGGGCATACGCACAACGGCAACTCGGCATAAAACGCAACGGCCTTGGCGATATCGAGCATCTTGCCACCGCCAATACCCACCACCATGTCGCAATACTCAGCCTGGGCTTCCTTTGCCATTTCGGCAACGGCCTCTTCCGTACACGGACCGTTATAGATCTTAAAGAACGGGTCGCTTAGATCTTCGTCCAGAAATCCATCGACGATCTGCCTACACAGCCGATCCTCGGTGCCCTGGTCAAACAAGACATAGGCAGCGCAGCCCAACCATGACAAATACCTGCCCTGACGCGAAAGTTCGCCCGGCCCCTGAACATGCCGGCCAGGACCGCCATAAACCATGGGAAGCGCCATACGAGAATCCGCCCTTCATCAAACAACGATTGGTGCAAAGTAACCTGCCCTTGCACCAACTTGTGCATTGGTGACAGGTCACTTTGCACCATAGCAAAAAGGGGCAAAGCCGTCTGTCGGCTTTGCCCCTTCCTTACCTTAGTTTACTCATCCATAAGGTAGTAGTGGCCCAGTGCGTCGGCACCCAGGATGGCGTTGGCGACCATCTCAGGCGTCACCTCAAACGGCATGTTGCACATGGTGTCATCGGGCGCGCACGCGGCCTCGGCAACAATCATGGCCTTCTCGCGCGTAAGCTCAGCAACGCCAAGTTCCTTCATCGTGACCGGCAGGCCCAGCTCAATGCAGAAGCCCAAGACTTCCTCAAGCTTCTCAGTCGGAGCATCCTCGAGTACCAGTTGGACGATGGTGCCAAAGGCGACCTTCTCGCCGTGATACATGCCGTGGCACTCGGGCAGCATCGTCAGACCATTATGGATGGCATGAGCAGCAGCAAGGCCCGAGCTCTCAAATCCGATACCGGAGAGCAGCGTGTTGGCCTCAATGATGTGCTCGACGGCAGGCGTCAGCGCGCCCTTCTCCAGCGCAACTTTGGCCTTGACGCCATCGGCCATAAGCGTCTCGTAGCAGAGCTTAGCGAGCGCCAGGCCGGCCATGCCGCCCTTGCCGCCGGCGCAAGTGCCACCATCGGCATCATGCGTCGCCTGGGCCTCAAAGTAGGTTGCGAGCGCATCGCCCATACCGGAAACCGTCAGGCGCACCGGGCTCGCCGCGATAACCGTCGTATCCATCAGGACGATATTGGGGTTTGCCTTAAGGAAGAGGTACTTGTCGAACTGACCGTCATCGGTATAGAGCACCGAAAGCGCCGAACACGGTGCATCGGTCGAGGCGATGGTGGGGCAAATGATAACCGGGGACTCCAGGTAATAGGCGACGGCCTTCGCGGTGTCGAGGATCTTGCCGCCACCGACACCGACGATGATGTCGCAACCGTTGTCGCGAGCGAGCGCAACCAGGCGATCGACCTCGCCCTTGGAGCACTCGCCGTTAAAGTCCTCAAACAGCAGCTCGGCCTTAGCCTTGGCAAAGCCGCCCTCGATCTTGGCGCCGACGCGCTTCTTGCCCGAAGGCGTCACGATAACGAGGGCCTTAGCGCCGAGCGGCTCGACATAGGAGCCAAGCTTGGCCAGCTCGTCCGGGCCCTGGATGTACTTGCTGGGGCTATTGAAGATAGCAGCCATTTTTATCCCATTCTCTAATAAGTAAAAAGAAAGGGGCTCCGTACGGATACGTGCGGAGCCCCTCGTTACGATAACAAGAGTCGATTAGAAATCGATGTCGGTGTCGTAGTAGCAGGCCTTGAGGATCTTCTCGAAGTCGGCAGCCTTGGTCTCACGCGGGTTCTCGGGCGTGCAGGCGTCCTGCTCGGCGTTCGCGGCGATCTCGGGCAGCTTGGCGAGGAACTCCTCCTCGGAAACCATCTGCGGGTTCTCGGCGTCGACCTTCACGCCACCATTCGCGTAATCCTTGATGGACTGCGGAATGTTGAGCTGGTCGTTGAGGTCGCGAATCTTCTGAACGAGCGCAGCGATGAGCTCCTCGTTGGTCTCGCCGGGAAGGTGCAGAATCTCCTTGGCCACGTAAGCGTAACGCTCGGCAGCACGCGGGTCCTTGGAGTTCCACTGGATGACCTTGCCCAGGTACATGGCGTTAGCAGCACCGTGGATGATGTGGCCGTTCTCGAAGGCAGCACCGGTCTTGTGAGCCATGGAGTGAACGATGCCGAGCAGGCCCGAGGAGAAGGCGATACCGGCGATGCACTGAGCCTCGTGCATGTGCTGACGGGCCTCATGGTCGCCAGCATAGGACTTGGGCAGCCACTCGACGATCTCGCGGATGCCGTGCAGGGCGTTGGCGTCGGTGAACATAGAGGCGCAGGTGGAAACGTAGGCCTCCATGCAGTGGGTCAGAGCATCCATGCCGGTGTGAGCGCACAGCTTGGCGGGCATGGTGTAGGTGAGCTCGGGGTCGACGATGGCGACATCAGGGGTGATGTTGAAGTCGGCCAGCGGGTACTTGATGCCCTTGGCGTAGTCGGTAATGACGGAGAACGCGGTGACCTCGGTAGCGGTGCCGGAGGTAGAGGAGATGGCGCAGAAATGAGCCTTCTGACGCAGCTCGGGGAAGCTGAACGGCTGGATGATGTTGTCGAAGGACTCCTCGGGATACTCGTAGAAGACCCACATGGCCTTAGCGGCATCGATGGGCGAACCGCCGCCGATGGCGATAATCCAGTCGGGCTCGAACTCGCGCATGGCCTCGGCGCCCTTCATGACCGTCTCGATGGACGGGTCGGACTCGACGCCCTCGAACAGCTTGACCTCGAAACCGCCTTCCTTAAGGTCGGCCTCAACGTCCTGCAGGAATCCGCCGCGGCGCATAGAGCTGCCGCCAGAAACGATGATGGCCTTCTTGCCCTTGAGGTTCTTCACCTCGTGGCGAGCGCCCTCACCAAAGTACAGATCGCGAGGATTGGTAAAACGTCCCATACTGTGCCTCCTAAACAAGCCCCTCTTAGACTTGCGTATATAACGGAGCACCCAATTGGCTCCGTTAGGACCGTTTGCGCGTTGCCGGCGATGACAATGCGCGATGTCTAAACGTCTCAACGCTCAGACAAACACTATTTTACCGTTCTAGTTGGTCAGTTATTCACCTAAAGCCGCCAATGATGAAACGTTTTTTCCATCCTTGAAACCTCTCGCGTTGCGGTTATTGTCCCAAGCTGGGCAAACGTTTTATCAAGGTTGACTACATATCCCGGGCAGGACTGTGCCCCTCCAAAATATGCACCGTTCGCCGCCAAAAATCGACCGTTTGCGGCACCGTGATACCACTCGGTCGTCCAAGGTGCCGACATTTGTGCGACATCCGTCTTCGTGGTGCAAAGGTGCAAGTCCAAGTGCGGTACCCCCGGTGTGCCACATGCGGGTAAACTAGAACCTTATATAGAGACATTTGAACCCTAACCGCAGCAAAGGAGGCCCCATGGCATTCGATCCCATTCAAGAGGATTGCCATCGCCTCGTTCTTGAGGCCTTGCGCCGTGACAATATCCCGCTCACCGACGGCCCCGCCGTCGAGCGTCTGATGGAGCAATTCACCCGCGACCCCGCGCCGCTCATCGTGCACGATCGCGACCGCGCCGGACATCTGATTGCCAAGGTGGTCGAGGCCGTCGACTACCGTATTCCCTTTATCCCCGACGATGCCCAGGCCGAGCAGGAAGAGGCCGCTGCCGAGAACATGCTTCGCGAGGCCGCCGCACTCGATCCGACCAACTGGGATGCCCAGCGCATGCTGACGGCCCTCACCGCCGACTCCAACGAGGAATACGTGCAGTATCTGGTGTCCAAGCGCGATGAAGTCGAGCATGATCTGGCGCTCAAGATCGCCTCGGCGCAGGACCCCTATGAGCGTGAGGCCGCAGGCGATCTTATGCGCCGCCCCTACCTGCGCTGGCTTGCCGCTCTTGCATCGCGCGCCCTCATTAGCGGCCGCTATCGCATGTCGCTGGAGGCAGCGAATCGCAGCTTGGACTTTGCCCCCAACGATCCGGCCGGCGTTCGTCACACCGCGATGCTCGCCATGGCAAAGCTCGAATACCCCGCCGAGGAGCTCAAGCGCTTTCGCTCTGCCCACTCCGTACCCTATCTCGCGAATACCCCGCTGCGCCGCCGCCCCAAAGATGCGGAGCGCGACTTGGACCCGTGGACGCTCATCGCACTGATGAGTGCAGCCTGGCGCGAGCTGGACTACGAGGGCGCCGAGCACTACCTGCGCATCCTGGTGCGCTCATGCCCGCACGCAGCCGAGGCGCTCTACTTCCAAACCGAGTTTCCCGATGGCGTCTATGCTCGCGTCAACGTAGGTCCGGGCTCCACCGACGAGCTTGTCCTTGCCCTGTCCGAGGCAACGCCGGTACTGCAGGAGGGCCTGGGCGCTCCCGACAACGCCAGCTTTGCCGCCTGGGTCGCCACCAACGACATCGTGCGTTCCCAGATCGACGAGCGCATCCTGCGCGCAGCCGAGCAGGGGCTTCCATTTAAGGGAGGGGACCTCTAATGGATCCAAGCGTCTACATCCCCGCCTACTTGGAGCGCACCTATCTGGCGTCGCACCCCGAGCTCACCGATGCAGCACGCGAGCTTGTCCATAACGACATTAGCGCGAATCCCCAAAAGTATGCGCAGTCCGAGCATGCCCAGGCGCTGCTGTCCTATGCCGGTGTTCATCGCCACCTGCTCGACGAGCTCCATCGCATCGAAGACATGGGCAGCGATGAGGAGTTTGAGCAGACGCGCAATCGCCTGTTTGACGACATGCGCGATGAGCTGCTCAAGATTGTCCGCGTCGATGCACTGGCCGTCGACGCGCAGCTGCTCGCCATCATCCTGGCCGACACGCCCGTTGACGCCTGCCTGGGCGACCTGATGAAGCTCGAGGCAACCACGGCCGATTACCTGCAGCAAAGCGTGCCCGGGTTCGATATGGAGGCCCCACACTACTGGGCCAACAAGGTTTTGACGGACGGCGTGACGGCGGCAGATCTCACCGTGAGCGAGCCGGCACTTATCGGGTGGCTCCACACGCTCGAGGCCATCTCGCAGCTGTGCATGGCGAGCGCCCGCTACCGCGCTGCTGCCAACTACGCCCGCCGCGTCCTTAAGGCAGAAGGCTATCCCACCCGAGCTGCCGGCACCGTGTTGCTCGCCCTCGCTCGCTTGGAAGACCAGGACGGCTTTTTTGCCCTGGCTCACCAGCTCGAGGAACAGGTAGGGGCCGATGCACTCGAGAACTCCCCCTGGTACCTGCTCGCCCGCACAATCCTCTTGTTCAAAACGAACAAGATGCGTCCAGCGGCGCGTGCGCTGCGTGAGTTCGCTAGCCGCTGCGAGGGCGGCGCGTTCTTCTTGCTGAATCCCATGTACCAGACACCGTACCTTCCCTGCCGGCCCGAGCCACGCGATCCCTGGGATCTTTCGCACCAGGCCGTTTGGGAAGCGGACGGCATTATCTCGGACACTCCCGACTTTGCCCCCTGGGCCAATGCCTGCGAAGACGTGTCGCAGCTTGCCCAGGAATTTGCGCGCCGCTACGGATTTTAGTGACGCACTCGACCCGACCATGTCGTTTACGTTAGGAACGGTTTCATGAACCTCCGCTCATCTCTTGCCTGCACCTCGAGCGATATCGCTCGCTGGGGACTGCGCTCCGTCCTCAAGCGCCAGGGCGGCGTACTCCCCGGCCGCATCGCCATGAAGATCAACCCCTATCTGCTGAGCGACCTGGCGGGCCTTGTCGACCGCAGCGTGGTGATCACCGGCACCAACGGTAAGACCACCACCTCCAACCTCATCGCCGACGCCGTTGCCGCCAGCGGCGCCACCGTGGTATGCAACCGCGCCGGCAACAACATGGAGCCGGGCGTGGTGGGCGCACTGCTCGAGGCGCGCAGCGGCCTCAAGCATGCCGCCAGCGGCAAGCGCGTGGGCGTTTTTGAATGCGATGAGCTCTACACCGTGCGCGTCCTGCCCAAGCTCAAGCCAACGTACTTCGTGTTGCTCAACCTGTTCCGCGACCAGCTGGATCGCTATGGCGAGATCGATCACACCCAGGAGGTCATCGCCCACGCGCTGGAGCTTTCGCCGGCAACGACGCTCATCTACAACGCCGATGACCCGCTGTGCGCCTCGATTGCCGCGCGCGTTCCCAGTGCGAGTATTGCCTTTGGCATCGATGGCGCCACCAACACCGAGTCTGACCGCATTAGCGACTCGCGCTTTTGCTCGCAGTGCAACGCCCCGTTGGAGTACGACTACGTACAGTATGGTCAACTCGGCGCCTACCATTGCCCCTCGTGCGGTTGGGCACGCCCCGCACTGGTCCGCCGCGTGACGAATGTGAAGCTCAGTCGCGACGGCTATGGTTTTGACCTGGTGTTTGGATCTGATTCCAGCGCACCAGCCGCGCACATCGCCACGCGCTACAACGGCTTATATATGGTCTATAACGTTGCCGCCGCATTCTTTGCCGCGCATGAGTTAGGCGTGGATACGGCGCACTTGCAGCCCACGCTCAATGCCTACGTGCCTGCCGGCGGACGCATGGGCCGTTGGGATATTGCCGGTCGCACCGTCGAGGCAAACCTGGCCAAGAATCCCGTGGGCTTCGATCGACAGATCCAGTCCATTAAGACGGCGGGCGGCAGACTCTGCGCTTTCTTCCTGAACGACAACAGTGCCGACGGCCACGATGTCTCCTGGATCTACGACGTCGACTTCGAGCGCATCGCCGATACCCCAGGGCTTGTCGCCTTTGCCGGCGGCACGCGTGCACACGATATGCAGGTACGTCTCAAGTACGCCGGCATCGACGCCGCCATCATCTCGGACGTCGCGCAGGCAATTGGCGCCGTGGCAGACGAGGCTGCTGGCGACACTTTCTACGCCGTCGCTAACTACACGGCCTTCCCGCCGCTGGTCAAGGAGCTCGACGAGCTTAAGGGTGCCGATGCGAGCTCGGTTGTCTCCTGCGCCGTAACGCCCGCCGATGGTAGCGCTGTCCCCACCGATATTGCGCCGGTCGAGCTTTCGCGCCCGTTGCGCATCGTCTACCTGTATCCCGATGCGCTCAACCTCTACGGCGACGGCGGCAACGTCATCGCGCTCGAGCGCCGCTGCGCCTGGCGCGGCATTCCCGTGCGCGTGGACGAGGTCCACATGGGCGAGGTGCTCGACCTGACCGACGCCGATATCGTCATGATGGGTGGCGGCTCCGATCGCGATCAGCTGGCGGTTGCACATGAACTGCTCGCTCAAAAAGACAAGGTCGCGGCCTACGTTGAGGACGGCGGCACACTGCTTGCCATCTGTGGCAGCTATCAGCTGCTCGGCCGTTCGTACTATATGGGCGAGAATCGCATCGAGGGCATGGGTATCATTGCCGCCGAGACCGTGCGCGGCTCCGACCGCCTGATCGGCAACGTCGCCGTCAAAACCGACCTGGCGCCCGAGCCCTTTGTCGGATTCGAGAACCACGGCGGCCGCACGCTTTTGGACGCCGATGCCACGCCGCTCGGAACGTCTGTCGTCGCGGGCACCGGCAACAACGGCGACGATGGCTTTGAAGGCCTCGTCTACAAGGGCGTCATCGGCACGTACCTGCATGGCCCGGCGCTGCCCAAGAATCCCGAGCTCGCCGACTGGCTTATCGCCCACGCACTCGAGCGTCGCGGCGACGCACAGGCCAACGCCCTGCTGCCGCTCAAGCCCCTCGACAACATCTACGAGCACGCCGCCCACGACGCTGCCATGAAGCTCCTCCCCTAGCACCTCACCACCACAAAGGGGACAGGCACCTTTGTGGCGGTTTTGACCCGTTCCAGCAGTTTGTCTCAATCTGTAACATCTAGACCGATAAAAGTCGTCTTACTGTTACAGAATGAGATGTTCGTCCTGATGCCTGCCTCTTGTCTCGACCTGTAACACATAGAGCCGATTTGCCCGCCCAGATGTTACAGATTGAGATATTTGAAAACCGGGATAGAAGCCCGCTCCTGTGTGGTGGTTTTCCAGTTTGCCAACGATATACGCGCCGGCAAAAAAGTCTGCTATACTCTTTCCCGCTGTCCCCATCGTCTAGCGGCCAAGGACGCCACCCTTTCAAGGTGGATATCGCGGGTTCGAATCCCGCTGGGGGCACCACAGAATCTGAGAAGCCCGTTGCCAATTCGGTAGCGGGCTTTTTGCTATCCATGTGCCGGGATTCGAACCCCAGGGGCATTAAATCACACTGTCATCCAAGGGACCGTGGGCAAAAAATAGCAAATATGAGTACTGTTATCAATTTAGTAACAGCGATTTCATGCCATCAGAAGGCGATTTAGACGCCATGGGTCCTACGGCGGAAGCATTGCAAGCGTTTATCAGCTAAGTACTTGGACATATGTTGCGTAATACTGCATATTTTGCAAAAAGATAATGCTACAGGACTTGTGACAGTACTCATATTTGACGTTTTTTGCCCACGACCCTTTATTACGTGGGCGAATCAGTTGCAAAACGGACTCCTAAGCGTCCTTCGCAATCAAAAAGCCGGGGCCCGCGCGATGCGGACCCCGGCTCAATACCGTGACGATATGTCAGCTACGTTCTACACGTAGAACAGGATGTCGTCGTAGGTCGGGACCGGCCAGTAGTCGGCGGCCACAATCTCCTCCATGGCGTCCACGGCGGCACGCAGCGTATCCATAGCGGGAACGACCTCGTGCGCGTACACGTTGGCCTGCTCCTGGCCATCGAGGGCCTCGGCCTTCTGATGCACGGCGTCGAGCGCCTTGATGGAGTCGTTGATGGCGGTGATACCGTTGCAGAGCTTGTTGAGCGTGTTCTGCTCGCACTGCATGGCAGCCTCAGCACCGGCGGCACGAATAGTCTCAAGGCCCTTAGCGACCTTGGTGGCATAGGCGGTAATGACCGGGCGATAGGTACGACGCGCCTCGCGAACCATCGTGGTAGCCTCGATGTTCATGAGCTTGTTGTACTTCTCGAGCTTGCAGTCATAGCGGCACTGAGCCTCGGCCTTGGTCAGGACGCCTGTCTCCTCAAAGAGCGCGATAGCCTTATCGGAAACAAAGGCGGGAAGAGCGTCGGCCGTGGTCTTGTTGTTGGCAAGGCCGCGCTTCTCGGCCTCGATGGGCCACTCGTCGGAGTAACCGTCGCCGGAGAACAGGATGCGCTGGTGATCGGTCAGTACCTTCTTGCAGTACTCGAGCGCGGCATCCTGGAACTTATCCTCGGGCGTACCCTCGAGTGCGTCGGCGAAGGACTTGAGCGACTTGGCCACGGCGGCATCGAGCACCAGGTTGGAGTCGGAGACGTTCTGCTCGGAGCCGCAGGCACGGAACTCGAACTTGTTGCCGGTGAAGGCGAACGGGGAGGTGCGGTTGCGGTCGGTGTTGTCCTGCATCAGCTTGGGCAGGGTATCGGCGCCCAGGTCGAGCACGCCGCGCGTGGCATGGACGGAAGCCTTGCCATCGATGATCTTCTCGACGACCTCGGTAAGCTGGTCGCCCAGGAAGATGGACATAATCGCCGGAGGAGCCTCGTTGGCGCCCAGACGATGATCGTTGCCGGCCGAGGCAACGGAGGCACGCAGGAGTTCCTGATAGTTATCGACGGCCTCGATCACCGCGGTGAGGAAAACGATGAACTGCAGGTTGTCGAGCGGGGTGTCGCCCGGGTCGAGCAGGTTCTCGGACTCGGTGCCAAGCGACCAGTTGTTGTGCTTGCCCGAACCGTTGATGCCCTCGAAGGGCTTCTCGTGCAGCAGGCAGACCAAGTCGTGGCGGGAGGCGATGAGCTTCATCTTCTCCATCATGACCAGATTCTGGTCGATGGCCTCGTTGACCTCGCCATAGACGGGGGCGAGCTCATGCTGGCAGGGAGCGACCTCGTTGTGCTTGGTCTTGGCGGGAATGCCAAGCGCCCACAGCTCATCGTCCAGGTCCTTCATGTAGGCCGAGACGGTGGGGCGGATAGCGCCAAAGTAGTGCTCCTCGAGCTCCTGGCCCTTGCAGGGAGCAGCACCAAAGAGGGTGCGGCCGGTGATGACCAGGTCCCTGCGCTTGCGGTAAGCGTCCTTCTTGATCAGGAAGTACTCCTGCTCATCGCCCACGGAAGGAACAACCTTCTTGGGGGTCTTACCAAACAGCGCCAAAACACGCTTGGACTCACGCGAGAGCGCGGTCATAGAGCGCAGCAGCGGGGTCTTCTTGTCCAGGGCTTCGCCCGTGTAGGAGCAGAAAGCCGTGGGGATGCACAGGACATCGTCCTTAATGAAGGCGGGGCTAGTGGGATCCCAAGCGGTGTAGCCACGGGCCTCGAAGGTGGCACGCAGGCCGCCGTTGGGGAAGCTGGAGGCGTCCGGCTCGCCCTGGATGAGGTTCTTGCCCGTAAACTTGGTAATGGCGGTGCCGTCGTGGTTGGGCTCGAGGAAGCTGTCGTGCTTCTCGGAAGTAATGCCCGAAAGCGGCTGGAACCAGTGCGCGTAGTGCGTCGCGCCCTTGGAGATGGCCCAGACCTTCATGGCGTGGGCAACGGCGTTGGCCACATCCAGGTCGAGCGGCTCACCATCCTCGAGGGTTGCAGCAAGGCGCTTCCAAATGTCCTTGGGGAGGTAGTCCTTCATGACTTCCTCAGAGAACACCATGGTCCCGAAGCGGTCAGTAAGTTCGGCCATACGGAACTCCCTTCGTATCGGCACCGCGTGAGAAGCGGTGTTGATTACTAACGAACGAGTCATAGATTAGGCTCGTCGTGTTTCCGCAACATTACCGTTATGTTGCTGTCACGAAACCAATCAATGAGGTTACCGCATCGCGGCGGCGTTGCCGCCCTCAACAGCCAATCAACTGTATAAATTGCAGACCTCCCCCCATGGTTTAGGGGTGGTCAATCTAGGATATGGCTCTATTAACTGGTATTTCGCATCAGATACCATTCAATATAGCCCCATCCTAGATTGACCGCTCTGTTATAGGAAATGCCGATAGTAGAACATCTTTGATTGGTATCCCCAAATAGCGAGTGAAACTCCACCGTGACACAGCGGTGCTGTAGAATCCTTACAACACATCACCCTATTTAAGTATCTAAAGGAGCACGATATGCGCGTCGACGAGGTTTTTAAGCAGGCAGCATCCCAGGGCACCGCGCCCATTTCGTTTGAGATGTTCCCGCCCAAGGGCGAGCTGACCCTCGACACGGCTCGCGAGGTGGCAGGCAATCTGTGCAAGCTTTCGCCGAGCTTTGTCTCGGTCACCTGCTCGGCCGGCGGCTCGGGCAACGGTGCCACCACCGCTCCCATCGCGCATATGATTTCGAGCGAATTCGATACGCCCTCGGTGGCGCACCTCACCTGCGTGGGCCGCTCGCACGCCGATATCGCCGCTAAGATCGACGAGTATCGCACCGCCGGCGTTGAAAACATCCTGGCCCTGCGTGGTGATCTTCCCGCTGGCGCGACCGAGGACGACAAGCCCGCCTCGGACTATGCCTACGCCCGCGACCTCATCCCCGAGCTCGTCGACGCCGGCTTTTGTGTGGGCGCCGCAGCCTACCCCGAGGGCCACATTGCCTGTGAGGACCTCAACGCTTCGGTCGAATACCTCAAGCAAAAACAGGACGCCGGCGCGAGCTTCTTTGTGACGCAGCTCTTTTTTGATAACGAGTGCTTCTACCGTTTTCGCGAGCTTGCCGACAAGGCCGGCATCACCGTGCCCATTACCGCAGGCATCATGCCGTTTATGGGCAAGTCGCAGATCAGCCGCATGGTCTTTATGTGCGGTGCATCGCTGCCCTCCCCCGTCATCAAGATTCTCGCCAAGTACGAGAACGACCCCGAGAGCCTGCAGGCAGCCGGTGTAGATTATGCCGCCCGTCAGCTTTGCGACCTTAAGGAGCACGGCGCCGCCGGTCTGCACCTGTACACTATGAATCGTCCTGCGATCGCTGCAACCATTATGGAGCGCCTGGGGTAATGGAAAAACCGCACATCGATACAACCGCTGTCGAAGTGCCGGCCGACCTTGCGTCGCCGGCGCTTTATCGTATCGATGATGCCCACCATCCCCGCGTCGATCGTGCCGAGATGTTGCGCTACTTGGGCTACGGCGGCCAGCAGATTGAACCCGAGCTGTCACAGCGTATTGAGCTTGTCGTTGAGCGCCTGGAGTTAGACATTGAGCCCCGTGGCGTGCGCCGCGTGTTTGCCGTCGATGCCACAGGCGTGGACGAGCAGGGAGAGCCCAGCATCCGTCTGGTCGGCACCAACGTTGAGCTGCGGGGTCGCGATATCTATCGCCATCTCAAAGACGCCCGCTTTGCCGCGCTCATGGCATGCACCCTCGGCATGGACGCCGAGCGTCGTCTGCGCACCACGGGAGCCCAGCAGCCCCTAGAGGGAGCCGTGCTCGATGCCGCATGCTCTGCCTATATTGAAGCCGCCGTCGAGCAGATGGACCAGCAGGTCAAGGCTGCGGCCGCCGCACACGGACTCGCCGGCAACTGGCGCTTTAGCCCCGGCTACGGCGACTGCCCGCTTACAGCCCAGCGCTCGATCGTAGCTGCGCTCAACGCCACGCGGCTCATCGGGCTTACCGTCACGCCAACCAGCCTGCTCATGCCCACCAAGAGCGTGACCGCGGTGATCGGTCTGTTTGATGGCGAGGTCCACGACGCCCAGAGCCGCCCCACCTGCACTATCTGCCGCATGCGAAAGCACTGCCGTTTCCGCGCCGCCCACACCACCTGCTATTCCAGCCATTAGGAGCTCATTGATGTTTACTCCGCTTATCACTCATGATCTGGATGGTGCCGCGCTGGCGGCGCCCGTTGATGCCGCACGCCGCAATGGCGCTGTTTACAAGACGCGCACGATCGACGACCTTCGCATTAAGGACAATCGTCTGCGCGCTGCCATCGAGGGCACGGGGCATCTATTGTTCGACGGCGGCATGGGCACCATGTTGCAGGCCGCCGGCATGAAGGCAGGCGCCCTGCCCGAGCTGCTCAACTTTGAGGAGCCCCAGGTCATTACCGATATTCAGCGTCAGTACGTCGAGGCCGGCTGCGACGTGATCACCGCCAACACCTTCGGCGCCAACGCCCACAAGCTCGACGGTGCCGCCACCGTGGCAGACGTCTTTGCCGCGGCCGTCACCTGCGCTCGCGAGGCCGGTGCCCGCTACGTCGCCGGCGACATCGGCCCCATCGGCGCGCTGCTTCGCCCCTTGGGTACCCTCAGCTTTGACGAGGCCTATGACCTCTTTGCCGAGGAGGTGCGCGCTGGCGTCGCCGCGGGCGTGGACCTCTTTATCATCGAGACCATGACCGACCTGGCCGAGATCAAGGCGGCGGTCCTTGCCTGCCGCGAGAACTCCGACCTGCCCGTCTTTGCCACCATGACCTTTGAGGAGGACGGTCGCACCTTCCTGGGCACGAGTCCCGAGGTGGCCGCCATCACGCTCGACGCCATCGGCGCCGACGTCCTGGGCATCAACTGCAGCCAGGGACCGGCCGAGCTCCGAGGGCTCGCCGCACGTATGCTCACCGTTACCGACAAGCCCGTTATGGTGCAAGCCAATGCAGGACTCCCCCGCGTGGACGACGACGGTAACACCGTCTTTGACATCCAGGCCCCCGAGTACGCCAAGGCCGTCGCCGGCATGATCGCCGACGGCGTGAGCGTCGTCGGCGGTTGCTGCGGAACCACGCCGGCGCATATGGCGGCCTTGCGCACGCTTATCGACAACCACACGCCCGGCCCGCGCCGCCGCAAGCCCAGCATGTCGGTCACGAGCGCCCAGACGGTTGTAGACCTTCCCTGCGACGGCCACAAGATCGCCGTCATCGGCGAGCGCATCAATCCCACCGGCAAAAAGCGCCTGCAACAGGCCCTGCGCGACGGCGACTTGGACTACGTCGTGAGCCAGGGCATCAGCCAGCAGGAACAGGGCGCCGACATCCTGGACGTTAACGTGGGCCTGCCCGAGATCGACGAGGTCAAGATCATCCAGCAGGCCACCGAGCAGCTCCAGGGTTCCACGCTCCTGCCGCTGCAGATCGACTCCACCGACCCCGCAGCCGTCGAGGCCGCCGTGCGCCGCTACGCCGGCAAGCCCATCATCAACTCGGTCAATGGCAAACAGCAGATCATGGATGAGATCTTTCCGCTGGTCGCCCACTACGGCACCAATGTCGTCGGCCTCACGCTCGACGAAGGCGGCATTCCCGATACCGCCGAGGCCCGCTTCGCCATCGCCGAGCATATCGTGGCCGAGGCCGCCCGCTACGGCATCGGCCCGGACCGCATCCTCATCGACTGCCTGGTCATGACCGCCTCGACCAATCAACGCCAGGCCGAACAGATCCTGCGCGCCATGTCCCTGTGCAAGGAGCGCCTGGGCGTCAAGTGCGCGCTCGGTGTGTCGAACATCAGCTTTGGCCTGCCCGCTCGCCCGCTGCTGGGCTCGGTCTTTTTGGCCGCCGCTTTTGGCGCGGGTCTGGACGCCCCCATCATGAACCCGGGCTCCAAGCGCTTTATGGACACCGTCTACAGCTATCGCGTGCTAAGCGTTGAGGATGAGGGCTCGACCGGATACATCGAGCGCTACGCCGGCTGGACCGATCCGTATAAGATCGCCGCAAACCCGGCAGCAGCTCAGACCGCATCGACCGACACCGTTCCCGCCGCCGGCACCGCCGGCTCCGACGGCAATGACGACCCCATCCGCCATATGGTCGTCTCGGGCCGCAAAGGCGAGATCGCGGCCGAGACCGAGCATCTGCTGGCAGACCACGACGCCATGGACCTCATCAACAATCACTTTATCCCCGCCCTCGACGAGGTTGGCGTCCTCTTTGATCAGGGCAAGTTCTTCTTGCCGCAGCTTATGGCCTCGGCCGAGGCAGCGCGTGTGGGCTTCGACACCATCAAGCGGCTGATGCCCGCCGGCGAGATTGCCGACAAGGGCAAGATCTGCGTGGCCACCGTCAAGGGCGATATCCACGACATCGGTAAGAACATCGTCAAGATGCTGCTCGATAACTACGGCTATACCGTCTTTGACCTAGGCCGCGACGTCGACCCGCAAGAGGTGCTCAAGACCGTACAGGAGCGCGACATCAAGCTCGTCGGCCTCTCGGCGCTTATGACCACCACGGTCGTCGCCATGGAGGAGACCATCAAATTGCTTCATGCCGAGGTTCCAGGCGTCAAGATCATCGTAGGTGGCGCCGTACTCACCCCCGAATACGCCAAGCAGATCGGCGCGGACTACTACGCCAAGGACGCCAAGCAGAGCGCTGACATTGCCAAAGAAGTGCTGGGCTGATACGCCCGCCGGACTGTTAGGAGGAATCTTAAATGCACAATCATCAGACCCTGTACCGCCTGTTACTCATGCTCTCCGGCGTAGGCGCCGTGTTCGCCCTGCTGGCCATGTTCACCTCCCTCCTCTTTCCTCTCTGCGCCGTCATCACCATCCTGTGCTACCTGGTGGGTGCAGTCCTCATCCTGTTCGTCATCCCCAAACGGTACCGGCAGGAGGACAAGAAGAAAAAACTCCCCCTCCAGGTGCGTGCCATCAACGTGGCCTTCTGGACGGCCACCATCCTGACCGTGTTCATCCTGCCTTATGTGGGACTGGTGCGGGCACGGATGCGCTATGCAGAGATCTTGGTGGCGCTGAGCTATGTGTTTGCCTGGGTGTTCTTGGTGACGCAGGTGCGGAAGGCG
>OGRU01001373.1_pt1 | contig 18492 bp, 19 predicted proteins | sample 1553541 | NCBI WGS metagenome assembly OGRU01 (sample SAMEA2580068, study PRJEB22360) | human gut metagenome | biome: human gut; feature: human-associated habitat; material: faeces | place: Denmark | collected 2008/2010
GTGTTGCGTGTGATTCCATTGGTGCTTTTGCGTTTACAAGATGTACAGCATTGTCCAGCCTTACCATTTCTGCGAATTGCAGAACCTTTGGGGAAAATATGCTGACATACTGTGAAAGTCTAACAGCCATCACATATGAAGGAACAATCGCTCAGTGGAACGCCATCACCAAGCCGGTCAACTGGATGTCCTCCGGAGAACATTTTTACAATGACTATCTGCAAAAAATCCAGTGCATAGACGGCTACTTGGAATATGATCCTGAAAATAATGTGTGGAACGAGGTGAAAAACGGATGATGAAATTTTTAGTGAAACAGCAAAAAATCGAAGCACTGGAGCGAGAGGTCATTGCCTCTGACCAGATCGCATTTGTTTCGGTGAAGTTCGTATTCGATGGGGCTTGGAAAACGCTGCACAAAGTGGTGCAGTTCACCCAGTGCGAAGAAACATACAATGTGGTACTTGGCATAGACGGAACGACTTGCTTGCTGCCTGCCGAACTGCATCCCGGTGCGGTGAAAATGAGCTTGTTTGGCTACGATGAGGAAAGCAATACTACGGTTCGAGCGACCACGGTTCCTGTCACACTGCATATTCGACCATCCGGTTTTGTTGTAGATGGGGATACACCAATTCCGCCGACTCCGGATCTGTATACGCAGCTTTTGAAAAAGCTTTCCGAAATGCAAACTAGAGCAAATGGAAAGGACGGCCGTTCTGCTTACGAGATCGCCAAAGAAAATGGTTTTGTGGGAACAGTTGCAGAATGGCTGGAGAGTTTGAAAGGTAGGGACGGTATTGATGGTAAGGATGGATTACCCGGAAAGGACGGAAAAGATGGTTTGCCCGGTAAGGATGGCACAAATGGAAAAGATGGCTTACCGGGGAAAGATGGTAGAGATGGGCGTGACGGGAAGGATGGTGTTTCTCCGGATTTGACAAATTATCCGGATACCGATGCTGTAAAAGCACTGATTCAAGCTGCGGTTCAGCCACTTTTACAGCAGGCACACATTCATAAAAATCTGGATGTTTTAGATGATTTGACGGCAGATGAACTCTCTTTGCTGCGTGCTCTTCAGGAATTCGAGGATGATACAACTTACAATATCCAAACATTCCGAGAAGCCATTGCAGCATTGAATGAAAAGGCACATACCCACGAAAATCAATCTGTATTGGATCAGATCACTGCCGCTAAAATCGCACAATGGGATGGTTTTGGCACGCAAATCAATGGGCTTAGCACAAAGGTTACAGTCTATTCAGAAAAGACAGAACGTACTTTGGAGAGCCTGCAAAAGCAAATCGATAATCTGACAAGCGGCAGAAATTACACCGTCCTGTTTCAGTCCGGACAGAATGCCATTTTGACCTATGCATCAAATCTCAGTATGATTCTGGACGGCAGGTATCAGACAATGGCGGATTTCCTGACTGCTTATCCGCAGTTTTGCAGTGCAGAAAATGATTTCATGTTGTCCTACTCGCAAACGTGTTTTAACTGGGATAAGTCGGTCTTGACCGTTTGTGCAAAGCCTCTGTCTCTGACGAAAAACGCTGAAATCGTGGTGTCCTATCAGTCAGGTTCCAGCGAAGCCGGAAGGCTGTATCTGGTGCAGAAACCGCAGAAGATCGACATTCCTATTGGTGTGTATGTGAATACAGAAATCGATGCAAATCGTGCGGTTTCTCTGGATTTCCAATGGCTGCAGTCGGACACCTTTATCACCACCATCACAGAATGTACTGGCATTTCTGACGGCGAATATTACCTTGCCTGGGTGGGCAGAAGCAACAATTCTCATCCGAAAATCCGATTCCTGAAAGTACTGGAGGGTTGAAAATGAAAGATACCATTTGCGTGGCTGTCGGCTTGGTCGGCGGCTTTTTTACTGCCATTTTTGGCGGCTGGGACTCTGCTCTGGTGACACTAGTCGTCTTTATGGCAATCGACTTTTTCACCGGCATCATCACTGCTATGATGAAAAAATCCAAACACACGGAAAGCGGCGGACTTTCTTCCAAAGCTGGCTGGTTCGGTCTGGCAAAAAAGGTTTGCACCTTGATGCTGATCGTCGTTGCAGTTCGGATGGATATTCTGCTGAATACCAACTACATCCGGGATGCCGTTTGCATCAGTTTTTGTTTGAACGAACTGTTATCCATCATTGAAAATACAAGCTTAATGGGTATCCCCTACCCGCCTGCAATCAAAAAGGCAATCGATGTTTTGCAGACGAAAGTCGGCAGAACCGAAGAAAAATCAACTGAAAACTCAAACAAGGAGGACTAACTTATGGCTATTTTAAGACCGGATTCTACATCCACACTTGGCGGCGTGACCGTCAAGGAGTATTTACTCACGAAGCATAATCCGAATCGCATTGATATGCCGAGTGTTTCTATGACCGGAAAAATTATCGGTGTGACCGTGCATAACACGGATTGGATTTCCGTAGCATCCGGCACAACGCCGGCGGAGCAATACACTCGTGCAACCGTCAACGGCAACATGAATGATGTTCGGGTGCACTACTATGTGGACAACACCTGTGCGTGGCAGAACTTGCCGCTGACGCTTTCCGGCTGGCACGCTGCGGACGGCTCCGGAAACGGCAATCGCAGAACAATCGCAATTGAGTGCATTATGAGTTCTGCCTATAACGATAGAGATAAAAAGTCAGAGGATAACTCTGCAAAACTGGCGGCAGCTTTACTGAAAAAGTACAACCTTGGCGTCGACCATCTCTATACCCATACGCATTGGCTGAATGTCCGTGACGGAAAATCTGGCAGCGTGGATTATCTGAATACAGCAAGGAATCCGTATAAGATGTGTCCGTTGTATATCTTGCCGCACTGGTCTGCTTTCAAGGCGAAGGTGCAGTCTTACATGAAATCAGGTACTTCTGTATCGACAAATCCGACAACAAAGCAACTTTACAGAGTTCGCAAGAGCTGGTCTGATGCAAAGTCCCAGATCGGTGCATTTGCTTCATTGGACAATGCAAAAAAGGCTTGTAAATCGGGATATTCTGTGTTTGACGGCAACGGCAATGTTGTCTATCCAACCAAAAAGTCCGTTGACGAAATTGCCGGTGAAGTCATTCAGGGTAAATGGGGAAACGGCACTGACCGTAAAAACAAGCTTACAAATGCCGGATATGATTACAATGCCGTGCAGAAGCGTGTGAATGAACTGATGAAATAATATGTCTCTGAGTAGTTTTTCGGAACTGCTCAGGGATTTTTTCTTTTAGGGGCTAATTTTCTGGAGCTTTTAGCGGACTGTATGGTAGGAGGTGCTGCTTGTGACAACAGAAGAAAAAAGAACCGTTGAGCTTTTGCGGCAAAACGGAAAAAGCAATGCAGAAATTGCAGAGCATTTGCATATATCGCCCAACACTATTAAGTCCTATCTGAAACGCAAGAAAAGAAGTGATAACTCTTGCCTGATGTGTGGCATTACCATTACACAGACACCGCATAGAAAGAAGAAAAAATTCTGCTCCGACCAATGTCGACAGAAATACTGGAGAAAGAATGCAGGAAGAACCAGTACAATGAAGGAAGTCATCTGCGCAGGATGTGGAAAGAAATTCTATGCCTATGAAAGCAAACAGCGTAAATTCTGCTCACTTCTCTGCTATCACGGAGGTATTGCGGATGAACAGTGAAAAATTACAAAAAATCAGCACCTATAAGGTCACACTTGCTGTTCTGAAAAAGTGGCGGAAAGACGGCATTATTTCGGAACATGAATTTCGTAAATGCGAGTTAAAAATTGCCGAAAAATTCGATATATCTTTGTGCAGTATATATCGTGAAACTGCTTGACTTTAGGTCGCTTCTGATTTAATATGTAACACTGAGGAGGGATACTATATGGCACGCACCATAAAAAAGGTCGAATTTCTGCCTAAAATGCCAAAACTGCTGAACGTTGCCGCTTATGCCAGAGTGTCCAGCGGCAAGGATGCCATGCTGCATTCTCTTTCCGCACAGGTAAGCTATTACAGTGAAAAAATTCAGAAACACACCGGATGGAAATATTGTGGTGTGTATGCAGATGAGGCAGCAACAGGTACGAAAGACAACAGAGAACAGTTTCAGAAACTTCTTGAAAAATGCCGTGCTGGCAGCGTGGACTTGATTCTTACGAAATCCATCAGCAGATTTGCACGAAATACCGTCACATTACTTGAAACTATACGTGAATTGAAAGATTTAGGTGTGGATGTTTATTTTGAAGAGCAGAATATTCACAGTCTTTCAGCAGACGGCGAACTGATGCTGACGATTCTTGCAAGCTATGCACAGGAAGAAAGCCGTTCAGCAAGCGAAAATCGCAAGTGGCAAATCCGAAAAGACTTTAAAGAAGGCAAAATCGGGAGCATTACAATTTTCGGGTATCGGAGAAATGCTGACGGTATTCTGGAAATTGAACCCACGGAAGCAGAAATCGTTAAGATGATTTTTTCGGACTATCTTTCCGGAATGGGCGGTCTGAAAATTGCAAAGAAACTGAACGAAATGGGTATCAGAACAGCACAAGGGAATCTCTGGACATCTCCAAGAATTAAGGAATTGCTGTCCAATGAAAAATATGTCGGCGATATGCTTTTACAGAAATATTTCCGCAATAATCATATCGAAAAGAGAAAAATGCAAAACAACGGTGAACTTCCCAAATATCTGGTAGAGGACGCACATGAAGCGATTATCGACCGTGATACATTCCAAAAAGTGCAGGAGTTGATTGCACAAAGACAGTCAAAATTTTCTCATACAGGTTCAAAAAACCGCTATCCATTATCGGGAATGATACAGTGCGGATGCTGTGGAAAAAATTATCAGCGAAAAGTGTTCAAGCAAGGTTCTGCTTGGATTTGTGCCACATTTGCAAGGCGTGGAAAAAAATACTGTCCTGCTGCAAAGCAGATACCTGAAAACATTCTGCAATCCGTTCTTTGCGAGGTTTTAGGGTTGGAGAAGTATGACGACGACGCAGTTCTGAAATATATTCGGCAAATTATTGTTCCCGAACCAAACGAACTGATTTTTATCTTTTATAATGGTAAACAGGTTCAGAAACATTGGGAAAATCCGTCACGTTCTGAAAGCTGGACGGAAGAAATGAAACAAAAAGCAAAGGAAAGGAGTTTACAATGGCACGAAAAATCACAATGATTCCGCAGACCATTAATCCGCAGACACGAACGGCAATGGATACGAGAACAAAACGAAAAGTAGCAGGTTACGCCCGTGTTTCAACGGATTATGAGGAACAGATTACTTCCTACGAGGCACAGGTTGATCATTACACAAATTACATTCAAAGTCGTGATGACTGGGAGTTTGTCAAGGTCTATACAGACGCAGGCATAAGTGCGACAAACACACGGCATCGTGAGGGTTTCAATCAAATGGTGGAAGATGCACTTGCCGGAAAAATCGACCTTATCATAACAAAGAGTGTGAGCCGTTTTGCACGAAATACCGTGGATTCTCTTACTACTGTACGTAAACTGAAAGAAAAAGGAATTGAGGTTTACTTTGAAAAAGAAGGTATTTATACGCTGGACTCTAAAGGAGAATTGCTCATTACGATAATGTCAAGCCTTGCACAGGAAGAATCACGCTCCATTTCCGAAAACGTTACATGGGGACAGAGAAAACGCTTTGCAGACGGTAAAGTCAGTCTGCCATACAGCCATTTTCTTGGCTACAAAAAGGGAGAGGACGGCTTGCCGGAAATTGTACCGGAAGAAGCTGAAATTGTCCGCTTTATCTACAGAAGCTACATGAACGGTCAGACATCTTACGCCATTGCAAAAACTTTGACAGAACGCCATATTCCAACTCCGGCAGGCAAGGAAAACTGGCGGCAGTCCACGATTGAGAGTATTCTGACAAATGAAAAATACAAGGGCAGTGCGCTTCTGCAAAAGAAATTCACAACGGATTTTTTAACTAAAAAGACCAAAATCAATGAAGGAGAAGTTCCGCAGTATTACATAGAGGAATCTCACGAACCAATAATTTCTCCGGAAGATTTTGAAGAAGTGCAGGCTGAATTTACAAGACGCAAGAAACTTGGCAGAAAATACAGCGGCAGTACGATGTTTTCTGCAAAACTGGTCTGCGGCGACTGCGGACACTTTTTCGGTTCAAAGGTCTGGCACTCAACCAGTAAATACCGCCGTGTAATTTGGCAATGCAACAACAAATTCAAGGGAGAGCATTTCTGTTCCACGCCGCATCTTTATGAGGATGAAATTAAAATACGGTTTATCTCCGCCTTTGCTGCATTTTTTCAGAACAGAGAAATGGTGCTGGAAACTTGCAGGATGCTGTTGGAGGATTTGTCCGATACTTCTGCTCTGGATACTAAAATAGAAATGCTGACCATGGAACTGAACGACATTGGTACTCTGATTCGTGAGCATATTCAGAAAAATGCGGAATCCGTACAAAATCAGGATTCTTACAACCTTCGCTACGATGAGCTGACAGAACAATACGAGAGAAAGAAAGGATTGCTCCAAAAAATGCAGCAGAAACGTATTGAGCACCAGAGTAGAATTGAATCAATGGCATCATTTCTGAGAACTCTTGAGAAAACCAACGAACCCATCGACTACTTTGATGACAGTATCTGGCGAACGACCATTGAGAAAGTAACCGTATTCCATGATGGCAGAATGGTTTTCCAGTTTGTTGACGGAACGGAGATTGAAGCATAAAGCAAGAAACCCACTATGGCATTAAGCTGTAGTGGGTGCTTTTTTTTGCTTTTCACAAGAAAACGATAGGTGGGTGCATACTGGAAAACGATAACTGAAAAAGGGTGCATTTTTACTTTGGGAGGGTGCATTTTTTGCCCACAAGAAAACGATTACTTTTCTCAAAACGCCCCAAAGTGTGAAATCAAAGCGTATTTTTCACCGAAAATCTTAAATAAGAAAACGATAAAAGCCTGAAAACAACGAAGTTTTCAGGCTTTTTGACAATGAAAATGCACCCTTATTTTGTATCAAAATAAGGGTGCAGGTATGGTGGAGGCGACGAGAATTGAACTCGTGTCCGAAAACAAATCCACACAACTTTCTACGAGCGTAGTTTATCTACATTGATTCCCTTTCAAAACCGCCGGTAAACAGGCTGCTAAGAAAGGTAGTTCAAATCCGATCCTGCGGTGTGAACAGGCCGCCGGAACGTTCACCACTGCAATGATGCCGCAGCGTAGGCCGTGGTACTCCTACGGGCGACAGTAGCTGACTTAGGCAGCTACCTGCAGGCTCTTGTTAAAGCTTACAGAAAAGTTCTTTTTAGCGTTTAATTTTAAACGTGCCGCTGTTTAAAGAGATGCGACAATCTCTGCTCGCTTATCATGCTTCATCGTCCCCGTCGAAACCGTTACGCCCCCATTCTGCCAATCTTTACTGGTTGTGTTCCTTTACTGCACGGCGAATTTGCCGCTGGGCATCTTGTTTTGCAGCCGTCTGCCGCTTATCATACAGTTTTTTGCCCTTACAGAGTCCCACCTGTACTTTCACGCGGGAATCCTTAAAATACAGCGAAAGCGGTACCAATGTCAGACCGTCCTGCTTCACCTTGCCGAACATGCGGTTGATCTCCTGACGATGCATCAGTAATTTCCGCACCCGCATAGGGTCTGTCCGGAACAGTCCGTCTTTCTCATAGGGTGTGATATGCATGCCTTTGATGAACAATTCTCCGTCAGAAATATCGCACCAAGCATCTTTCAGATTCACATGCCCCTGCCGGATAGACTTGACCTCGTTCCCCTGCAAAGAAATTCCTGCTTCATAGCGTTCCAGAATGAAATATTCATGCCGTGCCTGCCGGTTTTCGCAAATCTGCTTTGTTCCTTTCGTCTGCATGATATGACACTCCTTCCGCAAATGATGATGTTTTCATTATAGCATAATTCTATCTATATGTCAAGCTTTTTTGAAAAAATCTTTGCAAGTCCATTCATTTCTGGTTTGATGTGAAAACTGCATGATCATCCCGATACCAATACTCCGGTCCGCCGGAAAATTGCAACATTGCACACTTCGAAATGACTTACTTCAGATACTCGATTTCATTTTTAGCAGTATGATCCGAGATCACTTTCAGGATATTCACGGAACACCCGTCTGCCCAGCCGCTGTATTGCAAAAAGATATACACCGGTTTCTCGTTCATGACAAGCACATACTCCCGAATCTGAGGATTTCGAATGTGCGGCACTACCATTCTTCCATATTCTTCTGCCAGTGCATTGCGAAATTTTTGATTTTGTTCCCAATCTTCCAGACGAACATTGATCCAATAAACCTGTTTCGCTCTATCGCCATGCACAGTACAACAATCCAGATGCAAAGGAAATCCCTCATAACTGGTAAGCTCCAGCGACTGTAATCGACGCAGCGTGTCATCATCGATATAGAGAAACCGCAACGCACAGGGCAAAAAACGAGAACTCTTATGTTCTTCATCATTGGTATCAGGAAAATCCGATCGTTTCATAGCGATACCTCCCATTTTCGTTTCCATATCATTTCATAAGGCAATACCGCATCAGTTTCTTCACCATTCTCATCTTCCCCTATGCACGGAACAGCTCCGAACCCCTCATATACTCTGCCGTCATTGCAAATCACGCTGACACGATGCCCCTCAATAAGATCAATTTTAGGCAATACCGCACAAAGAGCGTCTGGCGACTTTGCACGCCATCTGCTTGCAAATTTTCCGTCATATTTCACAAAAATGCTCGTGAATACATCAAGTATTCACTCCGCTTTTTGTTTCATCTGACGAAAAATTTGACGACGCATCTGTCGCACAATCTTTGTGCGGTATTGCCTTTACGATTCCATACTGCGAACAATGGCATAAAATCATCACTTCACGCAAACATTCTATCTGAAGTCAGTTCCAGATGTCAATGCTTTTGGAAAACGCTCCCGATTCGCCGGATTCAAAATCACATCATATGGCACTGCATCAATATATGCTCTTTTCTCCCATGCCTGCTCCGGTTCCACCGTAATTTTCGATTCCCGAAATCGCGGGTTGGCACGCAGAAATGCTGTGATCGCCGGATACCACTGGTATGTTACAGAGGCAATTCGAAAAGTCACTGTCTCCTGAAACACACCCCACGCACGCACTTTGCACCACGTGTCCTGGTAGACCGCAATCAGCTGCCGTTTCAGCGTGTCGTTCGGCGTGCAGGCATACTGTTCCGCCAGCTTCTGTTGACTGGCGTTTCCGTATTGCTGCACCAGCTTCACAACAGAATCAAACTCAAAAGTTTCAGAGGGGTGATGCAATACTTCAATTGCCGTTTCCGATACCGAAAGCAGCCACGCACCACCTAAAACCATGCCATACATATTCAATCACTCCGCCTTAAAGTTATAGACCGGCTGGATTTCCCGCACCACTTCTGCGGTCGGCGTGATTTGTTCCAGAATGGCTTCCTTGCTCTTGTATGCCATAGGGCATTCGTCCAGCGTTTCTGCACTGACAGTCGAGGAATAAATGCCCTCCATTTCCTTCCGATAGGCATGCACGGTAAAAGAATTCTTGGCATCGCTCCGGCTCATCAGTCTGCCGGCTCCGTGAGGAGCAGAACAATTCCACTCGGCATTGCCCTTTCCTCTGCAAATCAGCGAACCGTCCCGCATATTGATCGGAATCAGCAGCAACTCCTCTGCCTGTGCAGAAACCGCCCCTTTCCGAAGAATCCGGTTTTCTATATCGATATAGTTATGAATCGTCGTGAACCGTCCTTGTTCTTTCAGCTTACAGCCTTTCAGAATAGTATCCGTAATTGCCCGACGGTTCCAGTCGGCGAATTCCTGCATGATCTGCATATCGTGAAGATACTGCTCCAGCAGTTCCCCTTCACAGTATGCCAATTCATAGGGAATTTCCCCGTTTTCTTTCAGCAGAGCATACGCCTTGTCCTGATAGTACTTTGCCACCTGTAAGCCGGCATTTCGGCTGCCGGAATGCACTACCAGATACAGTGTGCCGTCCTCTGCCTTGTCCACTTCAATAAAGTGGTTGCCGCCGCCCAGTGTCCCCAGACTGCATTCCGCACGGGGCATGGAAACTGCTTCTTTACAGTACAGTTCTTCCAGTCTGGTATTGGCGATATATTTGTGTGCGGCACTGCGAATCTCAAAGCCGCAGGGAATATTTTTGTGAATGAAACTGTCCAGTTCCGGCAGGTTGATTCTCTTGGCTTTCAGTTCCACCGTTTCCATGCCGCAGCCAATGTCTACACCCACCAGATTCGGCACGATCTTATCCGTAATGGTCATGGTCGTTCCAATGGTACAGCCCTTGCCTGCGTGTACATCAGGCATAATGCGAATCCGGCTGTCCTTGGTGAATTCCTGTGATACCAGCTTCTGAATCTGCCCCTCGGCACCCGCTTCTATGGTATCTGCATAGACGATCGCTGTGTTGTAAGTACCCTCTATTTTAATCATCGAGTTCACTCCCCTTGTGTTTCTGTTTTCTGGAATATTTCTTCTTGTCCGGCAAGACCTGTGTGGCAGGGTTGACATTTCCCCAATCGCCGCGTTTCTGGTCGTTCAGTGCTTTCTGTTTCTTCTTGCTTAGTTTTTCAAATGGTACGAATTTTTCCATGATCGTTTCTCCTTTCGGGTAAAAGTGTGTTTCTTTTCTGTTTTACGAATGCTTAGGAAACACTGAATAAAGCTTGTGCGTAAGATGCGTAGTCAGATTTTTCGGCAGATTGCATAGAAATTCCGCAGGCATACTGGATGTATGGCAAGGGATTTCTGGGCAATATGACGGAAAATCTGCAAGCAGATTGCGTGCAAAGCCGTCAGGCGGGCTTTATTCAGTGTTTCCCTTATACAGCTTTCTTTTCCAGCCGCCGTGACGGACGATAGACCAGCAGGGCAATGCCGATCAATACTGCGGTTGCTGCGAGGCTGACCGGATAAACCAGCATGATCGTCTGAAATGTCTGACTTTTCTGGAACACGATATAGATCCACGCGAACCGGATTCCGCAAACACCGATCGTTGTCAAAATTGCCGGCACCAGCGAAATGCCAAATCCGCGGAGATAGCCAGACATCACTTCATACAGCATGCTGAACACGTAGGCGGAAAAAATGGTGACCAGACGGACATAACCGATCTGAATTACTTCCGGATCGTGGTTGAAAATCGACAGCAGGAATTTACCGGAAATCAAAATCAGCCCGATTGCCGCCGCAGATGCAATGGCATCTTCCGCCAGACACAGCCCCAGTACCTTTCGGCAACGCCGCATATTGCCTGCCCCGTAATTTTGTCCCACAAACGTCGTGCACGCCTGACTGAACGAATTCAGCACGTAGTACGCCAGTATCTCCAGATTGAATGCCGCACTGGAAGCCGCGATCACCGTAGTTCCCAGACTGTTGATAGCAGACTGTATCACAATGTTTGCCATTGCAAAGACAGCACTCTGAATTCCCGCCGGAAGTCCGATTTGCACAATGCGAAGCAAACTCTGCCGGTCAATGCACAAGTCGCTCCGTGACACGCGAACGCATTTGTCAGTATGCAGCAGTTTCCAAAGCAAAATCAAAGAGCTGACACCGTTGGCAATTACTGTGGCAATTGCCACGCCGTTGACGGTCATATGCAGCACGATGACAAAGAACAGGTTCAGAATCACGTTCAAAACGCCGGAAATCAATAGAGCCTGCAATGGAATCTTCGTATCGCCGATGCTCCGGAACACTGCCGCTTCAAAATTGTAAAGAAAAATGACTGGCAGCCCCAACAGATAAATCCGCAGATACAGCAATGCCTCCGGAAAAACATCGTCCGGCACGTGAAGCAGTCCCATGACTTTTCCTGCTACCAGTTCCCCGATAACTGTTACCACTATGCCGCTGAGCACCGCTACGATTAAGGCGGTATGTACGGCTTTCTTGACGGACTGCATGTCCTTTCTGCCGATAGCATTGGCAATTACGACGTTGGCACCCAGTGCAATACCAATAAATAAGTTCAGGATCAGCCCGATCAGCGGACTGTTTGCCCCTACCGCCGCAACGGCAACAGTTTTATCCCCGCTTGAAAAATTGCCTACAATGGCAATATCCGATGCATTAAATAGCTGTTCCAGAATCGCCGTGGCTGCAACCGGAAGTGCAAAGCGTGGCAGCTTGTCCCAAAGTGACCCGTGCAGCATATCGATCTTGGCAGGAACTTTTTCTATTCCCATAGCGAATACCTCTTTCTATATATTACGGAAACACTGCATAAAGTCCGCCTGACGGCTTTGCACGCAATCCGCCGAAAAATCTGACCGTGCATCTTACGTACAAGCTTTATGCAGTGTTTCCTGAATGCTGTCATTTTTATTATAGCACATTTTCGTCTGAATAGCAAATCGAAATGAAGAAGCGTAAAAATCAGTTTTCGGCATGTTTAGTGTGACTCGCTCCATTTACTTTCGTTTATTTTGTGGAATTCGACTTTTGATCGCATAAATTGATGGAAAAACATTGAAAAATAAGCTTGACAAATTCGTTGTACTGTGCTATAATATATAAGTCGGTTGACGAGATAAACGAAACCGATAAACGCCATGCGGGTGTAGTTCAATGGTAGAATTCCAGCCTTCCAAGCTGGTTACGTGGGTTCGATTCCCATCACCCGCTCCAAAAGCGCCTTTAACTCAGCTGGATAGAGTAACTGCCTTCTAAGCAGTAAGCCACTGGTTCGAATCCAGTAAGGCGCGCCAAAAGTCCCGCAGAGGGACGCATATATGGTGGGTGTAGCTTAGCTGGTTAAAGCGTCGGATTGTGGTCCCGAAGATCGTGGGTTCGAATCCCATCTCCCACCCCACAAAACATCATGCAAAAAAGGTATAATACAGTTCCTGAACCGGAATTTGTATTATGCCTTTTTTGTGTTATCCTAACAAAGTCCTAACGTGCAAAGCCAAAGTTAGCATCCCCCATTTCCTGACGAATCTATCCCCAAAGCAAAAAGATTCCTCCCAACCACTAACCCGTTGAGAGGAATCTTTTCTTAATAAGGTTTATTACAGTTTACGCAGCCAGAACGCTGTCCATACCTTCAATGGTAAAAGTAACGCTAAAGCTGTTCTTCGGCATGGTATAATCCAACGCTGCCAGATCAGTGTTGTAAATGTTCACCAGTTCCATGTAGAAATTGCCCTGATCATCAGCCATTACCAGCGGTTTGTCAATCGGGATCTCCTGATCGTCGCACTTTACAACAACATCGCTGACTTTCAGCGTGTTGTTAAAGGCAAAGTCTGTGCTGACAAACAGCATGTTCAGCTTGCTGCTGTCAGAGGAGAAATCGTAACCGTCCACAGAAACGGTATAAGTACCGTCTGCGGAAATGGTCGCATCTGTAAATTTCGCACCAGTGTCAATGATCTGGTCGTCCTCGCCCCACTTGATCAGTGTGTTGAAGTAATCCGTGTCCTTGCCGTACTTGGCATCGCTGCAGGTGTTCCGGAATGTGTAAACTTCCGTCTGAATGCCGATGTATGCATGTGCATCGTCTGTCTTTTCCACCTTATTTTCTACGACAGTATCCAGACCAGCCTTCGGGTCTTTGTTCTTTACTGCTTTCAGAATGGTGGAGATGATCTCCGGCTGTGTCTGCTCATATGTGTTGCGGTCGAACAGACCAAAGCCATACACGCCGTTAAAGCCGTTATCCCAGTATACCGGAATCATGCCCATTGAAGCAGCCTTACCTGCAACATAGCCGTCCCAGTATGCACGGTTACCCTGAATCTGTCCGGCAAAATCTGCATAAGCCGAGGACTTGTCGATACAGCCATACTCACCAATGATAACCGGAATATCATTCTTTACGAATTTTTCCTGCATGCGACTGAACAGATCGTCCAGATAAGATTCGTCGCCCCATTTTGCCTTATTCATCTTCGGGAAGCCGTTCACTTCAATCAGATTATCGCCGTACTCGCCCCACAGAATGGTTTTCAGATCCTCTATACCACAGTAATCCCACGGGTCATAGTAGTGTACCGAAACCATCATGCGGCTTTCTCCAGCAGAACATTTTTCATCAGTAGGCATCTCAAAGCCATAGTCCCCTATGGTGTACTCAATGTTGGTGTTCCAGCCCGGAACCAAAAGCCAGCGGTGCGTGTTCTTTTCGCCCGTACCACGAACCGTATCTACAAAAATCTGATTGTACTGATTCAGATTTGCATAGTACTCCTTGTTCGGGTCGCCATCATATGTACCGTCAGATTCTTCGTTCATGGATTCGAAAATCAGATGTTCGTCATACTTTGCAAAGCGTTCCGCGATCTGCTTCCATACCGCTTCATACTTTTCGCGAATCATATCCTGATCTTCGCCGTTTACCAGGAACCAGCCGCCGTCAATGCTATTATAGCCATCGCCGTGCATATTGATAATCACATACAGTCCCTCATTATAGCAATACTGCACCACTTCTTCCACACGGTCCAGCCAAGCGGAATCCACCTGATAGCCGTTCGCATCATCAATGCGATCCAGATAGGAAACCGGCACACGAACAGTCGTGAATCCAGCATCAGCCACTGCGGAAATCAGTTCCTGTGTGATCTCCGGATTGCCCCATACGGTTTCGTTGACTTTTCCGCCGGAATTGGCTTCCAGCTGATTTCCCACATTCCAGCCGGCACCCATAGCTTCAGCGATCTTGTCCACACCGATGGTGAAATCGCTGTCGTAGGGAATCACTGCGTCTTCCTTATCGGAATCTTCTTTTTTCGAAGCATCTCCGCCGGAGCTGCCACAGCCTGCAAATCCAGCCGCCATAGCAGCTGTCAATGCACAGGCAGTGAGTCTTTTCCAAAATTTCATACGTTTGTACCTCCAAATGACATATACCTCTATTATACCATAGAATCTGAAGCTGTCAAGAATTTTTGTGGCATTTCACAGCAGAATTCACCCCAAAATCGGAATGTTGCATAAAAAAGCACTGCACAAACTGTGACATTCGTTGATGCAGTGCTTTCTATAGGGATTATCGCACAAAGCTTGTACGGTGCTGCCCTCATATTTCTTTTTCCAGTTCATTATCCACCAAATCATAGTGAGCATCGATTGCCTTTTCGCAGGCGGGATAATCTCCGCGGCACAACGCCTGAAACAGCATGGTATGTGATTCCTGTAGCTTTTGCTTGACAGTATCACTTGCCGTCTGCAATGCGGTATCGATCCACTTGCGGTAAACTTCTGTAATTGGTTCCAGCAATGCGATCCAGAACTGATTTTCCGTGGCATGGATCAGCAAAAAATGAAATTGCCGATCCAGTTCGATCTGCCGATCCAGCGGCTGTTGTTCCTGTGCCTTTTGCAGCAAGGCGGCTGCCTGTTCCTTCCAGCGGAAAAAGGTGTCCTGATCCAGAATCGCCCGACAGACTGCTTTTTCCATATTCCGCCGAAACGAGCAGATCTCTTTTCGGTCAGTCTGTCCCAGCAACAGCATCATATGTACCATTTCCGTGATTGGGCGGGATACGTTTCCGGTCAGATAGTTGCCGGAGCCACGCTTGCAGACGATCACGCCGGTATGCTCCAACATTCGCAGAGCCTCTCGGGTAGAGTTTCGCCCGATCGACAGCGTTTCCGCAAGACTGCGTTCTGTAGGCAGCCGAGAACCAATAGCCAGTTCTCCGCTGGCGATCATCTGGGACAAATAAGAGATCACTTTCTGATACTCTCTGGTTTCTTCCTGCATAAGCCACCTCACATGATATGTGAAAAAATCGTTGCCCCGATTACGGTAATCAAACCGGCAACTACGATGGACAGGCTGCTCATCGCACCTTCCACTTCTCCCAGTTCCATTGCCTTTGCAGTGCCGATGGCGTGGGAAGCCGTGCCCAATGCAATGCCTTTTGCCACAGGCTCCTGAATCCGGAACAGCCGGAAAACGATTTCCGCAAAAATATTCCCCAGCACACCGGTAATGATAATTGCGGCAACGCTGATAGACACATAGCCGCCCAGCTTTTCCGAAACGCCCATGCCAATGGCAGTGGTAATGGACTTCGGCAAAAACGTTACATATTCCTCATGGCTGAACCTGAACAGCACTGCCATTCCCAGAATTGCCCCCAGGCTGGACAACACGCCGGACAAGATGCCGATCAGGACTGCGTGCCAGTTCTTCTTCAACAATTCCAGCTGCTCGTACAGCGGAATAGCAAGGCAAACGGTTGCAGGGGTCAGCAGATAGCTCAGATACTTCGCACCCTCATCGTATTTCTCATAGCTGATTCCGGTACACGCCAGAAATGCAATGGTGATAATAATGGAGATCAGCAGCGGATTCAGAATTGCCAGCTTGAATTTTTTCTTCAGCAGCAGTCCCAGGCCATAAGATGCCACGCTGATCACCACGCCAAAAAACGCTGAATTTTCCAAAAAGTCAAACATGATTTTCCTGCACTCCTTTTTTTCTATGTCGAATGACTGATTGTGTTACCTTACCGGAAATAATCATCACGATCCATGTGGAAAGCACTGTGACCGCCACATACTCCAGCCACGCCGGTGCGATCACGTCCCATGTTTCCAGCAAGCCCACCGCCGCCGGAATAAACATCAGCGGCATGATCTCGATCAGAAATTTTCCCGTTTCATGCACGGATTCATGGGGAATGATCCGCAGCTTCAGGCAGAGAAACAGCAGTATGATGCCGTAAATACTCGCCGGAATCGGCAGCGGGATCCACTTTTCCAACACCTCTCCCACAAAAGAAACCAACAGAATGATTCCAAATTGTTTCATCCATTTCATTTGACAAACACCTCTTTAATTGGTACTACCAATCTATTATAACACGGAGATTATGACACGTCAAGCATTTTACAGTACGAATTTTATGCAGAAATAGAAAAAACTGCCATATGCCTTTGGAGCATACAGCAGCTTTTCAAACGCACTCAGGCAGCAGCCGATTTCCGGCACGTTCGGACGCGTACCCAGATAAAAAACACGATATAGACAAGACTGGTCAGTATCCACGTGACCGGATAGGACAGATAAACCGTTTCGATTCGGTGATATTCCGGAATCTGAAACACCGTCGCCAGCCACACCAGACGCAGCACACACACGCCCACAATGGAAACGATCATCGGCATAACAGAATATCCGATACCACGCAGTGCTCCCACCATAACGTCCATAATGCCGCAGAGAGCGTAAACCATAGAGATATAGTGCAGACGCACGATTCCCGCGGCAATGACTTCCGGATTGCTGGAGTAGATGTGAAGCAATTCGTTTCCGAAAAATACAACCGCATTTCCCAGCAGCGTACCAGTGACGATCACGCAGGCTTCTCCCAGAAGTACGATTCGATGGATTCGCTTCTGTTCCCCTGCCCCGTAGTTCTGGCTGACAAAGGAAAGGGTGGTCTGATAAAAGGCGTTCATTGCCATGTACACGAACCCCTCCAGATTGGCAGCGGCAGAGTTTCCGGCAACCACGATGTTTCCGAAAATGTTGACCGAGGACTGGATCACCACGTTGGACAAAGCGAATACCACGCCCTGAAATCCCGCCGGCAAACCAATTCGCAAAATCTGTATCATCTTCTTTCGATGAATGTGCAGAGCACGCAGTTCCAGATGAATCCCGCCAGACTCTTTCATCAGACAACGCAGCACCAGCAATGCGGAAACGGTTTCGGAGATCACCGTAGCAATGGCAACACCCATTACGTCCAGATGAAAGCCGACTACAAAAATCAGATTCAGCACCACATTGATAACACCGGCACAGAGCAGGAAATACAGCGGCCGTTTGGTGTCCCCCACTGCCCGCAGCAGAGCACTGCCAAAGTTATAGACCATTGTAGAAGCCATACCCAGAAAGTAGATTCGCAGGTATGTGGTTGCCAGCGGAAGCACCTCCTCCGGTGTCTGCATCCAGATCAGCATTTGTCGGGCACCGATCACGCCCAGCACCATCAGCAAGCCGCCGCTGATCATGCTTAACAGCATAGATGTATGCACCGTGTCCCGCAGATCGTCCCACGTCTTTGCCCCGTAGGAACGTGCCGCCACAACATTTGCACCAATGGACAGCCCGATAAACAAGTTGGTCAGCAGATTGATCAGGGCAGTGTTTGAGCCGACTGCCGCCAGCGAATTGTCACCGGCAAACTTTCCCACCACCACAATGTCCGCTGCATTAAACAACAGCTGCAAAATACTGGACAGCATCAGCGGCAGTGCAAACATCAGCATTTTCCGCAGGATCGGACCGCTGCACATATCCATTTCGTATTGTTTTGCCTTTGTACGCAAGGCGATCATCTCTTTTCTCTTTCATTCAAAGTTGTATTTTTTATTGGCAATACCGCACAAAGATTGTGCGACAGATGCGTCGTCAAATTTTTCGTCAG
>OGRU01001374.1_pt1 | contig 18470 bp, 14 predicted proteins | sample 1553541 | NCBI WGS metagenome assembly OGRU01 (sample SAMEA2580068, study PRJEB22360) | human gut metagenome | biome: human gut; feature: human-associated habitat; material: faeces | place: Denmark | collected 2008/2010
GAGGTTTATACTCTGTCGGCGCAGAACGGCACCGGCGTGGAGGCTCTGCGTGAGCGTCTGCGTGGTAAAATCTGCGCCTTTGGCGGACCTTCGGGCGTAGGCAAATCGTCTACTATTAACGCTATCGACAGCAGCGTTGACCTGCGCACGGGCGAGGTTAGCGAAAAAATCGGCCGTGGCAAGCATACTACACGCTATGCACAGCTGCTGCCGTTCGACGAAGGCTATATTGCGGACACGCCGGGCTTCGGCAATCTGCTGCTGGAGGGACTGACCGCTGAAATGGTGCTGGCCTCCTTCCGTGAGTTTGCCGATTATGAGGCAGGCTGCAGGTTCTGTCCCTGCACGCATACGCATGAGCCTGTCTGCGGTGTAAAGGATGCTGTGGCTGTAGGAAGGATTTCTGCCAGCCGTTATGAATCATATTTGACAATGCTAGCAGAGGTAAAACTGCTGCAAGAGAAAGAGGGAAGAAAATGATGATTAAAGTTGCTCCGTCAATTTTATCTGCCGATTTTGCATATCTGGCTGATGAAATCAAAAAAATTGAAGCTGCCGGTGCCGACTGGGTACACATCGATGTTATGGACGGCCAGTTTGTACCTAACCTGACCTTCGGTGCTCCTGTAGTGAAAAAAATCCGTAAGGTAACCGACCTGTTTTTCGACTGCCATCTGATGGTAGAAAATCCGGAAAAATACATTGCCGACTTCAAGGCTGCCGGTGCCGACCAGATTGTTGTGCATGTAGAAACCACCAAGCATCTGCACCGCTGCATCCAGCAGATTAAGGCTGGGGGCATGAAGGCGGGCGTTGCGCTGAACCCCGCTACCAGCCTGAGTACGGTAGAAGAAATTCTGCCTTACGTTGATATGGTACTGCTGATGACAGTTAACCCTGGCTTCGGCGGCCAAAGCTTTATTGAAGGCGTAGTGCCGAAGATTGAGCGCCTGCATGCGATGATTACTGAGCGTGGCTTGAACGTGGATATTCAGGTTGACGGCGGCGTTAACGCCGAAACCTCCAAGCTGGTGAAGGCTGCCGGTGCCAACGTATTGGTAGCAGGCTCCTATGTTTACGGCGCTGAGGATACCGCTGCCGCTATTGCCAGTCTGAAATAGTATTCAGAGATTATTGAACAGTAAATAGCGTTCGGAGAATAATAAAAACCGTCCTTTCCCGCTATCTGCAAAAATGCAGACAGGGAAGGACGGTTTAATTTTGCTTTTTGTGTTATTTTTTTTCGCTATCGTTGGCTTTTTGCCAGATATACCACACTGCTAGCGAGCGCCAGGGGCGCCAGCTTTCTGTTAGCGTATTGATTTTGCCGCGTTTGGGGATTTCGCTAAGATTGAGCATTTTCTGCAGCTCTTTTTTGAAGATGAAGTCAGCGCTGGGAACAACGTCCGTGCGGCACAGAGCCAGCAGCAGAAACATTTCGATGGTCCATTGGCCGAGGCCGCGGATTTGCATCAGCTGTTTGGTAATCTGACTGTCGGTCATATCATCGAACTTATCCATGGTTACGCTGCCGTTGATCACTGCTTCGGCAAAGCTGCGCAGGTAATCTACCTTTTGCTTAACCAGACCGATGCTGAGCAGGACCTCGGCGGAAGCAGCAAGCACTGCCTGCGGCGTAATGGGATTGCCGGTGAGGCCTTCGAGCCTTTTCATCAGCTGTTGGCTGACATCAGGCGGCAGCTGTTGGGCAATAATGCCGGTCAGTAATATAGTAAAATAAACCTCTTTAGATTTTGGTTTTAACGGACAGGGCGAATAACGGTCAACTAACGGGGCGAGCTCTGGAACGTTTTCACGCAGATAGCGGTCACCGACGGACCAATCTGGGGCTTGGCACATAAGCATCCTCCTTTTATTTACTTTATTACAATATTATAATACGAAAACGGCGGTTAGACAAACGAAAAAATGCGAAATAATAGCAATAAAAGCATTTTTCTATGAACGAAGTCTTTCGGATTTGCTTTTTCTTTAAATCATGAAGAAAAATAAAAAACGGCGGCAACGCAGATTAATATTTGCACTTTTTTCTGCAAAGCTGTATAATTAATCTGATTGACAATCTATATTTGTAATTAAAATGTAAGGAGACGATGAAATGTCTGAAGTCAGAGTAAGATTTGCTCCCAGTCCTACTGGGTATTTACATATTGGTGGTGCGCGTACTGCGCTGTTTAACTGGCTGTTTGCCCGCAAAATGGGCGGTAAGCTGATTCTGCGTATTGAGGATACCGATATTGAACGCCTGAAAGAGGATTCCGTAAGCCAAATCCTTACCAGCCTGAAATGGTTGGGCATCAACTGGGATGAAGGTCCGGAGGCCGGCGGCGAATACGGTCCTTACTATCAGTCCGAGCGCTTTGATATTTACAAAAAGTATGCTCAGCAGCTGCTGGACGAAGGCAAAGCATACTACTGCTTCTGCACTACCGAGGATCTGGCTGCACAACGTGAAAAGCAACGCGCTGCTAAGCAACCGTTCCGCTATGCACGTACCTGCCGCGATATTCCGGCAGAAGAGGCTAAAGCACGTATCGCTGCAGGCGAACCGTATTCTATCCGTATCAAGATTCCTGCCGAGGGCAGCATCACCGTTCATGACCTGATTCATGGCGAAGTTACCTTTAACATGGACCAGTTCGACGATTTCGTAATTGTAAAATCCAATGGTATTCCTACCTATAACTTCGCTGTTTGTATCGATGACCATCTGATGGGCATGACTCACGTACTGCGTGCCGAGGAGCATCTTTCCAACACTCCGAAGCAGCTGCTGGTTTACGAAGCACTGGGCTGGGAGCCGCCTAAGTTCGGTCATATGCCGATGATTCTGGCTATGGACCGTTCCAAGCTGAGCAAACGCCACGGCGCAACCTCCGTTGAAGAATTCCGCAGCCAAGGCTACCTGCCGGAAGCTATCATCAACTATCTGACTCTGCTTGGCTGGGGCCCCGGCGATGAACGCGAAATCTTCACTCTGGAAGAAACCGTTAAGCTGTTTGAGCTGGAGCAGATGAGCAAAAAGGCTGCTATTTATGACACCAAAAAGCTCACCTGGATGAACGGCCAATATCTGTCCGAGCTGCCGCTGGAAAAAATTCTGCCGGATGCTAAGCCTTTCTTTGTGAAAGACGGTCTGGTAACCGAAGAATGGTTCAACGATGCTGCCAACGAAGCATACTTTGAAAAGCTCGTAGACGTTGTACGTGTACGTGTTAAAACTCTGCAGGAGGTTGCCGATGCTTCCACTTACTTCTTCAAGGATGTTGAAGAATATGATGAAAAGGGTGTAGCTAAGCACTTCAAGGCAGAAAATATTCCTGTTCTGGAGCAATGCATTGCAGCAATTAAGGCTGATGATGCATATGACCTGGCTTCTACCGAAGCAGCATACAATAAGATTGCTGCCGACAACGGTCTGGCTCTGGGCAAGGTTATCCATCCGACTCGTCTGGCTCTGACCGGACGCACCGTAAGCCCCGGTATGTTTGACGTTATGGTTCTGCTGGGTAAGGAAAGAACTCTGGCACGTCTGGAAAAGGCTGTTGAGTTCATTAAAAGTTTATGATTGTAAAATAGCGATTGGCGGCTAGTTTTAGCGCGATTGCTTTAATTAAGCAGGAGGGCTTTTCTTCCTGCTTAATTTTTACCAAGAGGTTCAAGGCTTGGAACATTGTTTTTGGAAAGGAGCTGCAGGCTATGAAAATCCTGTTGACAACATTATTATGCTTATGTTTATCTCTGCCGGTATTGGCAGACCAGCAGACAACGGTGCTTACCGAACAGACCTCTGTAGGCAAGGCAACGGCAACGCTGCCCTACATTGACGGCAGTAATTCCGCAGAGCTGGAAAAACAGGCCAACGCTATGGTGCGCGATGCTGCAGCTAAGCTGGTCAAGGAGGTTGGCGGTCAGGGAAGTGTAACCTATAAGGTGATGCTGAACCGTCCGAGCTTGGTAAGCCTGCTGCTGGAGGCAGACAACGGCGGACGCAAGGCGTACACCGGACTGAATCTTGATTTGACAACCGGCAAGGAGTTCGAGGTTACGGATTTCTTTGTCGATAATGATAATGTAAAGGCAGCTTTGGGCAATTATGATAATGTGCTCTTCGGCGAAGAAGGCTTGTTTGTGCGCAGCAAGAAAAATGCTGCCTACAGCAGTTTTGTGCCCTATAGGGATGTAGTTACCTCTCTGCGTATAGGCGAAGCAGGACGTTTGCTGCAGCTGGCGAAAATTACCGATAAGGCTGCAGGAAAAACACTGCATCTGCCTGCAAGCGGACTTATGGCGCTGAAGCTGGACAGCAATCCTTCTACAGGCTATGGTTGGGAATATAGCTGCAGCTCACCGGCAGTAAGCAAGGTAGGCAGCTCGTTTACCATTCCGCGCGGTGATGAGGAAAGAATGGGTGCGCCTGGCGTTGAAATTCTGGTGCTGGCAGTTACCAAGCCCGGTACCTATAATATCCGCATGGATTACAAGCGCTCTTGGGAAAAAATGAGCCTGCAGAGCTTTAACTTTACCGTTATCGCAGAATAAGCTAGAGGATGTGTTTATGGAAAAAGCATCAGTTTCTGTAAAAATATATAATAGTACCTATGCATTAACGACCTCTGCTTCCGAAGAACAGGTGCTGAAAATTGCAGCAGAGGTAGACAGAAGAATGCAGGAGCTGGCAGAAAGCAAAAAGCTGCTGCAGACAGATAAAATCGCCATCTGGACGGCGCTCGATCTGGCTGCAGACAGACTGGAGCTGCAGGAAAAATGCGTTGCTCTGAAACAGGAAATGCAGCAGCAATCCGTGGCAGCGGAGCAGAAAATGCAGGAAAAATGCGCTGCGATGGAGCAGGAGCTGCAGCAAAAGTGCGCAGCAGCAGAGCAGAAAATGCAGGAAAAATATGCTGCGCTCGAGCTGGAAATGCAGCAAAGAAATGCTGCGCTGGCAGAAGAGCTGCAAAGCCTGCAGGCCAGATACGACAGACTGCTGGCAGTAGTGCGTGAAAGGTAGATAACGTATGGAAAAGAAAACAATAGAACTGCTTGCTCCCGCAGGCAGCTGGGAAGCATTGGAGGCAGCGGTAAATGCCGGCGCCGATGCTGTATATATGGGCGGTAAAGCCTTTGGCGCACGTGCCTATGCCAGCAATTTTGATGAAGAGGAAATGGCGAAGGCGGTGTATTTTGCGCATATGCACCATGTGCGCCTGTATATTACCGTCAATACTTTGGTTGATGACAGCGAGCTGGAGGCTTTATCCGCTTACCTGCTGTTTTTGAATAACGTAGGCGTAGACGGACTCATTGTGCAGGATTTGGGCGTTATCCGCCTGGCGAAAAAAATTGTGCCGGAGCTTCCGTTGCATGCCAGCACGCAGATGAGCATTACCAACAGCAGCGGTGTAGATTTCGCTATGGGTGCAGGCATGGAGCGCAGCGTATTGGCACGCGAGCTGAGCCTGAAGGAAATCGGTGCCGCCTGCAGCCGAGGCAGTGAAATCGAAACCTTTATCCATGGCGCTTTGTGCGTATGCTACAGCGGTCAATGCCTGATGAGCAGTCTTATCGGCGGCCGCAGCGGCAACCGCGGACGCTGTGCCCAGCCTTGCCGTTTGCCGTATAAGCTGCTCAACGCGAAGGATGAGGATATGCTGCAGGGCAAGGATGCAGGCCAGTATCTGCTGAGCCCCAAAGATATGAATACCTTGAGCATTTTGCCGCAGCTGATTGACGCAGGCGTTGTGTCCTACAAAATCGAAGGACGCATGAAGCGCCCCGAATATGTTGCGGTAGTAGTAGATGCTTACCGCCGTGCGATTGACAGCTATCTTGCCGGTGACTACAACGTGCCGGAAGAAGATTTGGCGAATATCGAGCAAATCTTCAACCGTGACTTTACCACCGCTTATCTGGAGCGCCGTCCCGGACGCACAATGATGAGCGACCGCCGTCCTAACAACCGCGGTGTGCTTATCGGCCGTGTAGCGAAGCTGGATAAAAACCGTAATAAGGCAGTTATCAAGCTGGATAAGGAGATGCATCTGGGCGACGGACTGGAATTCTGGGTGAGCGTCGGCGGACGCGTGGGCACCACCGTTACGGATATGCTGTGCAGCGGTAATAGCGTACAGAGTGCTGCCCCAGGACAGCAGGTAACGATTGACGTGCCTAACGGTGTACGTTTGAATGACCGCGTTTTCCGTACTCTCGACAGCAGACTGATGAGCTATGCGCAGCAGTTCTTCGGACCGGACGCTAAAAAACGCATTCCGGTAGATGCCGTTGTTACTGCACGTCTGGGCGAGCCCATGACCGTTACGCTGACGGATGATGAAGGCAATGTCGGATACGGCGAAACCGATTTTATCGTAGAGGCAGCACGCAAGCGTGCGCTGGATGAGGCGGGCGTGCGCAAGCAGCTGGACCGCCTCGGTACGACCGAATATTTCCTGAACAGCTTGTTCTTTGAGCATGATGAAAATGTTATGGTGCCGATGAGTGAAATGAACGAAGCACGCCGTATGGCGTGCGAGGCACTGGATGCAGCGCGTCTGAATGCCTTCGCACCGGCGCGCACGGCGGTGCACAGCTTCAGCGAGCAATTAGTGCCGCAGGCACATAAGGCTAAACAGCATGAATCCGTTCTGGTAGTGCATTGCGACAGCATTGAGAAGGTCAATGCTGCGCTCCAGGCAGGTGCTGAACGCATTCTCTTTGGCGGTGACTGCTTCAATCATCAGCTGCCGTCAGAGGCGGATTATGCTAAGGCTGCCAAGCTGGTGCGCAAGGCAGGCCGTCAGCTGGCCTTTGCTACTCCGCGTATCATCAAGGAAGCACAGCTGGCATATTTCGACAAGCTCTTCACTCTGTGGGAGGAGCTGCAGCCTGATTTTGTTTATATCAACAACAACGGCTTGTGGCCCTTGGCGAAGAAGCATGCTGCGCTCAATTTGGTAGCAGACATGTCTTTGAACATCTTCAATAGCCAGACACTGCAGTTTTGGCAGGAGCAGGGCGCTGCAGGCGCAGTGCTCAGCCCCGAGCTGACAATGGCGCAGGTAGAGCATCTTGTGAGCGTCAGCCCGCTGCCGTTGGAGTGCATGATTCAGGGACGTTTGGAAATGATGGTTTCCGAATACTGTGTAGGCGGCAGCTTCCTGGGTGCGCTGGATAAGGGTGCCTGCAAGTTTAACTGTGCAGAGCCTTTGTTCCTGGGTGACCGCAAGGATGCACGCTTCCCGATTGTGACGGACCAATTCTGCCGCATGCATATTCTGAACGCACATGAGCTTTCTATGACTGCCAATGTGCAGCATATGGCGGAAGCAGGCGTGGCTGCGCTGAGAATTGACGGCCGTGATTACGATGCGGCGCGTCTGGGCGAGCTTGTGGCGCTGTACCGCAAGATTCTCGGTGGTGCGGTGGAGGCACCGGAAAATCTGCCGGGTACTACAAGAGGCCACTATTTCAGAGGCGTAATGTAATAGTAAATATCAGCTTGATGAGCTGAATAAATTGAATACCTCAAGGCTCCTGTCAGCAATCGCCGGCAGGGGCTTTTTGTCACATGTACAATTTGCTTGTTTAAGCATTTTTATATGCTTAATTATAAAAATCAGAGATGGTTTTCAGGCTATAGCAATCATATGCAACAGAAAAATTTGCCTGCATCTTTCCGTTCCTGCCCGATTTATGATATAATACTAAAGTTATAGAGAAAAAAGACCATAAGGTCAGAAGATAAATTTAATAGGAAAAGAGGAATGTGAAATGACAAATGGATTTGCAGCCTTAAAGGTTTGTGCCCACACCGTAGAGCAGCTTCAGAAAATGGGCATCAAAAAGCCGATGCCGGTACAGGAGCAGGCTATCCCGGCGCTGTTTGCCGGACGTGATGTAATTGCCCGTGCGCAGACGGGTACAGGCAAGACACTGGCGTTCTTGGTGCCGCTGGCAGAAAAAATAGATACTGCCAAAAGCTATGTGCAGGCACTGGTAATTACGCCGACGCGTGAGCTGGCACAGCAGATTGCTACTGAAATGAAAAAAATCCTGGGCGAAAGCGATATCAAGGTGCTGGCTGTTACCGGCGGACGTGATTTCGAAACGCAAAAATATAAGCTGGAGGGACGCAGCCATGTGCTGATCGGTACTCCCGGCCGTCTGCTGGACCACATCCGCAAGGGCAACATCGACCTTGGCGGTGTGCGTTATCTGGTGCTGGACGAGGTTGACGAAATGCTGCAGCAGGGCTTTATGGATGAAGCGCTGGAGCTGATTGCTATGACTGCGCCGGAGCATCAGACGATGCTTTGCTCAGCAACTCTGTCGGAAGAGGTGCGCAAGTTGGGACGCAAGCTGACGAAAAACTGCGCGCTGATTGATATCAATCCTGACCAGGCTACCGTGGAGAAAATCAAGCAGATTTGCCTTAAAACAACCGACGAATACAAGAACAAGGCTGTGGCAGCGCTCATTGACCGCCTGAATCCTTATCTGATGATTGTTTTCTGCATGAGCAAGGAGCGCACCAAGGAGCTGGGCGACTGGCTGGGCATGCAGGGCTACAATGTTGATGTACTGCATGGCGAAATGTCTCCCGCAAAGCGCAAAACTGTTATGAAGGCCTTCCGTGATGCTAAGATTCAGATTCTGGTTGCCAGCGATTTGGCTGCCCGCGGATTGGACGTTGAGGGCGTAACCCATGTCGTGAACTACGATATTCCGCATGATGTCGACTGGTATGTTCACCGTATCGGCCGTACCGGACGTGCAGGCAATGAGGGCGAAGCAATTACGCTTTATACCGCCGACGAGGTTAAATGGCTGCGTAATATCGAAACCAAGTTGGGTATTCTGATGGAGCGCCAAAATCTGGAGGGCGGTGTTGTGGCACGTCGCGTTGTCGTGGCTGCCAAAAAGAAAAAGCCCGCAGGACCTAAGCGCGGACGTAATTCCGTTGTTGACAAGCGCAAGGCTCCCAAAACCGGCAGCAACCGCCGTCAGGGTGCTAAAAAAGGCAAATAAGCCTGCTTAGATTTTTTAATCAAAGAATTATGGATGCTTCTCTTGCTTTACAGAGAGGCATCCATTTTTTCTTATGTCGTAGAAGAATGTAACTTATGAGCCTATGCGCATTTTTTCTCTTTTCAAGTATAGAAAAAATATGGTAAAATATAATGGAATAGGTATGCAATAAAAAGAGAACAGGAGGGCAGTATATGTTGACAATTCGTGAATATAAGCAGGCAGCAACTCTGGAGGAGGCGTGGCAGCTGAACCAGAAGCGTCCTAACCGCGTGCTTGGCGGTATGCTGTGGATGCGCATGAGCAAGGGCAATGTGCAGACAGCGATTGATTTGTCGGCTTTAGGCCTTGATACAATAGAGGAAACTGAAACAGAATTCCGCATCGGTGCGATGGTGAGCTTGCGCCGGCTGGAGCTGCATGAGGGCTTTACCGCCTACAGTGAGGGAGCAAATAAGGAGGCGCTGCGCCATATTGTAGGTGTGCAGTTCCGCAATCTTGCTACCGTAGGCGGCAGTGTGTTCGGACGCTTCGGCTTTTCGGATGTGCTGACATTGCTTTTGGTGATGGACAGCTATGTGGAATTATACAAGGGCGGTATTGTGCCGTTGGCAGATTTTATGAATATGCCGTATGACAGAGATATTCTGGTGCGCATTATTGTTAAAAAGACTGCGGCGCATTACAGCTATAAATCCGTGCGTATCAGCAAGACCGATTTTCCGGTGCTGACCTGCGCGGCGGCGCTGACGCAGGAAGGCGTGCAGGTTGCAGTGGGCGCACGCCCGGCGAAGGCTGCACTGGTGAAGGACGCTAAGCAGCTCGCAACTCTGCCTATGACTGCCGAGAAGGCACAGGCCTTTGCTGAATATGCTGCCGGCTTACTGCCGACGGAAACCAATCCGCGCGGCAGTGCTGCGTACCGTACACACCTGATTAAGGTGCTGACAGCAAGATGTTTAACAGAACTGGGAGGTAAGGCCTGATGGAGATAACCTTAACCTTAAATGGCAAAAAGCTGACCCGTATGGTGGAGGCTGATACAGTTTTACTCGATTTTCTGCGCAAGGAAGGCTGCTACAGCGTAAAGCGCGGCTGTGATACTACCAACTGCGGTTTGTGCACTGTATTTATGGATGATAAGCCGGTGCTTTCCTGTGCTGTTCTGGCAGCGCGTGCTGCAGGTCACAGCATCGTAACGATGGAAGGAATTCAGCAGGAGGCAGCGGAATTCGGTGCTTTTATTGCCGACCAAGGTGCGGAGCAGTGCGGCTTCTGCAACCCCGGTATGATTATGAACGCGATTGCGCTGCTGCGTGAAAACAGCGAGCCTACTGAAGAAGAAATCAAGGAATTTCTGGCAGGCAACCTGTGCCGTTGCTCCGGCTATGAAGGACAGCTGCGCGGAATCCAGAATTTTATCGCCTGGAAAAAAGCTCAGGCGCAGGCATAAGGAGGGGAGCTGCAGATGAAAATAGTTAACCAATCCTACCGCAAAAAGGATGCAATGCAGTTGGTGACAGGCCAGCCTGTCTACACCGATGACCTGGTACCTAACGATTGCCTGCTTGTCAAGGTGCTGCGTTCTCCGCATGCGAATGCAATTATTGAAAGCATCAACACCGCTATTGCAGCGAAGGTGCCTGATATCGAAGCAATTTATACCTGGGAGGACGTGGACCAGGACGGCGAGCGCTGCACCTACGCAGGCCAGACCTATCCCGAACCGAGTCCCTATGACCGCCTGCTGCTGGACCGTCATGTACGCTTTGTGGGTGACATTGTAGCGATTGTTGCCGGCAAAACGGAAAAGGCTGTCGACAAGGCGCTGTCTTTGATTAAAGTAAAATACCAGCTGTTGGATGCAGTGCTTGACTTCCGCACTGCGCTGGATAACCCTGTGCTCGTGCATCCCGAGGATACCTGGAAGGCGAACTGCCCGGTTGGTGCCGACAATAAGCGCAACCTGTGTGCCCATGAGGTTATCGAGGACGGCGAGGTTGATAAGATTCTGGCGGAATGCGATGTTGTTATCGACCAGACAACTCACACCAAGGCTGTGCAGCAGGATATGATGGAGCCTTTCGTAACCTATTGCTCTATTGATACCTACGGCCGTTTGAATGTCCTCAGCTCTACGCAGATTGTTTTCCACTGCCGCCGCATTATTGCAAATGCGCTGCATATCCCCAAAACTATGGTACGCGTGGTTAAACCGCGTATCGGTGGCGGCTTCGGTGCTAAGCAGAGCTGTGTAAGCGAAATGTATCCGGCCTTTGTTACCTGGAAAACCAAAAAGCCGAGTAAGATGATTTTCTCGCGTTATGAATGTCATATAGCTTCCAGCCCGCGCCACGAGATGGAGGTGCGCGTGCGTCTTGGTGCTACTAAAGAAGGCAAAATCCGCGCGATTGACTTATATACTCTTTCCAATACCGGTGCTTATGGCGAGCATGGTCCCACGACCGTCGGCCTTTCCGGTCACAAATCTATTCCTTTGTACCGTACCGAGGCCTTCCGCTTCGGCTTTGACGTAGTTTATACCAACCTGCAGGCTGCAGGTGCTTATCGCGGTTATGGTGCTCCTCAGGGTATTTTTGCTGTGGAGTCCGCAGTGAACGAGCTGGCAGCACGTCTGAAAATGGACCCGATTAAGCTGCGTGAGATGAATATTACGCGTGAGGGCGATATTATGCCTGCATATTACGGTGCGCCCAACACAAGCTGTGCGTTGGACCGCTGCCTGGAGCAGGTACGCGAGATGAGCGGCTGGGAGCAGAAATTCCCGCTGCAGCAGCTGCCTGACGGCAAGGTACGCACAATGGGCGTGGCTATTGCGATGCAGGGAAGCTCCATTCCCTACTGCGACGTCGGCGGTGCTACCCTTAAAATTAACGACGAGGGACATTACACACTGCTGATCGGTGCTGCCGATATGGGCACCGGCTGCGATACCGTTCTGGCGCAGATGGCAGCAGAGGTTTTGGAATGTGATTACGATAACATTACCGTATTCGGTGCGGATACCGACGCGTCTCCTTATGACTCCGGTTCCTACGCATCCAGTACAACATATATTACCGGCAAGGCCGTAGAAATCTGCGCACAGCGTTTGCGTGGTAAAATTTGCCAGCTGGGCGCACGCCTGCTGGAATGCGGTACGGACCAGGTTGTCTTTGACGGACGCGAGGTGCGTGATACCGTAAGCGACAAGGCTGTAAGCCTCTTTGATATCGCCACCGCTTCTATGGTGAATAACGATATCGCTTTGGAAGAAACCGTGGAGCAGAACAGTGTACTGTCCCCGCCGCCGTTTATGGCCGGTGTGGCTGAGGTTGAAACCGATTTGCTGACAGGCGAGGCACAGGTAGTGAACTTCTATGCATCTGTTGACTGCGGTACGCCGGTTAACCCGCATCTGGCGAAGGTGCAGACCGAGGGTGGCATTCTGCAGGGCATCGGCATGGCGCTGATGGAAAACGTAACCTACAGTCCTAAAGGTTGTATTTACGAAAACTCCTTTATGCAGTATAAGGTTCCCTGCCGTGAGGATATCGGTCATATCTATGTTGACTTTGCCAGCAGCTATGAGGAAAGCGGTCCCTTCGGTGCCAAATCCGTGGGCGAGCTGGTAATCAACACTCCGGCTCCGGCGATTGCCGACGCAATTTATCAGGCAACCGGCAAGCGCTTCATGACGCTGCCGATTACCCCGGAAAAAGTTGCTATGGGCGTTGACGAAGAATAAGATTTTAATAAGCTGAAAACAAATGTGGTTGCAAGACCACATTTGTTTTGGCAGGCGTTATTCTCTGGTGAGAGTGACGCGGGGGCGCATGTAATCCCCTTTCGCCTCACTGCGTTCGGCACCTTCCCTATACTAAGACCCATTTTTCATAAAATGAAAAATGCTGGTCGTGTTATACTCGAAGAGTGCAATGGGCAGGCAAGAAGGTTAAGCTAAAGCTTACACAAGCAATTAATATATTGCAGAGCACAACCCTCAGTCATCGCCTACGGCGATGCCAGCTCCCTTGACGCTAAGACCCAGTTTATCGCAAGCTACGCGCCGCGAGAAACTGTCGGTCGTGCTAATGTCGCTTGCGACGCAGGGAGCATATAAAGTTAAGCAGATTTGCGAAGTTTAGCCTTCCGCAGGTCTGATATATCTCCCCTGAAAGGGAAGGTGGATGCGAGCTTCAGCGAGCAGACGGAAGGGTTGGATCTCACTTGCACGCCAGCCTGTTAATCTGCGTCGCAATAATCCCCGCGCCATAGCCATTATCAATATTCACAACCGAAACACAGTTAGCGCAGGAATTAATCATCGTCAGCAGCGCACTCAGCCCATGAAAGCTCGCACCGTATCCGACAGAAGTCGGCACCGCAATCACCGGATTACGCACAAGGCCGCCGATAACGCTCGCCAACGCGCCCTCCATACCTGCGGCCGTCACCACGCAATTCGCCTGCTGCAGCACATCAACCTTATCCAATAGACGGTGAATGCCGCTCACGCCAACATCGTAAAGACGCTCCACATGCGTCCCGAAAAACTCCGCCGTCTGCGCCGCCTCCTCCGCAACGGGAATATCGGCAGTACCCGCAGTACACACAACAACGCAGCCGCAACGCTCCTTATCCTGGCGCTCCTGCCTCAGCGTCCGCGCCACCGGATCATAAACAATATCAGGCAGCTGCCGCCGCACCAGCTCATACTGCTCCGGCGTTGCCCGCGTGCCGAACACCTCACCCTGCTCCGCCAAAAGACGCTTATAAATCTCTGCCAAATACGCATCAGGCTTACCGCTGCAGTAAACCACCTCCGCAAAGCCCGTGCGTTGCTCACGCGAAGTATCAAGACGCGCATAATTTAAATTCTCGTACGCCTTGCGATTAAAATAGCGCTCCGCCTCAGCCACCGACAGCTTACCGCTGCGCACCTGTTCAAGTACACTCCTGGAGTCCACTTTATACCTCCTTTTATGACAAAGACTTAGTCCGCCGCCCGGCAGACTAAGTCTTGCATATATAAATATTAAATTTCGGTTTTATTATAGCGAAAACATACCAGCAACGCAAGTATTCTCCGCATCAAGTTACACCAGGTTCTTCACAACCGCCAGCTCCATCTTGTCCGCAGGAATAACCTCGGAATGGAGCACAGGCAGGTTCTCCAGCGCCAGCATACGCGGCGGAATCTCCGCGCCGGTATCGGCATGCAGCTTCTGTAGCAGCTCAAAAGGATTGCTGCTCTGCGGCTGAGCATCATCAAGCGCTGCCAGCACGCTGTCGGCAAATTTATACGGACTTGCGGTAGACAGAACAACGGTATAGGTTTCGTCACTGGTCAGGAAGCGATATTTTTCCATCGCACGCCAGGCAACGGCAGTATGCGTATCCATCAGATAATGATAATCATTGTAGATACGGCCGATAGCCTCCTTCGTTTCCAGCTCATCAACCCAGGCACCGAAGAATTGGCTTTGAATCTGCTTCAGATCATCGCTGTCAATCTCATAATGACCTTCGGTATTCAAACGCTTCATATAATCTGCCACACGCGCAGCATCATGCTCTGTCACACTGTAAAGCAGGCGCTCCAGATTACTGGAAACAAGAATATCCATAGAAGGAGAAACAGTTTTAAAGAACTCACGGCGTCTGTCATAAACACCGGTATTGATAAAATCAGTCAGCACGTTATTGCTGTTGGATGCACACAGCAGTCTGTCAATCGGTAAGCCCATCAGCTTAGCATAATAGCCTGCCAGAATATCACCAAAGTTGCCGGTAGGAACAACAAAATTAATCGGATCACCGGCAGTAATCTTACCTGCCTTCACAGCATCTACATAAGCGCTGAAGTAGTAAACAATCTGCGGCACCAGACGGCCCCAGTTAATAGAATTGGCAGAAGAGAAGGTGTAGCCCTTTTTCGCCAGCTCATCACTGAGCGCAGTATTACCGAAAATTTCCTTCACACCGCGCTGAGCATCATCAAAATTACCCTCAATACCAAAAACCTTAACATTTTTGCCTGCCTGGGTAATCATCTGCTGCTTTTGGATATCACTCACACCCTCGCTGGGGTAGAAAACGATAATCTGCGTACCCGGAACATCAGCAAAGCCTTCCAAAGCAGCCTTGCCAGTATCACCGGAGGTAGCAACCAGAATAACAACCTTATTCGTTTCACCGGTCTTTTGCATCGAACGTGTCAAAAGATGCGGCAAAAGCTGCAGTGCCATATCCTTAAAAGCAGACGTCGGGCCATGCCACAGCTCCAGCACACCGGTGTTATCATTTACCTGTACCAAAGGCACAGGATTATCACCGAATTTTTCCGGCGCATAGGCAGCATTTACACATTCGCGCAGCTCGTCCTCGCTGAAATCAGTAAGATACTGCAGCAGAACATCAACAGCACGCTCCGTATAAGGCTTGCGCTCCATCGCCTTTATATCAACCATACGCATCGCAGGAATATTCTGCGGTACAAACAATCCTCCATCCGCTGCCAAGCCACGGGTTATCGCGTGTGCAGCGGAAAACAAATCAGTTTTCCCTCTTGTACTAACATATAACATATATTCAACCTACTTTCTTCTTTAAATTTTGACGTCATACTGCCGTCAGCGTTAATAATACGCCTTCAGGCCAGCACAGTCGTATTTCTTTCAAACACAATTGTGCAAATAGGTTATCAAGACTATAATAGCATATTTTATAGGAAGGAACAAGAGTTACTCTGCAAAAATCAGCGGTGCCACCGTTGCAGCCGTAGCACGCTGCAAATCAGCCGGTGCCGCAATAATCTGCATACCGCGCTGACCGGCACTGATTGCAATCTCCGGCCAGTTATTGCTGGTTTCATCCATATATACAGGATAGTTCTTTTTAGCGCCCAAGGGTGAACAGCCGCCGCGAATATAGCCTGTCAGCGGCAGAACCTCCTTCAGATGCACCAGCTCGGCACGCTTATTGCCGCTGGCTCTGGCCAACGCCTTTAAATCAAGCTCGCCATCACCGGGAATTACGGCAAACATAATGCCGTTCTTGTCACCGCGTACTACCAGTGTTTTGAATACCTGTGATGCAGGCATGCCAACCTCTGCAGCAACATGCACAGCATCCAGATGCTCCTCGTCCACCGGATATTCCATAATACGGTATTCTATCTTCAGCTCGTCCAGATGGCGGGCTGCATTAGTTTTTTTGTTATGTTTCATAAGGAAAAACCCCCTCTAAGCTAGAGAAATTACTTCATCTCTGTTATAATAGCACTATAGTAATGTAAAATGCAAATAAAATTGTGAGGACAATAAATTGAAGCTTAAAATTATCTGCGGACAGCTGGAAATTACTCCCGGCCGTCCTGATGTAAACTATAAGAAAATCATTGACGCTATTGAAAAAGCACGCAGCCTTGAGGCCGATATCCTGCTTCTGCCCGAAATGGCACTGCCGGGTTATCTTATCGGCGACATCTGGGAGCAGCAGACCTTTTTGGATGACTGCGCCTATTATGCCGAAAAGATCGTCGCTGCCACCGAAAATATCTGCGTTATCTTCGGCAACGTTGCCACCGAACCAGGCAAGCTCAACGAGGACGGACGCGTGCGCAAATACAACGCCGCCTTTGCCTGCCAAAACGGTAAGCTGCTCGGCGGTTATCAGGGACGCAGCTTCTTCATCAAGACATCGCTGCCCAACTACCGCGAATTTGACGACTGCCGTCATTTTTACAGCCTGCAGAAACTTTGCGCCGAAGAAGGTGCAAGCGTCAGCGAAGCACTGCAGCCTTTGGAAATCGTCATCCGAGGCACTAGCCTGCGCATCGGCGTCATGCTGTGCGAGGACGGCTGGACGGAAAACTATCACCTTAACGTACCGCAAACGTTGGCAGCCAACGGAGCACAGCTTTTATGCAACCTTTCCTGCTCACCCTACACGCTGGGCAAAAACCGTAAGCGCAACCGCCTTTTCAGTGCGCAGGCACGCACCGCAGGCATTCCGCTCATCTACTGCAACAACGTCGGCATTCAGAACAACGGCAAGAACATCTTCACCTATGACGGCTGCACTTCCGCCTACAACGGCGACGGCAGTCTGGTAACCTCTGCGCCCATGTATGCCGATACCTTTTTAGAATTCACCTGGGATACAGAAGCGAACCGCATCATTCCCACCTGTCCGCCGGCTTTGCTGCCAAAGGAGCCGGAATCCGTGTATCGCGCTCTGCGCTACGGCACCGCCAAATTCTTGCAGCAATGCGGCATCAAACGCATGACAGTCGGTCTTTCCGGCGGTATCGACAGCGCTGTAACCGCCGTCATGTATGCGGATATTTTGGAACCGGAAAACGTGCTGCTGCTCAACCTGCCTTCACGCTTCAACTCCGCTGCCACGCGCAACAGCGCGCAGCAGCTGGCGCAGGCACTGGGCGCAAACTACGCCGTAATGCCCATCAGCGAAAGCTATGAGCTGACGGTTAAGCAGCTGGAGCAAACGCCTATCACCCATCTGGCAGACGGCAGCAGCTTCAATCTGCAGCTCAGCGGACTTATTAAGGAAAATATTCAGGCCCGCGACCGTGGTGCACGTGTCATCGCCGCTGCATCAGCAGCCTTCGGCGGCGCCTTCAGCTGTAACTCCAATAAAGCAGAGCTGGCCATTGGCTACGCCACCTTCTACGGCGACATCTGCGGCGCTATGGCCATGATTGGTGACCTTTGGAAGCATCAGGTATACGCTTTGGGACGCTATCTGAACGAAGTAATTTACAAACGTGAGGTAATCCCCGAAGCTATCTTCAATATCCGCCCCAGCGCCGAGCTTTCTGACGCGCAGACAGTAGGCAACGGCGGTGACCCGCTGGTTTACGTCTATCACGATTATCTGCTGCGTGCATTTATCGAAAACTGGCACAAGACTACACCGGCAGACATCCTGCGCTGGTACAAGGCAGGCACGCTGGCCGCAGAGCTTGGCTGTACGCAGGAAGCGATTAACGAAGCCTGTCCCGATGCTGTTGCACTGATTGCCGATTTGGAGCGCTGGTGGAAGCTGTTCGCCGGCTTTGCTGTTGCCAAACGCATTCAGGCACCGCCTGTATTGTCCCTCACCAAACGCGCCTTTGGCTATGACCACCGCGAAGCACAGCTTACGCCCTATTTCTCACGCGAATATTACGAGCTTAAGGAAGAACTGCTGAAATAAGCAATCTGTAAGGCAGAAGGAAAATATGATTTCAAATATTTTTCTTCTGCTTTATGATTAACAAAGTATATATTTTCTCTTGACATCTGTTTAATTAAATAGTATAATACCTTTTGTATTCGGGGTGTAGCGCAGTTTGGTAGCGCACCTGCCTTGGGAGCAGGGTGTCGCAGGTTCGAATCCTGCCACTCCGACCATGC
>OGRU01001377.1_pt1 | contig 18432 bp, 9 predicted proteins | sample 1553541 | NCBI WGS metagenome assembly OGRU01 (sample SAMEA2580068, study PRJEB22360) | human gut metagenome | biome: human gut; feature: human-associated habitat; material: faeces | place: Denmark | collected 2008/2010
GTGAGGGCCGTACCCGCATCGCGCTGGCCTTCAACGAGGCCGTCAAGGATGGCCGCCTCAAGGCTCCCGTCGTTCTGGGTCGTGACCACCACGACGTCTCCGGTACCGACTCTCCCTTCCGCGAGACCTCCAATATCTACGATGGTTCTCAGTTCTGCGCCGACATGGCCGTACAGAACGTCATCGGCGACTCCTTCCGTGGCGCCACGTGGGTGAGCATCCACAACGGCGGCGGTGTAGGCTGGGGCGAGGTCATCAACGGTGGCTTCGGTATGGTAGTCGATGGCTCCGAGGAGAGCAGCCGCAACATCCGCGAGATGCTCTTCTGGGATGTCAACAACGGTATCTCCCGCCGTGCATGGGCCCGCAACAAGGGATCCATGGATGCCATCCAGCGTGAGATGGACCGCACGCCCGACTTCCGTATGACCATGCCGAACCTCGTCGACGACAACATCATCGACGCTGCGTTCTAACATATTGTCTGGGGGCCGCAACTGGCTCCCAGTCAACCTGTTGCGCGATATGTTTTCAAGCAACGATAAAATCAAAATATCAACCCATCGGGCCTTCACGGGCCTGACAACACTTTAAGAAAGAAAAGAAGCAATGGAACGTAAAATCCATTATATCAGCGCAGAACATCTGACGCTCGATACCGTCCGCGCCATCATCCGCGAGGGCTATGAGCTGCGTCTCTCCGACGACGCCAAGGCACGCATCATCCGCTGCCGTGAGTATTTGGACAAGAAGATTGCCACCGCCGAGGCACCCATCTACGGTGTGACGACAGGTTTCGGCTCCCTCTGCAAGGTGAGCATCGACGAGGACAAGCTGTCCCAGTTGCAGATCAACCTCATGATGAGCCACGCCTGTGGCGAGGGCGACCGCGTGCCGACGGATGTGGTCCGTCTGATGATCTTCTTCAAGATCCAGTCGCTCTCCTACGGCTACAGCGGCATCAAGCTCGACACCGTGGAGCGTCTCATCGAGTTCTTCAACCACGGCGTGTGCCCCGTTGTCTATCAGCAGGGTAGCGTGGGCGCCTCTGGCGACCTCGTGCCGCTGGCTCACCTCTGTCTGCCGCTCGTCGGCCTCGGCCATGTAGAGTATGAGGGCAAAATCATCACGGGTGAGGAGCTCAACGAGAAGATGGGATGGAAGCCCATCCACCTCGCCTCCAAGGAGGGTCTCGCCCTCCTCAACGGTACGCAGAACATGCTCGCCTTCTTCGCCTGGAGCGTCCTGAAGGCACAGGATCTGTCGAAGTGGGCCGACCTCATCGCCACGATGTCCCTCGATGCCTTCGACGGCAGAATCGAGCCGTTCCTGCATCCTGTCCACGCCGTGCGCCCCCATCGCGGCCAGATGGAGACGGCAGACCATATCTACGAGTTGCTCCAGGGTTCTGAGCTGATCAAACAGCACAAGACCCATGTGCAGGATCCCTACTCCTTCCGCTGCATCCCGCAGGTGCATGGCGCGTTCAAGGATACACTCCACTATGTAGAGGAGGTCTGCACGACCGAGATGAACTCCGCCACCGACAACCCCACCGTGGTACCCGAGGAGGATATGATCATCTCTGCCGGCAACTTCCACGGTGAGCCCATCGCCCTTCCGATGGATTTCCTGGCCATCGCCCTCAACGAGCTGGGCAGCATCTCCGAGCGCCGTATCTACAAGCTGGGCGACGAGCAGCGCGGTCTTCCCTCCATGCTTGTGGCCAAGCCGGGTGTGAACAGCGGATTCATGATCACCCAGTATGCTGCCGCCTCGATCGTCAGCCAGAGCAAGATGCTCTGCATGCCCAACTCTGCCGATAGCATCCCCACCTGCCAGGGTCAGGAGGACCACGTCTCCATGGGTGCCAACGCCGCCACGAAACTCTATCGTGTGGCTGAGAACACGGAGCGCGTCCTTGCCTTGGAGCTCTTCAACGCCGCACAGGCCCTCGACTTCCGCCGTCCGCTGAAGTCCTCGCCCGCGGTAGAGAAGTTGCACGCAGAGTACCGCAAGATCGTCCCGTTCATCGAGATCGACCGCGTGATGTACCCGCTCATCGCCAAGAGCATCGACTTCATCGCCAAGAATCAATTCTAAACGTTTTATCCCCATCGATTGTTAGGCGCGGCCTCATGATCGATAGGGAAACTAAAACGATAAAAAAGTGAGATCCGTGCGGGGGACGGCAAGGGTGTCCATGACGGGCGCGCTTGCTCTCCCCCGCACTTTTTTATTGGTATCATCATTATTTATATTATACGAAGACAATGAGAACGATATACACCAACATCGCCCAACTCTGTGGCATCACCCACGGAGAGCTGCGCAAGGCGGGACAGGAGATGGCCCGCGTAGAGACGATGACGGACGCATGGCTCGCCGTCGAGGACGACAAAATCTTGGATTTCGGAACGGGCAGCGTGCCTGCGGAGCTGACGCAGGACGCCAAGGTCATCGACACTAAGGGCGCCTTCGTCATGCCGCGCTTCTGCGACAGCCATACCCACCTGGTCTGGGCAGGCAGCCGTGAGCAGGAGTTTGAGGACAAACTCCAGGGATTGTCCTACGCCGAGATTGCCGCCCGCGGCGGTGGCATCCTCAATTCTGCCGACCGTCTCCACGAGACGAGCGAGGAGGACCTCTTCGAGCAGACCATGCGCCGTGCCGAGGAGATCTGGCAGAAAGGCACAGGATGTGTGGAAATCAAGTCTGGCTACGGACTGACGACCGAGGATGAGTTAAAAATTCTGCGTGTCGCCCAGCGCGTAAAGGCCCATTCGCCACTCCGCATCGTGACCACCTTCCTCGGTGCCCATGCCGTCGGCCGAGCCTATAAGGGACGCCAGTCAGAATATGTCGATCTCGTCATCAACGAGATGATGCCCCGTGTGGCTGCCGAGGGACTGGCAGACTTTGTGGACGTGTTCTGCGACGAGGGTTTCTTCACGCCAGAGGAGACCGACCGCATCCTCGAAGCTGGCGAGAAATATGGCATGAAGGGTAAGATTCATGCCGACGAGCTGGCCTTCTCGGGTGGATCCCGTGTTGCCATCGCTCATGGCGCACTCTCTGCCGACCACTTGGAGGCACTCCCCGAGGAAGGCATAGAGCAGTTCCGCGGTGCCGTCACCATGCCCACTGGTCTGCCGGGTACGTCCTTCTTCCTTAATATGCGGTTTGCCCCGGCCCGTGGCTTCATCGACGCTGGCCTGCCCATCGCTCTCGCCTCCGACTACAACCCAGGCTCCACGCCGTCGGGCGACATGAAGTTTGTCTGGTCCCTGGCCTGCACGAAGATGCGCCTCACGCCCGAAGAGGCATTCAATGCCATCACCCTCAACTCCGCCGCCGCCATGGGCTTGTCCGCGGAGTATGGCAGTGTGGAGCGTGGCAAGCACGCCTCCCTCCTCTTCCTGCGCGACGTCCCCTCGTTGGCATGGCTTCCGTACCAATACACCACGCCGCTGCGCCACGCTACATTTTAAGACCAAGCGCTTCAACGTCCGCAAAGAGGCCACACACCGTTGCACATAGCAGGGTAGTGGAGACTTTATACGATAGACAAAGCCACATTCGCAAGGGAGAAACCCGTTGGAATGTGGCTTTTTGCATCCCCATCGGGATGCTGCAAAACACTAATCAAACACAAAAAAGCTTGTGTGAGGAATGGCTGGCGACCGTGAAGGCAGAAGCTATGGACAGCATCTCCATCTTCTGCGGTAGCCTACCTCAGTATATCTTTGAAGGCGAGGTTGGCCAGCAGGGCTGTCGATTGACTGAGCATGCGGATAAACTCCTGGGCCGACGACTTCATATAGGAGTCGCGCAGCAAGTGCACACAACCATCCATCTCGTTGCCCTCCGCATCGATAGGGATAGCCTTCATACCTGGCTGGGTGAGCGTGGTGGATTCCGAGAGGATGGAGACAAGCGAACTGCGGCTCAGCAAGTCAAAGATGATATTGACATTGTTGACCTCCACCATGATTTTGAAGTTGTTGTCACGCCCCTCCAGCAGGTGCTCGAAGGCGTTGCGCGCCTGCAAGCCCTTGTAGGGCAGAATGAGATCATAGCGTTCAAGGTCAGCGAGGGTGACGCTCTGCTGCCTTGCCAGCGGGTGGTGATCATTGACGATGGCTGCCAGACGATTGCTGAAGATCGCTCTGCTGTCTATCGCCTTGTCCCGTTTCAGCGGCTTGAAGGCCAGCACAAGGTCCAGTTCACGCTTCTTCAGTCCGTCCATCAGTTCCTGCATAGATCGATAGACGATGTTGAGCCTGACGTGGGGATAGGCGTGGATAAACGCGATAAGCGTCTCGGCCATGATGTTGCTAAAGGAGAATGTCACTCCGATGTTGAGTTCTCCAGCCAGCATCTCGCGCAGGTCGTTCATGTGGTCCGCACAAGCCCCGGCCGCATTGACCGTCTTTTGGGCGTAGGGCAACAGTTCTTTTCCCGCCTCCGTGAGATACACCTCGTGGGAATTGCGCTCAAAGAGCGGCATTCCTATCTCCTGCTCCAGATGGGAAATCTGCTGCGATAGGGTACTCTGCGTGACGTAGAGCTTCCGCGACGCCTTGGAGAAATTGAGCGTTTCGGCCACCTGGAGGAAGTATTTCAATTGTCTGATTTCCATTCTTATCGGTCTAAATCCGTTTGCAAAGATACTACAAGAGTTTCTATTCGTGCGTATCGCGGGCATGATTTTTCTCCTTTCTTGTCCTTCTGTGTGCACCCTGTCTCACTCCTACGGCATGGGGCGTGACAAACTCTCCGTTGCGCTTTTTCCGTTCCACGAGCATGGCGAGCAACTTCCGCTTGCGTGTATCCTCGATGAAACGGCGGAAAAAGAGATTGGGCACAGCCACGCCGAGGGCGATGCAGATGATAGCCAGCGAAGCTTTGATGGCATTGTTCATGCCCACCGTGACCTCGCCGACGACACCGTGCATCTCGATGAAAGCGAAGAGGGCGCGATACATCAGCACACCCGGAATCATCGGGATGACACTCGGGATGGTGATACACTGATGGGGCACATGAAACCAATGGCGCGCCTTGATGACAGCGATACTCACCGCCGTGGCTCCCGCCAGCGACCCGATGGTCAGTCCCATGTCCAGGCCGAGGTTGCCATTGCTCGGACCGAGGTTGATAAAGTTGCGCACACACACGGCGATGATACCACCCACGGCCACGACGGGCAGCAGGCGTCGCGGGATGTTGAAGATGGTGGAGAATCCCATGGCCGACACGGCGGCGGCAATGGCATACTCCCAATACTCATGATGGGGGGTCATGGTGAGCGTCTTGGCAAAATTGTCGATGCCGCAGACCTTGATGGCAAAGGCGATGCCGAAAGCCATGGCCAGCACCATGAGCAGCGTATTGACGGCACGGATGAAGCCGGTCTCGATATAGCCGTCGAGCATGTCGCTCACGAAGTTGATGAGCGGCACACCTGGTACGATGAATAGCGCGCACGCCATCAGTGGGTGCCATGGCGTAGTGGAGATCATCCACGACGGCATGCCCGCCATCATCGCTGGATCAGTAGAAAGGAGTGCTGTCGCCCAAGCCAGCAACGTGGCCACGAAGGCCGAGATGCCGATGGCGACGTAGTTGTTGCAACCCACCGTGGGGAGAAACATCCGCAGGCGGAAACCCAGGATGGCCGCCAGGGAGCAATAAAAGAATGCGGTCCAGTCGCAGCCAAACTGGATGCAGAAGCCACCGCAGGCAAAGCCGCCACCTATCGCCACCTGCCAGGGGGTGAAGCCACGTGGCGCATCGTGGATGTCGTCGAGGGCCTTCTCATACTGCACGAGCGAGAAGTCCTCGCGGATGGCCGTCCAGGTGAGGCGGCTCACCTTGGCGATGGTGGCCAGACTGATGCCGTGACGCTCGCAGCGCTGAAACTTCGTAAACGAGTGGAGCTCATCGCTGTAGTTGACCATAAGCACGTTCCAGTTGACATAGAGGTGTATGTAGCGCTCGTCTAGTCCCAGGAAGGCCATCGCACGCTTCATCGTCCGCAGAATGCGCGAGGTGTCGGCCGCACTCTCCATGAGCAGGCTCCCTGTGCGTAGCAGCAGGTCGAGCTTGTGGCAGAGTTCCGTTTCGGCCACTCCGCGCCGCCGCCTCGGCTCTTCTACTGCCGAGGGACGCACTGAAGGGTTCTCTGTTTTGACGTTTCTCATTCGTTTATCCGAATACAAAGATCAGTATCTGAATCGTGACGATGCGCAGGAACATAGCGAAAGGATAGACCGTGGCGTAGCCCACGGCGGGCGCGTCAGCAGAGGTCTGCTCGCGAACGTAGGCCAAGGCTGCCGGATTGGTATGGGCACCAGCGAGCACACCGAGCATCGTGTAGTAGTTGATGTGGAAGACATAGCGGCCTATCAAACCACCAACCAGGATAGGCACCATCGTGATGGCGGCACCATAGGCAATCCACTGCGCGCCCTCACCCGTGGCAAGGGTTTGTACAAAGGGCGATCCCGTGCCCAGTCCGACACAAGCCAGGAAGATGCAGATACCCACCTCACGCAACATCAAGTTGGCCGAGATCGTATTATAGGTCACGAGGTTATATTTCGGGCCGAAGAAACCGATGAGGATGGCCACCACCAGCGGGCCGCCGGTGAGTCCCAGTCGCAGGCTCTCGTTGATACCGGGAAGGAAGAAGGGGATGTTGGCCACGATACAACCGAGCATGATACCAAGGAAAATAGGGATGAGGTTGGGCGCGTTGAGCCGCTTCATCTGGTTGCCAAGGAGTTTCTCCGTATGGGCAATAGCAAGCTCCGTACCCACCACCGTCACACGATCACCAAGCTGCAGTTTCAGATGCGGGGTAGCGATGAGGTCCACACCGTTGCGGTTCACTCGCGTGATGTTCGTGCCAAGGCTCGTGCGGATACCCATCTGGCCGATGCTCTTGCCGTTGACACCCGGCTTCGTCACAAGGATGCGACGCGTGATCAGATCCTTGCCAAAGGTCTCGGGTGCCACCTCTACCTTTTCGCCGACAAGGGCCACGATGGCCTCCACGGCCGTAGGATGGGCCACCACCTGGAGCAGGTCGCCCTCGTTGACTACCGTCGACCCGTTGACTACTTCACTCTTGCCACTGCCGTCGCTATGGATGATGCGCGAGATCATGAAGTCGCGTTTCAGCACTTCGTGGATCTGGCGCACCGTGTCGCCAGCCACCATTTTGTTGGTCAGGCGCACAGAGAACGTGTGGAGCGTCATCTCCTTCAAGTGGCCTGCGCCCATTTTGGCAGCGTCCTCCTCATGGTGTCTGTCGATGCGCAGGGCATAGCGGAGGATGACAAATGAGAGGATCACACCCAGCACACCCACAGGGTAGGCGATGGCATAGCCTGTGGCGATGGATGGGGCGTCAATGTGGCGCAGGTCGCTGAACGCCTGTTGTGCCGCACCCAGTCCCGGGGTATTGGTCACGGCACCCGAGAGGATGCCGACGAGGGTCGTAGCGGATGTGCCAGAGAAGGAATAGACCACGAGGGTTGTCACAATATTCAATGCCACAACTACAATACTGAGGATATTGAGACTCTTGCCACCTCCACGGAAGGAGGAGAAGAAGCCCGGGCCCACCTCAAGGCCGATGGAATAGACGAAGAGTATCAAGCCAAACTCCTTGAGGAAGTGGAGCAGATGCTCGTCGATGGTGATGGGAAGGTTGCCCATCAGCAGACCGATAAACAACACCCAGGCCAGCCCGAGCGAAACTCCGCGCACCCGAACCTTGCCCAAACACAGGCCGAGCGTGATCACCAGGGCCAGAATCATCACTGAGTGGGCCACGCCTCCTCCCCACAACTCGGGGAATCCGTAAAACAACTTTTCAAGTATTTCCATTTGTACTTTATTATTTTGACTAATTTCCTCTGCCTTGCCGCAACGCCACACCTGTCTGAAGTGGCATCCGCGATTTTCGATTGCAAAGGTATAGACAATGACGAAAGCCGCAGATCATCGGCATTTAAAAAGCACAAATGCAGCTATAAGCATTTTCGATAAAGTGATTTCTGCTTGTTTCCTTTCCATTTTACCATTATATATCAATAGGTTACACTCTAATTATACGCCGTCTTACACTAATTTTTACCACCCCATATTCCTGCTGACTTTCATCCACATATCAGCCATCGCATTCTAAAAGACTGATAGCCGCATACGGATTTACTTTCTTTACTTGCAAATTCTCGATTCAAAAATCGAATGGAAAAGGGTAGATTGGATGGTAAAAACGCAAAGCGGGGCACCACGATGGGTGTCCCGATAAATTTGATACATATATATATATATATTGTGTCCAGTAAGTAGAGCCCGCAGTCGCTGCGGGTGTGCCGTTCCGCTACGGCAACTAATCGTGTTTCATATATTAATGAGGAGAAAATGGGAAAAGTAACCCCTGTTTTGAGAAAAAAAATCAAAAAAAGTTTGTTTAGATTTGGTTATGCGATTTTGTTTACTACGGTTTTATCTTGAATACCAGCAGTTTAACGGGTCTTTTTCGTAAGTTCTCTTTTTTATTTCGTAGATGCTTTTTTCTGCGCTTTTTGTTCGTGAAGCTATCAGTTTGGGTCGTGAGCAAGGAGTGAATAGATGCAAAACGGTGGGAGACGACCCCGACTTCACAGTCGACATTCGTCATCCCACCGATAGAATGAAATTCATAAAGGGAAACAGCTTACGAGATTTTCACAAACCCCAGTAAGCGTAAAAACCCCAAACGAAGTTATACTTCCAAGGTTGTTTCCTTGAAGTCAGAATGATGAGAAACCGATCGTAGCCCCGTTGGGGACGGGGCAAGTCTTTTGATAATACTGGAATCCAAACAACAGGCAACGACGCATGCGCTGTCCATTTCACCTACTTCGCCGACTGCGCTTTGACTTCCAAAGACCTTCCAAAACATCGAGAACTGACTTCTCCGGTTCAACTGGAATTGATAGTATGGTAAACTCTTTTACCATAAGGCTGGCTCTAAAATCAGGCCGATAGACCTTTCACCCTCAATGGTTTCGGAAGTCCCCGAACTAATTGTTAGAACCAGCCTTAACAAGCATTGATTACTTGATATATACTTTCTTGACACTTCCGTCAGCATGACGGATCATATATATGTTGCCCTTGCAAGGAGCCTCGACCTTCTGGCCGCCGAGCGTATAGAACGTTGCGCCCTCGCTCATCAGCCTCTGGATGGAACCGATGCTGTTAGCCTCTGCCGCAGCCTTGGCATCAGCGAGCAGCTGCTCGATAGCAGTCTTGATAGTCTCCAGGTCGATGGTGCTATTCTCGTCGAGTTCCACGGCCTCATACAGAGCCTTCAGCTCATCCTTCTTCTTGTTGATGTCATACTGGATACTGGACTCCACACCGACAAACTGTGCGGCTACATTGGCATAGTCCTTCTCGATGGTGGCCTTCACCTCGTCAAAACGAGCCTGTACAGCAGCTACCTCCTCGGTCAAACGGACATAAGCGGCCTCGTTAGCCAGTTTCTTCAGATGCTCTGCCTGGGCGGCAGCAGCTTCCTCCAAATATTTGGCGATGGCCTCATTGACACCCTTCACGGCCTCGGCGTCCAGCGTAGAAGTCTCCGTGAGCGCACAGTCGGCGTTCTTGGCGTCAAGGTCTGACTGGATGGCATTGATCAAGCTCTGAATGGTCTCCACAGTCTCAGCGTAGTTCTCGGCCACATCCGGGCACTCCTCGGCCACCTTCGCCTTGGCGTCGTCAAGAGCTTTTTGCAGGGCAGCCACCTCCTCAGCGAGGCGCGCATAGGCAGCATCGTTGATGGGCTTGAGACTCGTCACAGAGACATGGGCGTCCGTGATGTCGAGCGAGTACTCCGTCGTCTCGTTGGCAGCAAGTACATTGGAGAATACGATGGCAGAGTTCTCGTCCGTCACAAAGTCCGGGTCGGCCACGACATTGAACGAGAAGATCACGCCGTCGCCATCCTTGTAAGGCTGGATCTTGTCGATAGGCAAAGAAGAGAGTGCGACGCGCACGATGCCATTCTTCTCTCCGGAAGAGATGGCGAAATTGCTTGACAAGCGCTCACTATACAGGAAATTCATTTTCCCGTTGCTCTTCTTCTCGATATGCAATCCCTCAGGCAGCGTGATGTCGGCCTGAAGGCCACAGAAATAAATATCGTTCTTCAGCACAACGTCTACCTTGTGGGTACCGCCAGGCTTGATAGAGAACGCCTGCTCGCCCGTGCAAAGACTTCCCACCATCGGCGTGATAGCCTGATAGTTGGGGCAGTCGATAAGCACCTTCTTGCCCTGACGGTCGCCTCCACTGCAAGTGGAGAACAAAATCTGTGCATTATCAGCAGAAGAGAAGTTGGACGTAGCACGAATTTTGAATGTACCCAGTGCGCCCTCAGTGCCCGCGATGGGGGTGAAGTCCTTGGTAAGGAGGGCGATGCGCCACTTCGCATCAGGCTGCTGGATCATCGTAGCAATGAAGCATTCACGGTCTATGCGCTCCTCGTTGATTTTGAAGCTACCCGGCACAATCTCGACATTCGGGGAAGTGAAGTCCATATCAAACTGCATCGCATAGATCACCTCGTCATTGACGAGGTTCACAGTGATCTCTTTCGTCTCGCCCGGCTTGATGGCAATAGGACCACCGTCGTTGAGCACAAGTCGGTTGCCAGCAAGGACAGAGATCGTCCCGCTTATGGCCAAGACCATCATCAAGGCCATTCTTTTGAAACTTGTTGTAATCTTAAACATAACTATTTACGTTTAGAAGATGTATGTTGTCGTTGTTGTTATCAAAAATAGGCGCGGCTGTCACATACGTGGCAACCACGCCCTCGTAATTGAGAAAAAATTACCGATGTATATGATTATTTACCAGTAACCTTCTGGGTCTTGCCGTTGGCGTTGCGGACAATGTTGATGCCCTGCTTCACCTTATCCAGCAACTGACCGCCCACAGTATAGATCTTCTGCTTCAGGCTGCCCTCGGCCTCCATGCCGCTGATGCCGGTCGCATCACTGCCCGTGATCGTCGTCTCACGGCCATTGGCCTCGGCAAAGATAACCTTGTCGAGCGCCACCTTGTCGATGCTGCCGCCCTGCACGTCGAGGTAGAGGATGGCGGAACCATTGGTGAAGCTGTTGTTCTCTATCGTGGAGATGACCACGCGGTGTACGCCGTCGATGTCCTTGGAGTAGAGTGCGTGACCGTTGGCACGGTTGCCCACGCTCTCACCCACCACCGTCATGCCTGCGGGCAGGATGATGTCCATCTGGCAAGCCACATAGTCCTTGCGGTTTTCGAGATTGATAGCGATGCGCTGTACGCCGTTGTTGTCTTCTGCCGAGACGGTGAGGTTTTCGGATTCCACCATCGGAGCGTTCAGAGTGCCACCCAGCGACGGCCAGAGACCATTGGTCACCTTGGCTGCAATGAGGGTCACATCAGCGATGGAGATCTTGCCGTCGCGGTTGACGTCGGCAGCGGCAAATACCTTGCCACCCTCCAGGGTCTCCGGATCGAGCAAAGCGTTGAGCACGGCGAGGTAGTCGTCGGTCAGGACAACGCCGTCCTCGGTGACGTCGCCGAGCACATACGTATTCTCCTCGATGGAAGTTCTGAGAGCATTCATCGACTCGACCAAAGACTCAGACGTAGCAGCGACCAACTTCACGCCATACTCCTCGTCCTTCGAATAGTTGATCTCCTTTTGCCAAGCCTCGCTACCATCAGGATTCAGCCATGCATTTCCGTTGATGTCCTTCGTGGGAAGAATACGGTCCCAGCCGTGGAAATCGAGATAATTGTCGAAGTTTTGCTTAGCGAGCTTCAAGTTATCAAACTGTTCGCGCAACGCACCGTCCTCGTCATAGATCTTCGTTCCAGACTTATAGAACGAATTCTGCATGGCGCTGTAAGCGCCCCACACATTGTTCCTATACACTTGATATGTCTCATTATAAGCTCCAAACACCTCTGCCATTGCAAGCTTCGCATAGGCATCGTAAAGGCAACCATCCTTGTACGACTCCACCTGACTGTCGGTCAGAATGGCCGACACAGGGCCTTCCTCCAGCGTCTTGGCAGCCTGCTCAAGGACGCCGCTGACCACCTCGGCCTTCTCATTGGCCACATTGAAGAACAGCTTCTCGTAGTTCTCCATGTAGGACTTGCCGCTCTCAAACACGAAGGTGTCACCCTCAATCTGTACCCCTAATGACATTTCAAGCACATTGGAGCTATGCTGGTAAGACGCTATCAGTTCCTTCACCCTGGTCTGCTCAGCCACCAGAGCGTCATAGGCATTCTGAAGGTCCTTCATTGCCTTGGCGTGGGCAACATAGGGCTTGTTGGCCTCGATGATATCCATGCGGGTAGCACCCATGCGGTCTATCAACACGTTGAGGAGATGAATAACCTTCGTCTTGTAGGTCACGATCTCGTCGCCATAAGAGGTGATGAGGTTCTTCACGCCGTCGAGTTCCTCGCGGCAAGCGTCCAGTGCAGACTTGTACTCCACCTTCACGGGCGTATATACTCCTTCGTAGGTATTGTTGACAGCACTGTATCCCGACTCGGCCTGCGATACCAGCATCTCCAAACTGCTGGCTACGCCCTCGATCAACTCGGCATTTACGAGCTTGATGAGACCCATGCGAGTCTGCGCCACCTTCTTCTCCAACGCCAGCAAGCCAGCGTCTTTCTTCGCCTCTGCCGGGGTTGCGTTTTCGTCAAACTCCTTGAGCAGATCGTCAAGTTCCTTGGCGAGGTTCTTGCAGTGCTCGTCATAGTATGCCTTGACCTCGTCAGCCGCCGTTCCCGTGAGGTTGTCCAAAGCCTCGCGCTTCTGGGTCTCGATGGCAACAATGTCGGCCTTGAGCGCATCGACCTCGGCCTGGTTGGCCGCGTTGTAGATACCATCGATGCTGAGGATCTTGATGCTGTGGCAGTCGTACCACTGCTTGTCCTCGCCGATAGTCAGACCATAGATGCGCTTACTCATCTCCTGCGAAGCGTTCTGGCGTGTGAGGTCAGCCTGCCAACGCTTCACCTGATTAAATGCTGAAGCGATGTTGGCCTCGATGCGGCTGCTTGCCACATTGAATGCGCCATAATACTCCTGCGCAGCCTTGATGCGCTCCGTGACGGTATTGTAGTCGATGGTCAGCTGGTCGAAGTTCTTGATATTGGCATCGTATGTGTCAGCCTTGGCCTTGGCGCTGGTATAGACAGCACCTGCCTCTGCGTAGAACGCATTGATATAGCGCTGCAGATCAGCGATCTTGCCCGTGAACGTGCCGTCGGCAGCCTTGGCAGCCAATTCCGTGGCCGGAGTGAGGTATTTGGCGACGCAGTCCTTGTAAGACTTGAGATCGTCATCCTTGCCCTCATAGGCGAAGCCTTCCAGAGCGGCAAGCCACTTCTCGTTGTCGGCCTTGGCACCAGCGTAGCGGTTGTCGCCCTCTATCAGCGTGCCGTCCACACCGACATAGACACCCTCGTAGAGAGCCTTCCACTCGTTCTGTGCAGCCTGTTCCAGGTCTGCGACGAGCAGGTTGGGCACCATGCCAAAGAAGCTCCAGTCGTCATCGAGGTTGCTCACGAGCAACTGCGACTTCTTGTAGTCGTCGGCACTGACTCTGTCGTAGAACTCCTGCACGTTCGCAAAGGCGTTGTCGCGCACGTTCTTGTCGAAGCCAGCCACTTTCTCCTTGGCAGGAGCGAGCTGGTTGTCGTTGAGGTTGGCCAACATCTCCTCCAGCTTGGCTCTCACGGCCGTATTGACAGCCAAGTCGAGCTCCTTCTTGTAAGCCTCGATCTGATCCGTGTACTCCATAGCCTTCGCAGCTTTGGTCTCGCCGATATCCCAAAGGTCGGGCGACGTGGTCTTCGCATAGGTGTCAGCAGCATCGTCCTTCAAGTCCTTGATGAGGGCGGCATACTTATAGATGTTCTCCTGGGCAGCGATGATGCTCTCCACATTGACCAACTCCTTGAGCTCCTCGGTAGAAATATTCTGGTAGCCAGCAATCTGGGCCGTTCCCTCACCATACTTTTCCTCCGTCTCCTGCACCTTCTCACAGAAGGTATTGTAACGGGTGAGGTTGTCTCCAGCGATGGCAGCGTTGTAGTCGCTATTGCCCTCAATGAAGGCCTTCAAACCGCCGAGCTCGGTCTCGATGCGACGGTAAGCCTTGCTGACATCCGAGTTGTTGGTGGTGGTCAGACCCTCGGCATAGTACTTCACCACCAGCGCCTTCTGCTCCTTGATGCGCTTCAGGAGATCGCCGAGCTGACTGAGATAGGGCTTCAGCGTCTCAGGACGAAGATCGGAAGCGTTGAACAAACCGTTCACCTCGTCCCAAAGGGTCTGGCACTTGTTACCTTCGTCCATCTGAGTATAATAGTTGGTCTTGTCATTATAAGCCTGCTTGGGAAGCATCTTGAGCACGTTGGAAAGATCCGTCATGCGTCTGACAATCTCCGTATTGAGCACTGGCTCATACTTATATGTGTAGCTATTATACTTTAAAGTTCCTGTCCAGGCTTTACCTGCCTTGTAGGCATCCTCGATGGCCTGCTTTATAGCCTCGCGCTCCTTGAAGTGCACGCCGTCGGGATAGGCGAGCAGTCCGCGGTAATAGTCTGCGTTGGTACCATCCGTCTTTTGGTTGATACGCGTCCTCACCGCATCGAAAGCACTGACGAAGCCATAGTGCGTGGAATAGTCTTCTCTCGCGTAATAGCCAGAGCCATAGGTATAGTTCCAAATATCTATCTTCTGTCCGTCAAAGTTTTCCTTCAGCTTCTGGTAGGCATTGTAGTTGGCCGTAGAGTCGGTGGCCATTGCCTTGAGCGCATTGGCCTCCAGCTGCAAGTCGCTGAGACGACTGGTGATGCCCTTGACGACATGGCCCTCGGCATCATAGCTATCCTTGCATGATTCCTGAAGGATCTCCTTGGCGCGCGCCGTAGCAGCCTCCGCCTTCAGTGCTTCGAGCTTGGTGGTCGTAGCCTGGATCTGTGGGTCGATGCTCTCGCCGGGGATAACAAATGCGTTCTTTGCCTCCGTCAGCGTACGGCTGACCAGCTCAGCACCCTTCGGGTAATAATAATACTGATTTCCGATGAAGTCGGTATATGCTTGGTTCTCCGCATTGACATGTGCTTTTTGTTCGTCCACACGCCCCAGCAACTCGCTCAGAGCGTCGTTGATGGCGTCAACGTCACCCTTGATGACGCTCAACAAGGACATAGCCTCTACTGCGTTGTCCTCGGTGATGTCGTCCTTGGTGGCTGCTACAGCCTGGATCTTGGCCTTCTGCGTGTTGGTGCTGGCCTCGATATCATTGAGATCCTGGAGCAACTCGTCATACTTCAGTCCGAGGTTGTCCTCCGTCCACGTCACATTGTAATACTCATAGGGCACGCCCTTGTACTTGTCGATATCGGCCTTGATGGCATCGACGACTTTGCTGGCGGCATCATACATCGCCTTGGCAGCCTCTATCTTGGCAGTCTTGTCGGAATTGACCTTGTCATTGGCGAAGGCAGCATTGAGGGCCTGGGCGTCGGTGAGGATGGTCTCCTTGAGTTGCACGGCCAGCAAAGCGGCAAGAAGGTCGGCATCGAGCTTCTCCTTGGCGGGACTAAAGTTGCCTTTCACACGGTCGATCTCTGCCTGGAGCTTGGTGATGCGCTCGCCGTAGGTCTTGCCTGTCACCTCCGTGGCCGGAGTGGCAACGACGAGCGTCTTCGGGCCGACGGTCTCACGCAGCGTGGTCAGTGCGGCCTCGTAGTCCTTGATGGCGGTGCTCACCACATCGTAGCGGTCCAGGGCAGCCGTGGCGTCATCCTGATATTTGACGACGGCCATAGCAGCAGCGTCTATCTGACTCTGGAAGTCCCCGCGCACCGTCTCGGTCAGCGTCTTCTCCTGATAGCCCTTCTCAACAGCGGACTTGATCTGGTCGATGGTCTTCTGCAGGTCGGCAGCCGTCTTCTGGAAGTGGGCAGCCATATCATACGTATCTTTCTCGTCGGCTGGCTTCATCTTGGCCACAGCAGTCTTGGCGTCGTCGAGCTTCTTCTGCAAGCCCGTCTCTGTGCCCAGCGCCTTGAGCAACTTCTGATAGTTCTCGTAGTTCTGGATGATGGCACCAGCATCGCTGCGCAAGCTGCTGATCTTGGCCTGGATGGCATCGCGGTCGGCATCATAGTTGGCCGTGCGGATATTGTGGGGTGCCTTGTAGTCCTTGTCCACCTTGCCCTTGAGGGCATTGATAGCGGTACGGATCTCCTTGACGCGGTTGGCATACTTCTGGTTCACATCGTCGCTCTCCTCCAGATACTGGAAGTCGTCCTCCAGATCGGCAAGGAGCTGGTCGGCGGCATCCTTCTTGGCCTCTGCATCGGCATGTTTGGCGAGATACTCGTCCTTCGTGGCGTTGATGACCTCCACCTGTGCTTCCTTCAGCGTGCGGAAGTTCTCCTCCTCCTTAGGAGCCTTCGTCTTGTCGGCATCGATTTCCTTGTACAGGTCGCTCACCTTCTTCCATGCCGAGCGCATAGCGTTGAGAGCCTCTGCGTTCCAATCGGCATAGTTGCCGTCGTCCGGCATCTGGGTGTGTATCTCCTCCTGAGCGGCGTTGAACGAGCTCAAACCATCCTGATACGTAGCACTGATATTGAGCCAGGCGTTGCCAGAAGTACCGATATTGGCCTTCAGCGTATTAAACTGCCGGCTGAAGTTTTCCGTAAACTCATCCGTTTTCAGTTCATTGGCTGCGCCTGCGTTGTACTTTTGCATCGCCAGCGTACCGAAGTCTTCAATATCTTTCTTTATCTTGTCATAGTCAGCCTGATAGGTCTCCTTCATGGCCTTATCCGTATAATACCAAGTCCAGTAGAAACCGTCAAACTGACGCTTTGCATCCGTATAGGCATCCCATGCACTCTTGTAGGAGTTCTCGTTGACGTTGGCTTTCTCTACGACATCGGCAAGGGCAACAATGCCATTGGTCAGAGCAAGAAGCTCGGGGCTGTTCTTTCCCTGCCAAAGGTGGTTCTTCACATAGACATCATAATCACCCTTCTCAATGATGTCAAGCTGACTGGCATAGTCGGCCAGCTGCATCTCCAGGCTGGGCTTTCCGTCCTTGCCCTTCTTCCAAGCATCGGTTGTACGGAAGTAGTCGCTAGTACCGCTGACGATTTCGCCGAGCTGCGCACCGAGCTCCTTCACCGAAGCGGCGAAGTCGAAGATCAAGGTAAACTTGACACCGGAGAACTTGAATTCGCCCGGGATCACGGCACGAACCTTGACCCTTACTTTCGCTGGCGCGTCACCATCGATAGTAAAAGCGACGCCGGGGGCATACTCCTTGCCCTTATAGACAGCGACAATCTTGGCATTGTCGGTAAACGTGGCTGGCTGCAGCTTATACTCGCCAGGAGCCAGTTCTTTCTCGATGGAAACTTCCTTTCCTGTGGAGACGGTCACGGAACCGTCTTCCGATACGGTCAAATCATCTCCTGTCCATGCGGTCTTGTCGATCACAACATCGGCGTCGGCCAATGCTGCAACGGGGGCGCCTGTGATGGCAAGGAGAGAAATCAGTACATCTTTTCTCATAATCTTATTTAATTGTACAAATTAATTATTTTCTTTTCAGCTGCTCTTCCCGTATATATAATAAGGTAGAGGGACTTTGATAGACCACTTTTTGTCAGTGTAATCGTGTACAAAATTATACATAATCCATGGAGCCATGCGAAATCGCAATGATCCTTTTCGTGAATCATCGTGTTTTTTTCGTGAATGAAAATACGCCACAAAGGGTGTCCCACACCTCACACTATGGGAAATGTCCATTCAATCCATGGATGGGGGGGGTAAATCCACACCCCTTTCCTTCGTCAGGATCGAGGTCAGGGTCGTCGGGCTCATCCGACGGCAGCGTCGCATAAGAGCTACGCGCGTCCTGCATCAAGCTTTTGAGCGCTGGTTTCGATACATTGAGTACGACCACCTGCCCATTGGAGCCGTAGAGCGACACCGTCTGCTTGAGGGCATTCATGTGGAAGACCCGGTTCTTATTGATGATGTATTTCCGGCCCATCCTGACCAAATTGTTGTGGTCTGGAAACCTCGTCCGAATCTCCCGTTCTATCTCCCCGAGGCAGAAGGGCACCATGATCTTGTTGCCATACAGATTGTGTATTTCCGTGTAGTGGTCATCAGCCTCAAACAGCAAAGCGTCATCAAGATTGAGCATATAAATCTCACCACAGAGGATGAGACACATATTGCTTTTGTGTTCCATTTCGTTTACGTTGTTTATTTGTTAGTACTGAGCCCACTTTAAAAAGTAAGGCCTGTTT
>OGRU01001384.1_pt1 | contig 18361 bp, 9 predicted proteins | sample 1553541 | NCBI WGS metagenome assembly OGRU01 (sample SAMEA2580068, study PRJEB22360) | human gut metagenome | biome: human gut; feature: human-associated habitat; material: faeces | place: Denmark | collected 2008/2010
AGTAAAAAATATCGCGATTAAATACAATCTTTCTGAAGCAAATGTCAAGCAAAAACTTTTCAGAGCGCGAAAAAAGATAATACATTTGTCAAGTAAAGAAATTAAAAAACAAAAATTTTAAAATTTTTTGTAACCTTTTTGAAATTCGTACACTATATAAACAAGGAGGAAATCAATATGACAAATAGTGAATTCATAAATATTTTGAATGATGAGTCGCTCGAACTCACAGTAGAAGAGCTTGAGAACATAATTGATGAAGAACTGCAAAAAGATGAATCAGAAATGGATCCAGATCTAATTGAATACTGTCTATACTATATCGATAAAGCAGAGACTAATAATAGCAAGGGAGAAAAATACGAATCCGATAAAGCCAAACCGAAAACAACTCATCTTAACAGCAAGCTGAAAAAGGTATTGATAATAGCCGCCACGATTGCGCTATTGCTTGTTACCTCCGGAATTGCAACCATCGCCACAGACAACGAAATTAAGAACAGCGCCGTAACTTTTTATGAAAATCACATACGCGTTCATCTTAATAAGTCAAAAGATACAAACATAATTCGTGGAACAAAAATTGCTGATGAGCTGAAAAAGTACGATGTTTACGATGTAAAATTGCCGGAGATGCTTTTTTCGAACGACTGCATCTATGAGGATATAGCAGAAAATCATACTGAAAATATGAGAATCACATCTTTATCATACCATACAGATAAGTTGTCTGGTCGAGTATCAATAAGGGAATTCTATTCAAAAGAATTTATTCCTTCCGTTGACTTTTATAACACTACTATACATAGCAATGTAGAAGAATTATCAGTAAATGGCTTGAAGGTTTTCGTTATAAAGCAAGAAGAATTTTGTTCAATCACCTATCAAGATAATCTGACTCAGTACATTATGTACTTAGATGCTAATTTTGCAGATGCGGTTGAAATCGCAAAAACAATCTCAAACACGGGGGTTCAATGATGAAAAAGATTATTTCCATATTTTTTCTGACCACTCTTCTCTTATTACCTTTACAAATTACCACATTTGGCGATGAACAGTGTAATCAGGAGATTCAAAATATAGAGGAATCCATTATCGAAACAGCCGAAGGGTTAAATAACATTGAAGACAACGCCAAAAGTTCTGATTTATTTTGGACAACATCACTTCAATTAGCTAAAAACAACAACAACCAGCTCGTTGTAACCGCAATTACAGAGTGTAAAACCGGAGTAACAAAATGTGGATTTACATATATTAAATTGCAAAGACTTATTGGTGGAAGTTGGACCGACTATACTGAGTATTGTTATTATGATATATACAGCAACTCCGCCAGCAATTGTTTTACTAAATGTATATCAGCGCCACGAGGATACACATATCGCGTTATCTGTGAGCATTATGCAGAAAAGCCCTTATTAGGAATACTTAAAAGCAAGCAAAAATCAGTCAACACTACAACAAGCATAGTTTTATAAAAAGGCTTAAAGTAAGCGGAGTAGTTTCAAAGACTAAATAAAAACATTTTAATTATCAACGGGTTACTTGCGCAAAACATGTGGCATACCCTTTAACTTTGCCTTAATACAATAAAGCACCCCATTTGTCGACAGTATAACTTAATTGTCAACAAATGGGGTACAATTCATTTAATCACAAAAGTAAAATTTTACAGTATTATTCAAGTGCCTTCTTCGGACACATCTCTAACTGTAATAATACAAGAGTCAATCATCTTCTTCCCATTGTAGCTTCCTACAGCTGTTATCTTTGCAGTTCCCGGTTTTAATGCTACTACAACACATCTATTAGTATTTCTTATATACTCCTTATCCTTTTCGCTATAGGCAAACTCAATAACAGAGTTGTCATCCACATAATATTCTACCCTTACATCCCTTTGATCTGTAGGAGAATGATAAAGACCTATAGATATTCTATCACCTACAAATGCAGTAACCTCATTAGGGAACATCCGCATACTACGCTCTACTCTTACGTTACTATCTGCAGATAAATTTGTTGAGGAATGTGAAGGCACTGTAATCTGTACAGTAGTATTATTCGCAGACTCAGAAGTATCGTATGAATCTCTTTCAACAGTTGTTGTTTCTATGGGTTCATATGTTTTATCCTCTGATTCAAACAAATTACCAACACTCCTGTGTGCGCATGAAGTAAGCAACATCCATAAAAACAAAAGTAGCATAATGTAAACCATTTTTTTCATTTCATGACCTCCTTCTATTTCCAACTATTAATCCTCACATTGCAATTTGAGCCTCCCGCAGCCATATCTCTTTATCGTATATGGGCATTTTATATCTTAGTGCCTGAGCACCACATTAGTATCTCCTAACACATGCCTTTGATTTAAGTTTCCATAAAATGCGGAAGTATGCGAATATAAATAATTATCGGCCGTTTCCATAGAATCATAAATTGTTTTTCCATTTTTTAGAGCGGTCATAAACTGAATCATCCATATTTCATCATTTGGTATAGAAGTAATGTTTGTATGAGCAATAGCTAAATGAGCACCTCTTTTATACATAATTCCTACCAAATTCGACTCTTCATCACTACATCCTGACAGACAAGAACTGAAAACTGCAAGCATTAGCCTACTAAGTTCATTATGAGGAATTTGGCTAATATAATAACTGTTAGTAATATTTATACCAGTAGCAGATATTTCACTACGTTCCCAACTGCCATTATCATGTGAATATGAGTTGAATAAAACGCTTGAGTTGGTTCCATGTCCAGTAAAGAACCATAATCCATCAGCTTTCATATAATCGTAAGCCATCGCTGCTGGAGCATCTATGAAGCTTTGGCTTCTAAAGCCAATATCATTGGCTAAGCTAACTGCTGTATCTATTCCGCCAGTTGTATCTATTCCATAATCGTTAGAATTTGTAAAACTGAAGAAATCAGCTTCGCCTAATGAAACAGGTTCCAATGTCCATTCATCATTATATATATGATCAATAGAATAGTCATATAGAAATACATTTGCCCCCGAGCTCATTGATGCATTTTGAACTACCATGCTTTTGTATTCGTCGCTTCGCGCATTTATAAATCTATATGCTCCGTTCCAGCCTCGAACCAATTTCCATTTTTGATTATCACCGCCATTATAAGTGTATATCTGTATGTTAGCACCATTTTCATCTCCACTTGGAGAAGAAGATCCACACCATAAATCAAGACATTTTCCAATAGCATTTATAGGTATAATTTTATAATACCCATCATCCAGATATGCAAAGCACCATTTTTGATTGTCATTTCCACTAAACTCCGACTGATATACATTTGCCTCTGAATAGTTGCCACTATTGGTCAAATACTTGCCACTTCTCCTGTTTTTTACATAATATGTCCTTCCATGAGTTACTCCTAAGCCCTCATCGCTAAATGATTCCGATGTATATGTAGCAGACAAATACGGCAAATACGATGAGTATTCTTTAGAACCAAAAGCTTTCCAATGCGAGTCAGTACGTTCCTTGAACATCAGGCCATAATTAGGTATTCCTTGAAGCCAAGCCATAACTGCCTTTGTTATATAAAAGTCATACCAATAGCTATTTGTACTGTAATTCTCTTCTGTAACGTTAACCTTGCATATCTTTTCTTGTAATCTACTTGGTTGGTTGTTCCATGTGATCGTGTCCTCATTCCAATCTTGATATACCATATACGTCTCTATAATAGAATTTGATGTATATCCTGTCAACTCACGGCAATGATAATATGCTCCCAATAAGTTGTCATAACGTATACTGGCAATAGGAGTGATGTCAAACTTTGTAAAGAAATATCCTTTTCCTAAAGTCGACTCCGTTCCGACACAATTTCGTATTTGATTTCCCCAATTTCCAGACGGTCTATTCTGGTATACTGGAGAATCATTATGTTTATCGGAATATACTGTGATGGTTGGATCTATTGTTACCGGATAAACTGTGTTAGGGCTCAACAAAAATGACTTATCCACAACAATAGTAACTTCATATATTCCGTTGGCAACTTGCTTCAGGGCAATCGCATTGTCTATTGTAAATCTGCTTCCCGGATCCTTTTCCATACCGGAATCTTCAACATAAATGGGTGGAATTTCAAATATTATGTTATCTTTATCATAAACTCGTATACCACCGTTATAAGCTTTTGGCACCAGACTTCCAAAATTCATTATGAACGAAAACATATTTGTTCCCGTGTATCGATTTAATACAATATCTTCTTTAAGTCCACTATATGTCGTTTCAAAAACAATATCTATATCGGAATTAATGGTTTCCTCATAACATATTGAATTTTTTACGGTAAAACTATCATTTACAGATTTTTTAAGTGTTTCATTTTCACCTAAAACCTGTGCACGTTTACTCTCTTTTCCGACGGCATCATTTTTAGGTGTCATACTTATTTCATAGTCGCCATAAGCTATTTTTACAGTTGAATCCGAAGAAAGAGTCGCTGGGAAATAAGACTTTACATCGTTAGATTTCGTTTCATACGAATATGACCCTTTTCCCATAAGTGAATATGATGAAACGATACTTATATCTTTGTCTACAATCTTTCCATTTTTATTTCTATATTTTATGTCGTCTCCAAAAATATAAACAGTTTCTGTTCCATCTGAATTTAAATATCCGACGGTGTTCATGTAATTATCGAACTTTGAAAGACGTTTTACCAAACGGGTTTTATCACTAACGCTATATTGAACTATAGATGGTATCTTATCTAAGCTTGACTTCTCCATATCTTGTGCAAACACGGAAGATGGAATACAGGTTATAAATATTACTACGCCAATAATAACTGATAAAAACTTTTTCAACATATTCGTTCAACTTCCTTTCTGCAATTTTATAAAATATCATATAGTCTTATTTACTTTTATTTTATATTGAATAAAACATTGGAATCACTCCCTTCCGAATCTTTGAGTCTTTGCTTAATGCATTAGAACTGCTCTACATAGTTATAGTGTACAAAAATGCAAAAAGGTTACAATTTTTTTCGATTTTTTAAACACAAAAAATGTTCATACGGATTGGTTTCAAATTATTCTTCCTATATATAAGCATTTTTGCTAATTAAAAATCGCTCTTGGTAAAACCACCCAAATTTTATATAAAATAAATCTCTTGGCATAGCCCTTAAAAGGCGTATGCCAAGAGATCAATCACATTACACTATTATTACTTATGTCTTATAGCGAAACAAAAGCACATCAATACACGGTCAGGGTGAATACATTCGGCGTTACATACCACACTTTGTCAACCTTAACGCCAACATCATAATCGACCGTTCCGGACGCAAACTTTCGCCGTATAACCCAAGTCAGAGTATCACCGTTATCGATATAGCTTATAACTCCTTCGTGATCCGGAGTATATGTTATTGTCGCACCATTAGTTCTACATATAAATCTTACTTTGATAACGCTCTTATCCGTCACCACAGTGATTATTGAATATGTTCCATATGGCACTCTAGGATTGTCAATAACTGCGCTCTTCAGAAGCGGGTTCTCTTCGACGGGAATCTGTTCACCGTTTTCATCCACATGAACCGGCTGAATATCCTCAACCAAAGAGTTTTCAGCAATTTGTGCTGTAAATTGCTTGCCCGGATAGAGATTTATATTATTATAAGTCTTGTTGAATGCGCTACCCAGACCCGCAACCTCGGTTGCGAATGTCATTGTGCCGTAGTCATAAGCCTCAATATTGATGTCGACCGTTTCATAGCCAAACGGTATGAAGAACACCTTCTCGTTGTTGTCTGTAACAAGCGATACGATTCCGCTAGAATTGGCCAGCTGCGGACTCACAGCATTTGCATTGCTGCTTTCAAAGGCGAGCACATTGCCATCCTCATCTTTAAGTGTAACGCTTACCGGACATTTTGCCCAGAGGATTTTAGGTAGAAGTCCCAGTTCATCGCGATTATCCGTCAATGCAAGCAGGTCATTTAGATCGATATCATCTGCTGTCTTACCAAGCTTATCGGGCAATGCCGCAAGCCAATCGTTATATGTTGACATCGCATGACCGCCAAATCCTATTACAGCTGTATTCTTATCTCTAAGTAACGGAGTCGCCACAGACATTGGCATGGTAATGTGAAGATCTACTCCGTGTCTTTTCCACACGCTATTACGCCAATCAGAAGGATTTAGCGTTCTTGGTAAAAATGTAACGGCATCATTATTGTTCATAATATTATAAATATTATCTCCGGTATAAACAACTTTTCCTTCTTCATTTGTATCAACAGTGTTCGGAGTCGCAAATGTGTAGCCGTAAACATCTGTGCCGTCGCCGTTAAGAATTCCGCAGCAATTGTCGTCATTACAAGTGCTCAAATGCGCCGCAACGAGATTTGCAACTGCCGCACCAAGACTGTGGCCGGTCACAAGAACTATTGGGTTCTGAATGTTGTAATATGAGATATAACCCATACACATCACACAACCGACGCCATTGCATTCAGTACAGTTTACAGTATCACCTGTGCCATGAATCAAAGAATTAAGAACTGTTTCTGCACCATCATCAAATGAGCCCCAAGAGGGATTAAGTTGTGAGCCAACATTGGTAACCCAATCTTGCAAAGTTTCGGAGCCTCTAATGTCTACAACAACTAATGTTCTGACATCATTACTGCTTAACCGATTTTGCTCATCAACAGATTCGCTTAAGTGAACCATTCCATTATTTTGCCAACTATCCCTATAAATGCCCAACCGAAATACGTCAGCACTGTCCCAATCGTTATAATAATCAGCCAAAAGGCCTGCTCCAATGGACCCATTTTTAAAGGATTCATTACTATTACCTCCAGAATATGAATTATTATTTCCATAAACAGTAGATTCGCTCAGATCAAAAGTAATATTTCTATGTGCTATTACATGTGCAACTGTATCCGACTCACCATAATTAAAAGATTGGACATTGAAGCCTTCTGATTCGAGAAGTTCGGTTGCTGTTGGAATATCGTCCTCCATAAATATTCCCGGAACCAAACCCGCTATAGGACCTGTCAAAGGATTATACGCCGCATAAGCAAGCTCCATTGCCCATTTTGAAAGCTTATGGTTATACTCCGAAGAGCTCTTCACTCTGCTTACGCCGTCCTCGCCTATGGAATTGAAATACCCGGAAACCTCATCGAACTGTGTGACTACTATGGTCTCAACAACATCTCCCGCCTGAACCGTTACCGTACCGGTTCTTGTGGTATACGTTTCGTTCGGTGTTTCAATCGACATCGTAAAAGTTGAGTTTCCTCTTCCACCTGTTTTATCGAGTGTTATCCATGATGAATCTGTTGATACACTCCAACTTGCATTCGATGAAACCTCAACAAGCCGTTCGTGATCGCCGCTTTCGTCGACATCCCACCTGTCTCTGTCGAGAACAACAGCCGGTTCTGTTCCAAGCTGAGTAACCGTTATCCTGCCTATCTCCGTGCTATCAGCGGTCATCTTTACAACAACCGTTCCTGTACGCACATCGGCATAAGGATTGCTCTGGGCACGAAGTTTAAAGCCGTCATCTGTAACACTTGCAACAGAAAGCCACGGGACATCCGAAACATCAACAGTCCACGGGCTGCTGGAAACTACATTTATCAAAGAGCTTGTCGTTGCGCCTGCTCCCGGATTCCATACCTGTGTACTGACCCGAGGCGCGTCAAACGAAATGCTCATCACCGGTCGTTTTTCAATTTTCGAAGCTCTCGAAGAATAGAAATCGACCTGAGTTCTTGTAACCTCATCAGATGAGGCAATCATAATGCCCTTATTTATTCCAGTATATACCCATCTCTTAACAGCCTCTGTAAGGTCAAACGAGTAGCTGTCTAAGTCTGATGTTGCAGGAATGGAATCGATAAGTTCCGCATTATTATTGAGATAACCATTTCTTGAATTATCAAACGGCTGAGCATTCCAGCAAACAGTCGTCTCGCTCCAATCGGCAACGTCCTTGCAGTCATATACAAGAATGTCGATATCGTTATGCCCCAACGCCTTGAAATAATTCTGCTTTCGGAAAGTAAGTTCGCCGCCTGTAATAACACTTCCCGCAGGCAAATTCTCCGGCATCTCAATCTTGACATATGAGCGAACAGTATTTGTCAGGTTTCTACCCGCTCTGATTTCTTTAATAGCGCGGGGTTCATTTGCGCATATACCGTTGATAACATAAACATCCTTAAAGTTCGATTTAGGTATGCTCCAAGAGGGATCGATAACAACCGGGAATGCTCTGCCGCTCTCGCCTATCCAATCAGAATCAGCTCTAACGGTCAGCACATAACCGTCGCCATCAGCTTCAACTGACATTGAAACATCAAAGCTCTCGTTATCGTTCGCATCATACATATACGGCGCATCAAGCAAAAATACCGTTTCATCGGGGTTTTTCGGATCTACCCACTTGATAGAACCGTCGGCCTGCTCGGCCGGCATGAGTCCGCCAGAGTCAAGGTCAAACCGATATATGTACTCGCTTTGCGGCGCATAAACAACAATATTTTCTTTAAGGCTGTTCGAAGTAACGACATATTCCAGATCGGAGCGATTCAGGAAATTCTTATAAACCACCGCGCTCGTCTGGTTTTCAACTGTCATTTTTTCAGCATTAAATTTTTCTATCTTCTGTCCCTCTGTAAGAGTTCCGGAAGATGATATATCCGCAGAAGCGCTAACCTCTCCGGTCATTTTTACGGTATCGTTCATTTTAACAACTGACGGCAACTTGTCAGTGTCAACAACGGATGCCGTTGTCCGCATATTCAGGCCATTCGTATCACCTTTAATTTTAAAGCTGACAGTATAGCCTTTATTTGTCGCAGTAATGCTTCGACCACTGGTCAGGTTCTGCGGGATAGTTACATCAAACCCATTTTTTGTAGAATAAACTGCTTCACCTGATTTTGTATTGAGCGTCAAAGTGTTATCAATCTCTTCCCACTTTCCGCTTTCTTCATAATGGACAGGTGACGAGTATGTAGCTGCTATGTACGAGCCATCCTCACAGATAAAGTACTTTACGGATTCTTCTCTCATCTCTACTATTTCTTTCACTATTCGTGAAGTTGTAGAATCAGAAACATTTCCCTGCAAAGCACTCACTGGTAGTATACCGAAAAGAAGAACAATTATCAAGAACATCGAAAAGATTTTTTTACATCTTTCAAATTTGACTTTCACATGTCATCTCCTCTTCGCTTTTATTAACTTTTCGCTATCGATATTAGCCGGGCGTACAACAGTGGTATGCGGGGTCGAAAAAACTGTTGTCCTCCTTTTAATCAGCATACTACTTCAAGTTTTTTTAATCAACTAGCCCATTGGAATCACACCCTTTTTTAAATATAACAACAGTTGAACAACTCGAACAATTTACTCAACCCATTTTCAAAGTATTAAAATATTTCAATTCTTACCATAATATTGTGTTCGCAGGCAGAGGGCGATATTCTCGCCCTCTGTCGCTACACAATATAGGTATAGGATGGAGGTATCATTTTCTAGGTCGCACCCAAGTTAGTCATAAACTATAAATGGTCAGTGCGACATTCCACAAAAGGCACAGCAAATAGATTGATTATATGTAACAGCTTATGCAACGATGTAGAGAAAAAGTCAAAAAATTTATCCTTTGATATGACATTCTATTATATAGTGTACAAAAATGAAAAAGGTTACACTTTTTATTAAAAAAATCTGCAAAATAGCACTGATTTTTGCCTTTTATTCGCAAAATCGAAATACAATTAGAAAGTTGCTCATTCACCATGTAATCGGCAGATAAGCAACTAAAAACGCATTAGTATTCAGGCACCCCATATCCGAGAATCTGATACTCTCCAATCGGTCTACGAGATGTCATGCATTTGTCGCTTAAGTTTCCCTCAATCGTGTAAACATATCCATTCTCAACTTTCCACACAATGCCCGTATGATCAGCTCGTCCACCCTGTTGACCCAATTGCCCATGTTTATCCCAATCATAAAATATTATCATGCCGGGAAGAGGTTCATCAGATCCGTCAAGCCACTGTCCACGATCTTTGAACCATTGAACTCCATTAACACAGCTGGCATACTTTGGAATAATACCTGTTTCAATATATCCGCACTCATTGGCACACCAACTGACAAAGCATGCACACCACTCAACCCGGCTGTTGAAACCATACCAAGACCAATATGGTCTACCGCCAACATTGCCCACCTGCGAGAGCGCAACCGCTACAATCTGATTATCTTCTCCGCTTGTACCGTATAAAACCGATGACCACAAAGAATTGTTTTCATCACTTAACAACTCATCCAGATATTCTCGTTGTTCCCGATTAAATCCATATTTTGATGCCATATCATATGCTGTCTTGTGCGAGACAGTAATATATAAATATGTTCTTCTTTCTGTGTTTTTTATTTGAACTATATTTCCGTTTCCGTCATCAGTTTCTGTTATAACCGTTTCAAGCTTGTCCTCTGTTCGTGATGATATGTTGTTCATATCCCAAAAAATAGTCTTCAGAAGTTTTTTCTTGGCATCATCCATTGTTACAATCTCCTGAGGATTGTCAGGATCAGTATTAACTTTAACAGAATATACCGCAAGAACCTCTTTCCAAACAGCACGGCTTCCTTTCATTTCGAGGACATCATAAGAAGACTTATCTCGTATGCTTATAAGCTTATCATCATAATCGGAATTAATCTCACGAACAACGGTCTGTATTGTTTGCCCCGTACCGGTATCTTCTCCTGCAAAGAAAATTCCAAACACCGAACCGAGGAGCAAGGCACTTAGACAAATAACAACTATAGCAACAATTGCCGCCCAACCCCCAGCCGCAATGGCAGCAACCGACATCTTGGCTGTCGTCATTGTTGCCCTAACTGCCTTATGCTTGATAACCGCTACGCCATTCTGTTCATCCGAGGGGAACTCCCCGTTATGGACTTGAAATATGACATTCTCAGGCATCCTGCTGTTGAACTGACGGCCGACGGAAAAGGCGGCGTCTATCAGCACGGTAAAGTCACGAGAAATGTTGCGACCATCGAGGTGCAGCACCTCGACCCCGATACTCTGCCGGATACGGAGGTACTGGAAACCACTTATGAGCTACTGTCCGATGAGGATTTTAGCCTGAAACAATTTTGAAATTATGGAGGTAATTAGGGAGCCTGCACTTCAACAATGGAATACCCCCTGCCGTAAGGCAGTTTTTCAGGTGTAATCAGTGAACCCTCATCATCGGTATAGAACACATCAATATTGGTCGATGTCGGATAGGTGAAGGTCATTGTCACAGGATTCCCGTCCGGGTCATAAATCTTGAATCCTGCACCTGCATAAGGAATGGTCTTACCGGTTCCTGCGTCCTGCTTCACGATTTTGATAAAGCTGTTGAAGGGAGCGTTGTTGATGAGATAGCGATAAGTAGCTTCATTCTGAGAGATGAACACATCAAAGTCGGGCATCAGCTCGCTGCCTTCCCAGCCGGACACCTGATGTACGGTGTAGATGCCGTAAGGCAGATCCTTCGTCTGTGCAAAGCCGTTTTCGTCACAGGTGAGATAGTCACGTTCGGAATCCTTTGCATTATCATAAGAGCCTGCGGCTTTCAGGTACACAGCAAACTCAGCGCCATTTTCGGGTGTTTCGATCTGCGTATCGCCGTTATCGGTGTGCTTGATGATGGCAACATTGCCCTTTGCGACCTGCTCGGTCACATCATTTGCCGTCTGATTATGCTCCACGGTATAAAGCTGCGGCTCTGCGCCGACCTTATGAACGGTAGTATCAAGAAGATAACCCTCAGACGGATTAATCTCACGCACCGTCCAATCGTCATCGCAGATATATTCCTTGGTGACGAACTGCCCGTTCTTGTCGGTAATATAGGTATCCACAAGCGTTTCGCCCTTATAGATGCCATAAACCGCACCGGCAAGAGAAGCATCACCCTGCGCCGTACCGGTTTCAGCGTCACTCTTGGTAACGGTAACGGAGAACTTCTTTAGAATGTTGAGAAAACTGCGGTTTGTGACCTGGTTCCAGCGGATAGGCGCAGACTGCGCTTCGGGAACGACATAGCGAACAGCAGTGTCCACTTCCTCCACGGTATAAGGTGTGGAACCGGAGATGAGGACATCTTCAAAAGTCGCCACGCCGTCCGCATCAGTCACGGCATATTCGTCCACAGCAATGCCCGAGAGCGAGGTACCGTAGAGGTGGAAGGTCACGCCCTCGTTGAGGTTATCTTCCGAAGTCTTTATGATTTTTAAATCTCCACGTCTGAGCTTATTATTAAAAGTCACTGTAGCTGTTTTTCCTGATACAACAGTTACATGATGAGACTCCTGTGGCTCATATTTGTCATAGCTCATTTCGGTCACGCTATAGTCACCAGGCATTAGATTGTCGATCTGTATCTCACCCTTAGAATTTGTCTTAACTGTCTGATTAACGCCATTACCTATAACAGTAAAGGTAATATTTTCAATATGACCGTCTTCAGAAGTCTTTACAATCTTAGCAGAACCATAGGATACATTTAAATTAACAAACCCTTGTACAAGATCATCAACCTCTTGCACATATGTTACAAGGTCCTGTACACCTTCACCTGGCGCATAAACTCCATCGCCCCATACGACAAGACCTTTTCTCTGTGAATCGTTTTTCTTAGCAACAATTGTAATCGGTGATGATGGTGCTTCTGATGAAGTAACAATCAGATTTCTTCCGCTGACTTTAATCTGAACCCCAGAAGAACTACTGGAAAAAGTGTAATCCTGAAGGACATTGTTAGTATCTGTAAGTGTGGCAGTATAAGAGTTCCCGTCCCACTTAAGTTCAATATTCTGGGCTCCATCAATTGTAGCAGAGCAAAAGGACGGCAATTTCGTATGTCTCTGAACCCTCTCAACAATATGATTATAATAGTTCAATATCTCTGAGCGAAGTGGATTGTCTGCCCGTATATAGTCAAGAACTGAACTACAATTCTTTGGGACAACATGGTTAAACTCCGCATCGCGCTCACCAACGATAGTTTCCCATATTAGAAGCTGCGTGGCTGTAGCATTGGAAAGTTTCGCTGCATCCTCTGAATTCTGTGAACGCCATGATGTGCTTATAGTTCCGGTATAGCCATACTGTAGAATGCGCCCTATAATTAGCTTAACATTTTCCCCAGAAATCGTCTTATTGTATTTATCTGGATAATTATCCCAATATGTTTCATTGGTCGAAGATAATCTATCTCCGCTTTTCACCATAGTACTGGGTTCGATACAGTAACATATTTTACCGTTATATAAACCCATTGAATAAACCGTAAGATACTTTCCTTTCTGAAAAAACCAACCGTTCATAAGTCTTATATCATCATGTCCCCATGTGGTTGTACTATAATTATCATCACCCTCGCGGGGGAATGAAACCAAACACACTTCCGCCTGCTCACCTTTAGCAAAGGCTTTAGTTATGCCAAGTCCCAAAAATGCGGAAAGGCACAACGCGACAGAAAGCAGTCCTGCAATCCAACGCTTAAACGAATGTGTTTTCATTTTGTTTTTACCTCCTAAAAAACAAGAAACACACCATATGATACGATGTGTCTAAACAAATTTATTTAATTTGATAATCTGTTTTATATTTTTGACCCGTTAAAAATTTGTTTTTTGCCAATGGCCTTAACCTCCATTTTCTATTCGTCTCGAGCCTGTTGGGTTATTTTGAAACTTTTTTACTACCCGAAAAACAGGGGCGAGCCTATTCGTGATGTGCAAGGCATTGTCTGCCAATCGCAAAGTACAAATATATGTTCAGAGCTTGCCCTTTTTCACATTTCTTCTCAATTATTCAACCACGCCGACCATTTAACATTGGCTTTTCCACAAATTCAAATGCAGAACTCTTATTTACTTAAGTAAGATAGAGTTTAATTTAAAACAGATTGTTTTTCGGTTAGTATGTGGTAGTTATAAAGGGGATAGAGTGTGAGAAAGGGGAAGTCACAACAAACATACTCCTTTTCTAACGGCTGTCCCGCTCCGTGCGCTTTCGCATAAAATCAGCATAATATTTGAGTGCTTTTACAATATATTCTTCTGTCTGATCTAACGGAACACTTTTGGGTATAAGACTTCTTACCCTATCTCCTCGAATAATAAAGCGCTCACGCTGATTGGGCTTTTGCTCGGTCATGATAGCTGTAATTGCTTCCGGTGTAAGTTTTCCTTCTTCGAACATTTTTCTCATGCGAATAGATTGATCATGGGACGGGGTACATTGGTTCAGGTCAATTTCATCAACAATCGCCCGCTGGCAGTCCTCGTCCAAATATGAAAGTTCCACAGCTGGACGCATCTTAATTTCCCCTTCATCTACAAGGTCAAGCAATTCGGTGACAAGGTTTGTCAGACGGATGTACCGGCGAACTTGTGTCTGGCTGTCGCCTGACTGCTCTCCAATCATCTGTGCCGTTTCCTTTCCATTCCACTTCCCACCCACTGGGTCGGAAGTTAAATCGGTACGCTTACCCTGCCTACTTAACGCATCTAATCGCATTTTGTAGGCAAATGCCTTTTCTGAGGGTAGTATCTGCGACCGTTGGTAGTTGCTCTCCACCATAAGGACGGTGGCGGCGTCACGGTCAAGGTCTACAACCTCGCAACGAAGTGCTTCAAACCCGGCAAGCTCACAAGCTCGTTTTCGTCTATGCCCCGAGACGAGTTCATATCTGCCGTCCTCTTTTTGACGAACAGTAGCCGGAGTAATAACTCCTCGTTTCTTTACACTCTCCACAAGCTGTATCATATCTTCATCATCGCGCACCTTAAACGGATGTTCGGGAAAATCGTCAATCTCTATTAATGGAATATCCCGTATTTTGCTAAGCTTTGCATCATCTCGTTCCTCCTGTGTAGAAAACAGATCATCGAGCATATTCGTGGGTAACGTGAAGTCGCTCTTTCTTTCTGTCATCAGCTAACACCTCCTTTGTAAAGTCTGCATAGGCTTTTGACACAATACTATTTGGTTCATATGCATATATGCTTTTCCCTTTTGAGGATACTTCGGCAGCTTTCACGGCAATGGGTATGCTCGTCTTATAGATTTTAATGTAACTTCCAAAATGATTTCGTAATGTTTCTACGGTACTTTTTGCAAGATTTGTTCTTCCATCTACAAGTGTCAGTAAAACACCGTCAATATGCAGATTGGGATTAGTATGCTTTTTTACTTTTGCAATTGTCGCTAAAAGCTGTGTCATACCTTTAGCGGACAAATACTGTGCTTGCACGGGTATAATTACGCTATCCGCCGCTGTGAGAGCATTAAGCGTTATCATGCCAAGCGAAGGCATACAATCTATAAGTATATAGTCATATTTGTCTTTCACCTGGTCAAGATAACTTTTCATAATACGTTCTCTGTTCATCGCAGTAACAAGGCTCATTTCTGTCGAAGCAAGTTCAAGATTCGAGGGAACAAGATCAACTTTTTCCTTGTGATTGAGCATACCGACAAGCGGATCCTGCTGTTCTTCTCGCATCACCGCCAACAGTTTATTGGCCAGTGTATGCGTTAAGCTGTCCGTATCTTGCCAACCGAGGCAAGTAGTTAAATCTCCTTGCGGGTCTGCATCAACAAGAAGTACTTTTTTATCCTGCATAGCAAGACCTACTCCAAGATTTACCGCAGTAGTTGTTTTGCCCACACCGCCCTTCTGATTACATATCGCTATAGTTTTACAGTTTGGCATCTTTGCTTTTCCTCCTTCTTATAAATTTGGATCATTAGACCATCAAAACACAGGCATATGTCCTATGCTTTGATAGCTGCATTTAATTCGATCTCATCCCCCCAAAAACATAAAAGGAAATCAATAGGCGTTCGGCTGCTGACCGAACTCATAGGAATTTCACCTCTGCCGGGTACTCCGCCAGCCCCTTAGGGAAGTATCATTGTCCCTTGATCGTTTCATCGCCTTATCCGTAGCAGTCGGATATTTCTGAATGGCTCGGAATCGCTATCAACCTTTCTTTCCGTAATAACCTCTATGGTAAGGAAGTTCTTGGCGCGCCTTCATTCGGCTGAGACTTTTTTGTCTCCGATCAGGAATGTACCTATTGAATGTGTATTCAATTGTCAAGGTTCACGAAGATAATAATTTATCTCTCAATAGGTAGGCAGCGAGAAGGACTATTTGTGGACTCCCTGAAGCAAAAAAGTTTGTAAACTTTTTATGAACAAAAAAGCCGTTGCTTTCAGGTTAAAAGCAACGGCTAAAATCTATCTATTCATTGTAAATAAAAAATAACGGCCACACAATTCAAAGAACTGTGTGACCGTATTCTTAAGCTATATTGCTATGCTAAAAGCCCCAAACTTGTGATTAGTGCTTTTTGCGAATAGCTGCCTGGGCTGCGCTGAGGCGTGCGATCGGCACGCGGAAGGGCGAGCAGGAAACATAATCAAGGCCGATGTCGTTGCAGAACTCGACGGAAGTCGGGTCGCCGCCGTGCTCACCGCAGATACCGCAGTGGAGCTTCGGGTTGACGGGCTTGCTCATAGCGATGGTCATCTGCATGAGCTTGCCGACGCCGTTCTGATCAAGCTTTGCGAACGGATCATTCTCAAAGATCTTGGTGTCATAGTAAGCGTTGAGGAACTTGCCTGCATCGTCACGGCTGAAGCCGAAGGTCATCTGAGTCAGGTCATTGGTGCCGAAGCAGAAGAAATCAGCCTCAGCAGCGATCTCGTCAGCGGTGAGAGCCGCTCTCGGGATCTCAATCATGGTGCCGACCTCATACTCAAGGTCAATGCCGGCAGCCTTTATCTCAGCGTCAGCAACCTCGACAACGATCTTCTTGACGAACTTGAACTCCTTGACGTCGCCGACAAGGGGAATCATGATCTCGGGAACGATCTTCCAATCGGGATGCTTCTTCTGAACATTGATAGCAGCGCGGATAACAGCAGCAGTCTGCATCTTTGCGATTTCGGGATATGTGACAGCCAGACGGCAGCCGCGGTGACCCATCATCGGGTTGAACTCATGGAGAGAAGCGATGATAGCCTTGATATCCTCAACGCTCTTATGCTTTGCAGCTGCAAGAGCCTCGATGTCAGCCTCCTCGGTGGGAACAAACTCATGGAGAGGCGGATCAAGGAAGCGGATGGTGACCGGCTTGCCTTCAAGGGTCTCATAGAGCTTCTCGAAGTCGCCCTGCTGATAGGGAAGAATCTTCTCAAGAGCTTCTTCTCTCTCTTCAACAGTATCGGAGCAGATCATCTCACGGAAAGCAGCGATTCTGTCAGCCTCGAAGAACATATGCTCTGTACGGCAAAGGCCGATGCCCTCTGCGCCGAGCTCAACAGCCTTGGCTGCGTCGCGCGGAGTATCTGCGTTGGTGCGAACCTTAAGGGTTCTGTACTTATCAGCCCAGCCCATGATTCTGCCGAACTCGCCTGCGATGGAAGCGTCGACAGTCGGGATGATGCCGTCATAGATGTTACCGGTGGAGCCGTCGATGGAGATGAAGTCGCCCTCATGGAAGGTCTTGCCTGCAAGGGTGAACTTCTTGTTCTCCTCGTCCATGATGATCTCGGAGCAGCCGGAGACACAGCAGGTACCCATACCACGGGCAACGACAGCTGCGTGAGAGGTCATACCGCCGCGGACAGTCAGGATACCCTGAGATGCCTTCATGCCGGTGATGTCCTCGGGAGAAGTCTCAAGGCGGACAAGGACAACCTTCTCGCCCCTTGCCTTCCAAGCCTCAGCGTCGTCAGCGGTGAAGACGATCTTGCCGCATGCAGCGCCGGGAGAAGCGCCAAGACCCTTACCGATCGGGGTAGCGGCCTTGAGTGCCTTTGCGTCAAACTGGGGATGAAGGAGGGTGTCGAGGTTTCTGGGCTCGATCATAAGAACAGCCTCTTCCTCGGTTCTCATACCCTCGTCAACGAGATCGCAGGCGATCTTGAGAGCTGCCTGAGCGGTTCTCTTACCGTTACGGGTCTGAAGCATGAAGAGCTTGCCGTGCTCGACGGTGAACTCCATGTCCTGCATATCTCTGTAATGGTCTTCAAGAATCTTGCAGACCTTCTTGAACTCTGCAAACGCCTCGGGGAACTTCTGCTCCATCTCAGCGATCTTCATGGGAGTACGGACGCCTGCGACGACGTCCTCGCCCTGTGCGTTGGTGAGGAACTCACCGAACAGACCCTTAGCGCCGGTTGCGGGGTCGCGGGTGAACGCAACGCCGGTGCCG
>OGRU01001390.1_pt1 | contig 18324 bp, 13 predicted proteins | sample 1553541 | NCBI WGS metagenome assembly OGRU01 (sample SAMEA2580068, study PRJEB22360) | human gut metagenome | biome: human gut; feature: human-associated habitat; material: faeces | place: Denmark | collected 2008/2010
GGCAGCGGTCTGCCGCTGCGCTTATAGACCTCCAGCTTACCGTAGGAGAACATCGACATAGCCACATCCACCAACACGGGCGTATCCCCGTGGGGTATGGCCAGTGTAATGGGGTTGTTGCCAAGGCGTGCGTCCCGCCCGCCCCACGGCGGCATATTGGGCACGGTGTTCGTCCAAAAAATACCGATGCAATTCTGCTCAACCGCCATCAGGCCGTAGTTGCCCGGGCGCATCCAGTGGTTGGTATTAGCCAGCGCCACACAGCCGATGGTGTTCTGCTTGGCCAACTCAATGGCCCGCTTCGTGCAGGCGTAGGCATTCAGGTTGCCGGGTCCGTGACAGCCGTCGTACCGTTCAAATGCACCAAAGCTCTCCTTCAGCACAGGCTCGGCGTGGATGTCCACAATACCATCATGAATGCTCTTGATGAATTTCGGAAAGCGGTTCAGACCGTGGGTGTATACACCGTCACGGCTTGCATCGGCGTAGAGCTTGGCGGAGATTTCCGCTTTCTCCTTGTCAAAGCCGTACTTCAGCAGAACCCGCACAAATTCGTTATACATTTTCTCATAAGGTACGCGCATGGTAATTTCTCCTTTTACTGTGCAGATTAGCCCTTGATGGCGCCGATCATAACACCCTTGACAAAGTACTTCTGAACGAACGGATAAATACAGAGGATGGGCAGTGTAGCAACCACAACAGTCGCGTACTGTATCGTTTCGCTTATCAGGTAATCTGCGCCGGCGGTCATATCGGCCGTGTCGTTCTGGATAAGGATCTGGCGCAGGATCAGCTGCAGGGGATACTGCGTCTTTTCGCGCAGGAACAGCATGGCGTTGAACCAGGAGTTCCAATGGCTGACCGCGTAGTACAGCGTAATGACGGCAACCGTAGGCTTTACCAACGGCGCCATGATACGCCACAGGATCGTCCACGCATTGGCACCGTCCAGCTTGGCGGATTCTTCCAGGGAGTCAGGCACGCCCGCAAAGGCGGTGCGCATAATAATGAGGTTGTAGGTATCGACCAAGGTGGGCAGGATCAGCGCCCAGCGGGAGCCGTAAAGCCCAACGCCCTTGACAACCAGGTACAGCGGGATCATACCGCCGCTGAAATACATCGTAAAGACAAGCAGCTTCATAATGGTAGGACCTGCCGCCACACGCTTGCGGGACAGGCAGTAGGCCGCAACCATCGAGAGAAGAACATTGAGAACCGTACCTACGAGAACAATAAACAGTGTGTTTGCGTAGCCGGTCCAGAGGAAGGTATTCTTGAACACAGCCTGATACGATGCAAGAGAAAATCCTTCCGGCCAGAGCAGAATGCCCTTATGCCCCACGAAGAGCGACGGATTACTGAAGGACGCCGCCACAATATGGATCAGCGGAATCAGCACGCAGGCCAGCAGCAAACAGATAATCAGGACATCCACGACATCAAACAGCCGGCTGCCGAAGGATTCCTTGATCTTGGTGCTGCGCGGTGCGGTTTTGGTATTTGTATTAGCCATGATCGTATCCTCCTTACCACAGACCGCTGCCATTGACCTTCTGGCTGATCTTGTTTGTAATCATGACCAGTGCGAAGCTGACAAGGCAGTTGAACATACCGACCGCCGTACTGTAGCTGAACTGTGCATCGATCATGCCTTTACGGTAAACATATGTGTTGATGACATCGGCGGTGTTGTAAATTGCGGGGTTGTACAACAGCATAACGCGCTCATAACCGACATTGAAGATCTTACCCATCTTCAGGATCAGCATAATGACGATGGTAGGCGCAATGCCGGGGAGCGTGACATGCAGGCATTGCTGCCAACGGTTCGCGCCATCGACCTTGGCCGCATCATACAGTTCCTGATCTATGCCGGAAAGGGCCGACAGATAGATGATGGAGTTCCAGCCAAGCGTCTGCCAAAGCTCTGTCAGAATGTAGATCGGCAGGAAGTTGGACGGGTTATTTAGCAGCGCCTGCTCTTTGATGCCGAAAAAGTTGTGCAGCACCTCGGTAATGGCTCCGGTGGAGCTCGTCAGCGTGATAACGATACCGCAGATAACAACTGTGGAGATAAAGTGCGGCACATACAGAAGCGTCTGCGCTGTCTTGGAGAATTTCTTGTTTTTCAGCTCGTTGATAAGCAGCGCCAGAATGACAGGCAGCGGGAAGGTCAGCAGATCCGCCACCGCAATGCGCACGGTGTTGATGAGCAGACGGCCGAAGTAATAGTCCGAGAAGAAAGACTTGAACCATTTGAGGCCGACAAACTTGCTGCCAAAAATGCCTCTGGCGGGCTTGTAGTCGATGAAAGAGATGTACAGACCGAACATCGGCCCGAATTTAAAGATGGCATAGTAGACCAGCACCGGAATAAGCATCGCATAGATCATACCGTTGCGCTGCAGATCTTTTTTGATGCGGTAGCTCAGGGGCACATGCTCCGAGCTTAAGGTGATCGGCTTTTTTTCTTCGGCCGCCGCGGCTTTGCTCTTTGTGCTCATGCTTGATTCTCCTTTGTGTCAAGGCGGATGACCTCGTGATTTTTAGCGGAAGAATAAACCGCGTGGAGAAGCCTAGTACTGACAATCGCTTCCTCACCACTGACAGGGAACCGTTCCCCTGCCGCCAGCTTAGTGTAGTAATCCTCAATAAGGAACCCGTGACCGCTGCCCCAATAATCCTTGCCGAACACCGTACCGGAGGAGAAATCCTTCGTCTCTGTCTTGCCGTCCAGTTCAGTAGTGACAAGGTTGCCGACCATGCGGATACTGCCATTCTCGCAGACGATTTCTAACTCCACGGGGGCATTTTTCACATAGCAGTTCGTGCAGAAAAAGACGAGCCGCTCGCCGTTGGGGCCGGTCATAAAGACATCGCAGGTATCCTCTGTCTCAATGACGCCCTTGTGACGCTTGGTGGAGCAGCTTGCCTCCACAGTCTTGATCGGCACTGTGAGCCACTGCATCAGATCAAATGTGTGGATTGCCTGATTTTCCAGTGCGCTGCCGCCCTCCTTGTCCAATGTACCGCGCCAATCAGATTCGGTGTAGTATTCGGGGTTACGGTTCCAGAACACGGCCCCCCGTGCCCCCAGAACCTTGCCCATCCTGCCGGAGTCCATCAGGCTGCGCATATACCTGGACGAATCGTTGTAACGGTTCTGGAAGCAGATGCCAAGCGTCCTGCCCGTGTGGTCGCGGACTTCGATCATCTTCTCGGCATCGGCGGGGTCCAGCGCCATTGGCTTTTCGCAAAGCACATGCTTACCATGCTCCATGGCTTCTATGGCAACCTGCGCGTGCAGATAGTGGGGCAGGCAGATGTGTACAACATCGATTTCCGGGTTATCCAGCACCTTGTGATACTCTGTCTCCGTGTGTGGAATGCCGTAGGCTTCTGCGGCGGCTGCGGCACGCTCCGGGCGAATATCACAGGCGACAACACACTCGGCGTTCTCGACATTTTTCAAGGCCTTGAAATGATTTTTGGAGATCATACCACAGCCGATAACTGCCGTTTTAAATGTTTTCATTGGTTGTTTCTTCCTTTTTGCTGTGCAGCTCCCTATATTGAGTAGGAGTTACACCCTCATATTGTTTGAAGATACGCAGGAAGCTGCGCAGACTGCCAAACCCGCAGGTGATGGCGATCGTCTCTAATTTTTCGTCCTGCAGCAGCTTTTCTTTCACATGCTCTAAGCGCACTTTGTGAATATACTGGGTCAGGTTCGTACCGTTCATCTCCTTAAAGTAGCGGGAGACGAACGGAGCAGGACGGTCGAAATGCTCCGAGAGTGCATTTACATTCAGCGCAGCATCCGAATAGTTGGCTTCTATGTAGTCCCGTATCTCCAGATACAGGCGGCCTTTTTCATCTGCTGACGCCTCCTGTTCGGAGGCGCGTACTGCTTGGCAGACTGTGCCTGCTAACCGGCAAAGCGCCTGCTCCATCGCCTCGGTGCTGCCACGGCGGGCGGCCTCCATGACGCGATTTTGATTTTCGGCCAGCTCTGGATCATCGCTCCGCTGTTCGCCCGCACGCACGATGGTCGACATGATCTTTCCCACCAGGAACTGCATGCCTGCGGGGCTCAAGTAGTTTTCCTGATTTTGGCGCATCAACGCTTGAATCTGTGTACAGGCCTCGCCTTCATCACCGCTGCGTACAGCCAGATGCAGCTTGTTCTCCGTTTCAACCGGATAGCGTACTGTCGTGTCGCCGGGCTGTACCTTCAGGTCGCTGTAGAATATCGTACCGGTATCCTGCGTGCGTTGCTGATATTGATAGACACGGCACACCTCGCGGTAAGCTTTATATACCCCATCAAGACCAGTGTGCCCACTGCTTACGGCAATGTCATAGCGAAACTCAAAATGCTGGGCCAAAAAGCTGCGACAGTATTCATAACTCCACAAAATGCTTTCAAGCATCTCTGGGTCTTCCTTCTCGGTCCAGATAATGTAAAGCTGCATGCCGCCTTCACGGAAGCAAAGGTTCTCCAGACTGCGGCTCGTAAGATTCTCTCTGGTTACATTCTGGAGTATGAACCACTGCATCTCATATATTTTGTCAGGATCCTTCTCGTTCGCAAGATCCTGTTCCTGCAGGCGGTAGGCCAGAAGATAATACTGTTTTGCCCTGTGGATCGGGAAGCCGAGATTTTCCAGCCGGTCTGTATCGGTCTCGTTTGCCGCATCTGCGTTCGTTATCATCGCGTGAAACTGCTCACACAGCATCGCGGTGCGCTGCTGTTCAATGAGATCGGAGCTTTCGACATTATCCTGCACAAGCTTCTGTACGCGGCTGTCAATATAGGCGAAGGCATCGGTCAGATTTTCCTCCGGGTCAGCCGCATTGCCGCGGTGCAGCACCTGCACAATATTGCGCAGCTTCAAATAACGCTTGGCTGCGCTATTGGCAATAACCGCTACCGTCAACAGCAGGTAGATGATGACAACAACAGCCAAAAGCTTCTGTATATCAATGATTTTCGATGCAAAAGCCTGTTCCTTCAGAATGACTGCAATATCCCAGTTTTCGTAAGTGGAAGAAATGATTGAAATGTATTCTTCCTTGCTCGTTCTATGAGCCGCTTCGTCAAACTTACGGCTTCCGCTGCTTTTAATCAGCTCTGTGACAGCATTTTCCGTTGCCTCAGGGAGTTCATGGTTAGCAACCAGCACACCGTTGTTGCGGTCATTGATACACAGTGTATCGTTATTCAGCCAATCAGAGGCCTTGAACAGATCCTCCAAATCAACGATCATAACCGCCACTGCCTTATCAGGCTCCCGGCTTGTGATGTTCAGCGGACGCATCAGAACCAGATAGTTTTTGCTATCCTTGCCCTGTACAACAGGTTGAAATACCCGCGTTGTCACTAAGTTCTGCTTCAATATTTCCATCCAATCCTCATAGCTGATGTCATAAGCCTCCAGCACAAGGTCATAAAATCGACGGCTTTGCCCGTATTTCGTGTTGGATACTATCGCATCCGTGGACGGAAAATAGAGAAAGTATGCATCCCCTATACCGTAGTTGATGACATCTGTAGAGATTTTCCTCGTAAGCATGTAGTAATCATACCGTGGAATATCATCATAGTCATCCGCCTGACGTACGGCCTCAATGGCCGCTGTGCTACTCTCTTTTGCTGTGATGTTGCGTAGCAGCTTGACCTTCTGATCCAGCCAGACCCGCGTCATATCCAGCTGGATGCCGTTCGTGTATTCCAAATTATCCCGCAGCACATCAAGATATCTGTACCCGGATGCCAAAAGCAGCGTCAGGGCAATAACAGAAATCAGCAGATAGGAAAGGCACCACTGCAAAAACATCTTTGTAGGGGCCCACTTTTTCTTTTCAGCCACGTTTGTATACTCCGTTTCTTCGGCTTAGCTTCTGCTGCGGGCAGCTGTTATTTTGTGACCGGTTCCTTGCAATGCTCCTGCAGTTTCTCAAGGAACAAATCTCCGTTCACGGGGATGTCGACCCATTCGCCATTCAGCCAACTCGAAAGGTGAATAGCGTTGGAAATCTGCAAACCACGGATGCCCTCGGCGCCGGGGGCAATGGGCTTTGCACCTTTCAGGATGCAGTCACAGAAATTGTTGATAATACCAGGGTGGGAGGTGTAGGTGCCCTTGATGGGAATCTTGCACTCCCACACTTCCGGCTTGCCAAGACCACCCTTGTAGGTGGCGTTGAATTCCGGTTCCGGAATACGCAGACGGTAGAAGGTAAGCTCGTTATTTTCAACTACAATTTTACCATTTGTCCCGTCAATTTCCAAACGATTTGTACCGGGGGCATCCCCTACTGTCGTAATGTAGCAGCCTGTCGCACCGTTTTCGTATTCGACAAGAGCATAAAGATCGTCCTCGACCTCGATATTGCGGTGCTTTCCGTAGTATACCTGTGATTTTACGCGCTTAGGGATGCCGCACATCCACTGCCACAAATCAAGATTGTGGGGATTCTGGTTCAGCAGCACGCCGCCGCCTTCGCCATCCCAAGTAGCACGCCAGCCGCCCTGATCATAGTAGCTCTGCGAGCGGTACCAATCCGTAACGATCCAAATAACGCGGGTCATCTCACCCAAATCACCGCTGTCAATGAGATCCTTGACCTTTTTGTACAGCGGGTTCGTGCGCTGATTGAAGTCCATACAGTAGACAAGCTCCGGGTGTTTGGCCGCAACAGTGTTCATTTCCTCGACCTGCTTGGTGTAGACGCCCGCGGGCTTTTCTACAATGACATGCAGGCCTGTCTCCATAGCCTCTATGGCCATCGAGGGGTGCAGGTAATGCGGCACAGCAATGATGACAGCCTCGCACGCGCCGGAATGAATCAGCTCGGATGCATCGGTAAATGTCTGAATGTCCTCACCGTTCGTCTTTTTTGCCAGTTCAAGACGGGCGGGGTCAATGTCGCAGACCGCTGTCAGATTGACCTGCGGACACTTTCCGTCCCGAATCGCGCGGCCATGCTGGCTGCCAATATGACCGTAGCCGATGATACCGAGTTTTACTTTATCAGCCATTGTTTTGCGCCTCCAACTGTTTTAAGTAAGCAAGGGCGGCCGCACCGTCCTGCTCGATGTTCTCTGTTTTGCCCTCGATACTCATGCGGCCGTTATAACCCGCCGTGTGCAGAGCAGCAAAAAGCTCGCCATAGTTTTCGCCATCGCCGGGCAGCGGATAACGCCGGCCATTGCCGGACGCAATATGGATATGCCCAAAGTCCTTGATGGATGCGATGCTGTTGATGTCATCGTGGTTGGCGCAAATATGGAAGTAGTCGGCCAGCAATCCTACATTCTCGTTGGCCACATCCCTCTGCAGCAATGCGCCCTCGGCCACAGTACAGACCATATTGGTTTCTTTTCGGCTCAACGGTTCAATAACCACCTTGATGCTGTACCTTCCTGCGATTTCATCCGTCAGTCGGCAGACTTTGACAAGGTTCTCGTAAGCGTCCAGATACTTGACCTCCGGCGGGCATGTACGGCACTTGCCACTACCGAACACGACCACTTTACCATGTAGATCGGCAATCATTGCCATTGCCTTTTCCAGATAAGCTTCCAACGCATCAAGGTTCGTTGTCTTACCATCAACAAAATTCATCGTTTTGGGGAACAGAATGTTGAAGCACTCAGCCTCGATTCCGCTCTCCTCCAGCGCTTTCTTGCCTGCAGCGTACGCCGCAGGGTCAAGGCCCATGGTCTTTGTCACCGAAAGCTCAATGTAGTCATAGCCCAATTTTTTTACAAGCCCGGCATTTTCGATGCCGGTACAGATACCGTATCTCATCTTGCAGGCTCCTTTCTCAATGCAGTTCTACCGCATTCTCTGTCAGTGTCAATACCTTGCCACCAGCCAGCGTGACCATGGCGGCATCACCATTGATGGCAGTTTCAGCCTTGGTTCCCTCCGGGGCCAGCACTGTAATAAAGTGGATCGGTGCTTTACCGCTATGCTTGGCGATCAGCTGCGGGATGGGCTTGCGCCATGCGTAACCGTAGCTGATCCACCCACCGATGGGATTCTCGCTGCCCTCAAGGATTTCAAAATCGAGTTTCTTGTCAGCCTGTACGGTCATCGTATACCCGCGTCCCTTTTGGGAGGTATAGTCAAACTTGCCGTTTTCTCCATCCAGATGGCCAAACGCAAAATTATAATACAGGCGGATGTCATGGTCTTCCCTGCAGATGCCAGTTACACGGTCCTCAATGACATAAATATCATCAGGCAGGCGCACGACGCGGCGCCGGTGGAACATTGGGTCATCCATGAAGTCATAGCCGTTGTGGGAAATGTCGATAAGCTGATACTGCTCGTTTTCCTCAAAGGCGTGCAGATAGGTGCGCACACCGCGGGTGCGGGTGACACCGGGAACGGTACCCATCTCGTGGTCATCCACATAGAGCGTGTTGTGAGCCTTGGCGGACAGGAAGTAGTGCCGCCAATCCTTCCAGCAGGAACTATTGTAAATGTAGCGGCCTGAATCTGTCAGAATATCCTCGCCCTTGGCGTGAATCTCCACATGACCCGTGTCATTGTGGGAGTGCGAGCTGACCTCACCACGCTCGAGCTGGATGCCGTGTACATGGAAGTAGCTGTCCTCCGGACCCCAGCCTGTGCGCATAACATAGATACCCGCCGGGATGTACTTGTAGTTGCGCTGTGCAGGCGGTGTGCCCTCTTTGCCCGCGGTGGCCATAAAACGGAAGTCCTCACGACCCGTTTCCTCGTACCAGGTACGGAAGTACGCACGCATCTCGTTCAAATCGTAGGGGTCGAATGTCAGGTTCATACCCTCGTACAGCGAGGTATCGCAGCGGCGGGTCGTCAGATCATCCCGATCCGCGTCGCCGATCATCGGCGTGGACAGGTCGGGCTTGACCAGACTCATAATAAACTGTGCGGATTTTTCCAGCGTTGGCTCCATGTAGGGCGGCACAGGGATGCCATTCAGCTTGCACAGACGGTAACACTGGAAGTAGACGCCCGCAGCCACCATGTGGTAGATGGGGGTGCGCTCCATGTGGATGCCGTCATTATCGAAGGAGTACTTAACTTCCTGCATGACCCGGCGGTAGCCGGTCATGAACCAGTCGGATTTGATTTCCGGGAACAGAATGCCGCATTCCAGCAGCGTACCGCTTTCCATCGTCAGCCAGTTGGACGACTTCTTGTGGTTGCTGTAATGGGTCATCAAGAAATCTGCATGGTCACACAGCAGCGTCAGGAATGTTACCCATCCCTCTCGATCCCACGCAGGCGAGGTGCGGAACGCCTCCATGCAGGGCAGCCAGACCGTGTAGATGCGCATGGCCGTCTCGATGGTGCGCCAGGAGTGACCGGGGAATTTGTACTTGGCTGCAGCATCCTCTTCATTTTCCATGAAGGGGGCTACAGGCCATGCTTTGCCCCATTCGGTCATTTCGTGCAGGAACTCTTTCGTGTACTTTTCATCCTTTGTCAACGCATAGGCACGAGCCAACGGCTGCCAATAAATGTGGCGGTACAGCGACCATGTCCACTCGTTATCGTGGGAGGTATGCTCCGTCGGGTTGAAGAACCAGTCGATCTCGCCGTCAAACTTGTGGCCATAGATATAATGATCCAGCGTCTCCTGCGCATCCTCGAGGATGCCATTGACCTTACACTGCTCCATCTCCTTGGCGGTAAAGAGATACTTCGGCGTTGTGCGTGTGCGAAAATGTTCAATAACCGCATCCATTGCGCCGTCCGCATCCCCCTGTGCATAGCACATCTTTGCTTTTTTCAGCCCGGGCAGATCATAATTGATCCGTTCCAGCAGCTCTGTCATTCTGTTCATAATCTTGTCAGCACCCCGTAGTGTTTCCTTATGGAAATGGCATCCGAAAGAGCATTCCTCCGGATGCCATTTTTAACATATTATTGTCGCTTTATCGCATCGGAACTCAGTTTGCCATGTAGGTGTCGTATGCTTCCTGCATCATCTGGACTGCCTCTTCAATGCCGGCATCCTTCAGCTTCTGCTGGTAGGAATCCCACTCGCTCATCGGGGTGGTGCCGCAGATGAAGCTGGCTTCCATCTCATCGGCCAAAGTCTTAACCTGACTCATGATTTCGGAGTAGCGATCCTGATTTTCTTCAGAAACGGATGTCGGCGGGAACATATGCTCGCCCATGTCGGTCTTCATGGAAAGCTCCAGCGCTTTCTTCTGATTATCCTGTGCGTAATACTGGTCAATGTAGTCCTCGCTCTGGATACCGGCGCCGGAGGTGGAAGCACGGGTGTACGCAGCCAATGCCTGTGCAACGCTCATGCCATCGGGATTATTCATAATAAGATCGGTGTAGACAGGCTTGCCGTCCTTCATCTCGTAGCTTTCGCCCTCGATACCGAAGTTGTAGCAGACCTGACCTTCCTCGCTGTACAGCCAGTCGAGCAGCCAAACGGCAGCCTTAACATTTTTGCACTGAGAGGAGATGGCTGCAGAAGCACCGGACTGGTCATAGATGTTGTTCATCTTGGAGAACTTAGCGTTCTTACCCTTGGTAGAGGTAACGGGCGCAGCAGCCTGAATGTAATCTTCCTTGAAGTTGGGATCGGCCTCCATCATAGCCTTGGTATAGTTGCCGAGACCCTGACCGAACGGTGCGTAGCCCAAGATGCAGTTGCCGGAAACGAAGTCGGTCTGGGTGGATTTCTTATCCGCCTGCATCCAGTCGTTGTCCAGCAGACCTTCGGCATACCAGTCGGCCATCTTCTGGATGAAATCCTTGCGGCTGTCCTCAATGAGACCGTTCTTCACGACACCGTCATCTACATAGAAGCTGCCCCAGTTATCGTAAGCGGCAGACCAGACATCCTTGACCCACTCTTTACGGGTCGTGAACGGCTTGCTGTAACCGGCGGCCTTAGCGGCGCGCAGGACTTCTTCCCACTCATCGATCGTTTCGGGTACCTGGTCAAAGCCCAGTTCCTTCAGCGCATCGGCTCGATACAGGAAACCGGAAGAAAATTCGGTCTTGTTGGGGGATTCCAGACCGCGCAGACAGGGGAAGCAGTAATAGTTACCGCCGGAGGACTTGATCATCTTACCGATTTCAGGATGTTCCTGGATGACTTTGGACAGGTTTGTGGCATCTGCCATATAGTCATCCAACGAGATGATGACGCCATCATTGATGGCTGCACCCGCACCGCCAGAATAAGTCGTCCATGTATATTCAATGATGTCGGGATACTCACCGGAGGCCAGCATAACGGCGAATTCCTCGGCTTCGGACCCCTGCGTCGGGTGCTGGAATTCGATGGTGATGCCGGTCTGCTCCTCCACATACTTGGCCCATGGCGTATCGCCAAGGTTTGCGAAGTTGTCAGAGACATTGCCGTTCAATGTGGTGTACCAAGTCAGCGTAGTGCCCGCAAAGGGTTTGTCACTGTCCGTAGTCGCTTCCGCCTCAGTGGTTGCAGACGATGCAGTTTCTGTAGAGGTTGCTGCCGTAGAGGAGGCAGAACCGCCGCAGCCTGCCAGCGTAGCGCCGACCATAGTGGCCGACATGCCAAGCGCCAGTGCTCGCTTGAGGGTGCTTTGTTTTTTCATGGTGTTTCTCCTTCTTATTTATTCCCGGGTAATCCTTCTTGGGAAAGCATTTCCCGGTTTTTGTAACAAGTGATAAAAATGTCGTGCAACCCTACAATGGTGTGGAATGTGTCATCATCTTCCCGGATATCCTCCACACCTTCGGCCGGAATGGAAACAATGGGCAGCTTTGCAATTTTTTCTACCGCCTCCAAATGAGGAATTGCGCACTGTACAGTGCAGACAGGATGCTTTCCTGTGCGCACGGCTTCAATGGCATCGTAGAATTTCTGCAGGCGCTCTCCCTTAGGGATGCGGCCATAGTCGATACGCTCGCCAGTATCGCCGATGTAGACATATTCAGCTATTGGCCCACTGCCGAAGTCTTTGCCGAAGTAAACCGTGCCCTTCTCAAAACGGTATTCAGCTATAGGGCCCAGCTTCTTGTCTACAATGGCGTGGCCTGTGCCGTACCACAGCGGCACACCTGATACCGTATGCGCCAGTACTGTAATCGTGTCGAAATTTTCGACATTTGGGTTTCCTTTATAGGGATCGGCCTGTACATCGGCCAACTCGGCCGCGCGCTCCAGACGCTCCCCCAGCAGGAAAGTCATCACTTGAAATTGGTGGGCGCAGGCGTTGTTGAACGGACTGTCGTTCACAGCACAGCCCTTTACATCAATGTGCCCAGCCCAGCTGTTGCGGGCGTAGTATTTATCACCCCGCCGCATCGCGTGCAGTGCTTTCATGTAGATGGGCTTACCGAAGCGGCCATCCAGAATGTCTTGCTTCAGGGCCAGTACATCGCGGGAATAGTTAAGCTGATACCCTACCGAAATGAACTTACCGGTCTCCTTTTCCAGCTGTTCCAGCTTGCGTGCGCCCTCTACCGAGGTGCAGACGGGCTTTTCGGTCAGCACATTCGATCCATGCGTCAGGCAGGTGACGATCTGCGAATAATGCAGATGAATGGGCGTTGAGACAACAGCCAGATCGGCGGTATGTTCTTTATAGAAGTCCTCAGGCGTTTGATAGATCGGAATGTTCTGTTCTTTAATGATGGGATACAAATCTGCGGCGTTGGGAACGACCTCACAGATGCCCTCGATTTTTATACCGGGAATGTCGCGTTCCGAAATTTCCTTGATGTAGTTACTGCCATATCCGCAGATTCCCAGCAGCAGAATCTTTACCACTGCCTGCTCCATTTTCTGCTCACTCCTCTTTGCCGTTCATCTTCTCCATTTGGGGGAAGTTTTTCACTGCACCCTCATCCTATCACCCTGATGTGACAATGTAAACAGACAGTTTCTATTCGATATGTCAATTCTTGCATTCCGTTTTATATGCGATATATCGTTCCTATTTTTATGTCGATTTTTGCTTCTGTTTATTTTTAGACACTTATGAATCATTTGTTCGTGTTGCAGCCTTGATTTTTATGGCCGTAGTGGCGGGGTTAGAACTGCTTTCATCGCACCGAATATTTTTATCTTGCTTCATTTCTTCTTTATCCTATCGTTTTATATCCTTTGTCACCCAACCACTATTTTGTCATATCCAACGGTTCTTTCCTGCCGTCTGGTCTATTATGCTGCAAGTGTAATTATTTCCGCTTAACAAATGCTAAAAAATCTGTAGAATAATAGGTTGTTAGCCTTTTCTAACCCAGTTTTGATTTCATTTTGTTTTCATTACGCTCCGACAGGGCTGCCATAATCGTATCCACATCAGCTTGCAAAAGAAGTCATTTCATTCTTACGTATGTGATGAATGCTGCGCTTCGCGCTTGTTTGCAGGCGGATATTTTTTTGTCCATTGGTTAGTTGGCGCTAATTTGAAATTTGCGCCCTTGTACCGGCGCAAACAAACCATGAGGGAATATCGAATGATAGACAAGGATCTTCTCCGCCTGCTCGGCGGCAACAAAAAGTATATCGGCTTCTGTGTAGGCTGGATGGTGCTGGGCCTGTTTGCGAATGTCGGCATCACTGCGTCTCTGTGCTAGTCCATTGCACTTGCTGTCCAGTATAACGGCGGCAGCGCGGGTGTTTTTCTGGTACCAGTAGTCTGCGCCTGTGCCGGATTGGCGGTTCGCTATGCCACCACCCGTATTCTCGGGGACTTGAAGGACACACTGGGTCGCAGCGTCAAAAAGGATCTGCGCGAGTGCGTCTACAATAAAATCGTTCGCCTTGGTGTGCGTTCTACCGATAACATGAACATGGCGGGCCTGACTCAGATTGCCCTGGAGGGCGTGGAGCAGCTGGACCTGTACTATTCCAGCCACCTGCCGCAGTTCTTTTACGCCATGCTTGCACCGCTTTTGTTGTTTGCCTTTACCGTAGGCATTTCGTGGCGCGTGGCTTTGGTGCTTTTGTGCTGTGTGCCGTTGATCCCGCTATCCATTGACAAATTTCTTCTTTAGGGCAACACCGCACAATTGAGCTTTCCCCAAAACAGAAAAACGTCCAACCACAAAAGGTCAGACGCATTCCAAAATCTGCTTGCGAGGCAAAGCTTTAAGCCGCCAGACAGGGTCTGTCAGCTAAAATCAAGTTTGCCAAAGCAAACATAATATTCATTTTTGCGATTTGCTTTTGCAACCCTCGGTATCGCGTTTTTCGAAAACGAAGCTGCAGCTTAACCACAGCAAAAACATGTTCAACTTTGGCGCGTACAGAGGATTTCTCATGCTCACGGCGTTTGATTTGTGCTTGGGAGCGTGCGGAGTTCTTCTTACTTTGGCTGGGACGGCGATTGATTTTGTAGTGGACCGACTTACCGGCCTTGTTGATGCTCCACTTCTCCCCCATACCGTTTCATTGTTTACTGTCAATTTTTCCGAACGATACCGCCACATATCTCGTCTAGCTGAGTCGGATTCATTTGGAACATTTAAATTAACCGCATACTGATAGTTCTTTTCATTTTGACTCCAAGATACGTCAAAATTTATAGTAGGCGCTTTTCTCTTCAAATCGGAAAATGCCGATTTATAAAGGCCTGGAACGCTTAGACGAATTCCTTTTCGCTGCATACTCGAATTATCTATACGATCAGTCATAGCAGCACAAAGCAATCCTATCGTTTCAAGAACAGTAGTCTTACCGGATCCGTTTGCACCAATGAATACATTTACACGCCCCGGTTCAAATGAAACATTCTCTAAGGTCTTAAAATTTCTAAAAGCAAGCTTGTTAATGTTCATAATGCTCACTTCTTTCTCAAAATCAGCCCGATATTATCCTTCTCATAGTTTTAATTAAGTATACCAGATTCATCAGATAATTACAAACTTATTCTAGCGATGCATAGGTGCATAGTAAGTTAGCTGCTGTAATTCGTTCATTCATAGCCTTCCGCCTTTAATAATAGACACTGCAAAGGTTTAGAATATCCTGCAACAGATCGTACCCCGCCTTTGCCTTATATACTATCGGCTTCAGGAAACCAACAATTCTGTAAAATTCTTTTACATTTCAGGCTCTAACGCCAAAAAATGAGTCCATCACCCTCCGTGCTCACTTCAAAAGTATAATTTTTATTTTCTGTCCTTCTCATTCCCACACTCCGACGCTATCCATTGTAATTGAGGGGAGATATACTTCCTCTCACCACAACTGAATAGCGTCCTCTGCCGTACCGCTTTTGGGGAAGCAGCGCGAAAATCCGAATTTCTCCGGGGAGCGTGCCAAGAAGGCGTGACAACATGCTGCAAGGCCGGTCCAAAGGCTGCCTTGCAGGGCACAGCGCCGGGAAGGGTTGCCTGTCTGGAATTTGCAGGGGGAGAAAAACGCAAAACCAATATAGCAGCAGATTATGCCGTGAAGGCGCTCGCTTTCACGGCATTGCTGTGCCGCCATATTGGTTCCATTCGTACATTTTTGAAATCGTAACGATTGTAGTATACTGGTTTTGCGGGCGAGGAAAACGCCCCGTCCCGCCAGTCAACCCTTGGAGGTGCAGTCTTATGCCACAACGCTTTGGGAGGCTCTTCTCATGACAGCCAGCTTGCGCGTAAAAAACGACAAATACTATGTCGTGCTCACGCATACGACAGATGGCAAAAAAAATCAGACCTGGGTCTCCACAGGTCTGTCAGTAACAGGAAACGAGGGCAAAGCCAGGCAGATCATGCTTGACATGCTTGGCGAAAAGCCTGAGCAGGCTGCCCCGCCCGATATGCTTTTCAGTGACGCCGTGCGCCGCTGGCTGGAGGACGTCCGGCATCGCGTGGACGAGGTCACCTACCAAGGCTATGAGGTTCAGGCCCGAGCGCACATCCTCCCCTACTTCGATGATCTGCAAATCCGGCTGTGTGATGTTGACGGTGAGACGCTGCAGACCTACATCAACGTAAAGGCTAAATTCGGGCGCTCTGACGGCCACGGCGGCCTGTCAGCGGTTAGCTTGCGTCAGCACAAGAACGTGCTCAATCAGACGCTCAAATTGGCGCAGAGGGACGGTCTGATTCAGACAAACCCCGCCGATATGGTCGTCATGCCGCACGCGGCGCAATTTACCGGCACGTTCTACACAGAATCACAGATGCGGGATCTGCTGACCGCTGTTAAGAACGAACGCCTCTACCCCATCATCTACGTCACCGCGCTGTACGGCCTGCGACGCAGCGAGGTGCTGGGGCTGAAATGGGACAGCATCAACTTTGCGATGCAAACGCTGACCATACGGCACACCGTGGCCCGGGTCACGAAGGTCGTGGAGAAGAACAAGACGAAGAACGCATCCAGCTTCCGCAGCTTTCCCCTGACAGACGATGCGGTAAGGCTGTTCAAGATCCTGTTACAGCAGGAGCAATACTACCGCAACCACTTCGGCAAGGATTACATAGACAACGACTACGTATTCACATGGGAGGGCGGGCATCCCTACTCCCCCGACTATGTGAGTCACACCTTCCACAAACTGCTGAAGAAGTACGACCTGCCCCACATCCGGTTTCACGATTTACGCCACACCTGCGCCAGCATGCTGCTGTCGGAGGGCTACGGCCTGAAGGACGTGCAGGAGTGGCTCGGCCACTCGGACATCAAGATGACCGCAAACATCTACGGCCATCTGGACATACGCCGCAAGCGCTCCATTGCCAACGGCTTAGAGCAGGCGCTGCCGCGTTTGAAGCCGTAAAAACAAAAAAGCGCCAAATCCTTTCGGATTTGACGCTCCTGCTGACCTTGACAGCCATCTTTGGTCCGAGTGGCGAGAGTCGAACTCACGGTTTCTTGAACCCCATACAAGCGAGCTGCCTAATCATTCAATTTATGCTAGCTTATACACAATTTTTGTTTTATACAGCCTGCAATGGGTAGTTCGCCATTATTTTTTTGAATTCTTCGACTGTCATTTTAGCCTTTTCAGCAGCACGCTCTGGTTTCAAATCACCGTCTCGAACAAGCTGAACGAGCATCCCAATCTCTCCTATGCTGATGCCTTCTTTCCTGCCTTCCTCTCTGCCTTCGGCCCTAACTCCCTGACTAAGGTTGCACATAGTAAGCACCTCACTTTCCAGTTCTTCACTCATTGCAACGCCAAACTCTTTTTCGAGAATTTTCTTTTTCTCCGTAGCTGCTCTTGACGAAGAAAGCAGCACATCCAAAAATTTTAGAGTGCCTATATAGTTTTCAGAATCAGGTTTTCCCAGACAAATCGTTACCACGCTCATAAGATCATAGTTTTCTGATTTTTCAGTTGCATTTCCAATCAACTGTTCCGGGCAAATCGAATACCTTGTGAGTGTATTTTGAAATTCATCGGACGGTTTTGTACAAACCCATATAGAATACACTTTTCGGATTTTTCCATACTCCGACTTTTTGAATATCGGCCCGTGCTGGGCGGAAATCATTCTGCTGCAATAATAGATTGCACGTTTCGTCAGCGGATATCCCGGATTGAACGCAGTCTGTGCTTCCACGTTAATAATAAGCCGAATCACATCTTGCGAAGCCGCATCATGCGCTGATGTCGGCGCAATCGCATCAAAGCGAACATCATAATGTACCGTTCCCTCAGTCAGCGTTGAATCCTCATTATTGCTTCCAGTTATTACTTCAGGAGTCCTCGGCAATCTGTTGGTATCGTCAACATGAACGCCAACCGTGCCAACCTCCGGCGTTCCTTCGATATACTTTTCAGCAATTTCATCTACGGAACACTCACTGTATTCATCTACACAGCCCTTCATATCTCAAATTCTTACCAAGCATAAGCGCACCTCCTTCTGTTTATGTTATACCGCAAATCAAAAAAAGTAAACACCAGAGGCAACTTCTTTCATATAATATTTCTGCTTTATTTCGCCAATATTTTCCAGCATGTCTTTCACACACCGCCTTTGATCACTCTCCACCCATTCGCCAGGTATCTATAGCGTGTAATCTAAACGCCCCTGGAGAAATTGGTTACCTAATATGGACACTTCGCTAGATATTTATTTACTAGTCCTGTTATATGCAATTATTAATTGATGACATCAAGTTTAATTATATATCAAATTATCGTCAAAAATACAACTTATTATAGAAATGCTCACTATCAAAAAACTGGGTTTTTGTATGTAGCCTTATTTAGAGTAGGCTTTTGTCCTTAATCTAGTAAGCTATTGCAGTAAGCGTTCAACCTCAACCGTCAGGCAAAAATAAAGCTGGAGCCAAAATCGGCTCCAGCTTATTTTTGCTCGATGGCTGTGGTTGAGCGGTTACGTTGCC
>OGRU01001415.1_pt1 | contig 18095 bp, 15 predicted proteins | sample 1553541 | NCBI WGS metagenome assembly OGRU01 (sample SAMEA2580068, study PRJEB22360) | human gut metagenome | biome: human gut; feature: human-associated habitat; material: faeces | place: Denmark | collected 2008/2010
CACAGACAGGCTTCTTCCGCAGATAGAAGATTGGCAGAATCGTCCGCTTGATGAGGTGTATCCGATCGTTTTCATCGATGCAGTACACTTTTCAGTGCGTGATAACGGGCAGATCAGGAATCTGGCTGCATATGTGATTCTCGCAGTAAGTCTGACAGGTCACAAGGAAGTTTTATCCATACATATCGGAGAAAACAAAAGTGCAAAATATTGGCTTGGAGTCCTGAATGAGCTGAAAAATCGCGGTGTAAAGGATGTCCTCGTGATATGTGCTGATGGTCTTTCGGGTATGAAAGAAGCCGTAAATACGGCATTTCCACAGACAGAATTACAACGTTGTATCGTTCATCAAGTAAGAAACACGCTGAAATATGTTGGTGCAAAAAACAAGAAAGAGTTTGCCAACGATTTGAAAACCATTTATCACGCACCGTCTGAGGACGCTGCACTTAAGCAGCTTGAACATGTCACAGAAAAGTGGGAGAAAGATTATCCAAACGCCATGAAGAGCTGGTACAAAAACTGGGATGTGATCTCACCGATCTTCAAATTTTCCGCTGACGTGAGAAAGGTAATTTACACTACCAGTACTATGTGGAAGGAAACCACGAAACCATCATTCCAAAAGATATCTTCTTACGAGTACAGGACGAACTGGTACGCAGGCGAGTGGTCAAAACCAGTGCCAATGGCAAAAAGCGTTGCTACAGTTGTAATCACTGCTTTGCACAGATAGTAATTTGTGGTGATTGTGGTGAAATGTTCCGCAGAATTCACTGGAACAATCGTGGCTGTAAATCAGTTGTTTGGAGATGCATCAGCAGACTGGAATCCACCGGACTGGAGTGTCATGCCAGAACCGTCAATGAAACAATATTGGAAAATGTGGTAGTTCAGGCAATTAACACGCTCCTTGGTGATAAGTCAACATTTCAGGTACAGCTTCAGCAGAATATTGCAAAGGTCATCCGAGATGCACAGAAAAATACCGCTGACGGAATTGACGAGCAACTTATAGAGTTGCAAAAGGAACTGCTACAAAAGGCTAACAGCAAAGAAGCATACGATGAAATTGCCGATCAGATTTTCCAGCTTCGTGAACAGCGTGAAAAATGCACTGTTGACACTGCTGCCAGAGATGCACAGATTGCAAGAATCAATGACCTGCAAGATTACATTAAAAAGCAGCCTGCCAGCCTTACGGATTTCGATGAGACTTTGGTAAAGCGCTGGCTTAAACAAATCATCCTCTGGGATGACCACTTCACGGTGGAGCTCAAGTCCGGACTTAAAATTGATATTGAAGGGTAATGCTTATAGACGCAAAAAGGCTCCTCACCACTGGAATACATCCGGTGATGGGGAGTCTTTATCATTTTAATCCTTATCCCAACGATTAGCATCTGTCCAACGGAAGTTTGGGTCTTTATTTCTTCGTGGGTCATTTTCCCATTCTTCAGCTACACGTTTACTTATTTCTTTATTAAGACGATTCATTTTAGGAGTTTTTTCACCGGTTCCACCATTGAATCCGTTCTTAATCCAATCCTGTCTTTCTTCTTCATAAGCCTCTGATAGCTCCTCATGAGAAGCTCCTTCAACCCATTTTTCAAATTCACTTTTAAATAAATTCCCGAAAAAGCCCATATTTATCCTCCATTCTATGCAGCTTCAGCAAATATACGTCTCTGTACCTTAAGATAAGATTGCAGATTCTTGATAACATCTTTTTCTTCTTCTAAGTCGTCTGCGGCTATTTCTATTTCATTATCACTTGCCAGCTTCATGGTATATTCATAAATTCGTCCTACTAAAACATCAAGTTCTTCTGATGTAAGCTGAATACTGATTTTTGAATAATTTTTGTCAGCTTTCAACGCTTCCAAAGAGCTCATTAGATTATTAATCTTATCAATATCCATCTCCCCCTTGCGAATTGCATCAATATAGCTTTTCAGGCTAGCTCTGAATTCTGTTACAACCTTTGGTTCATGGTTTTTTACTTTATTGCAAACCCAAGCACCAGCGCCAACAGCTACTGCACTCGCCACAACAATTATTGTTTCTTTTTTATGCTGTTTTACAAACTGTAATGCTTTAGCACCAACACCCTGAACCTGCTCTGCTGCTGGTAGGTCAATTGGCTTAAGGTGCTTTACTATTTGTCCCTTATTAGGACCAGTTGCCCACCTTACCACACTACCGATTCTTCGATATATTCCTGTTGCTAATCCTGTTGCTATATCATCAGGAATGAAATATGCATCTTGCACTATTGCCATAAAATACCTCCTTTGGTTTTCTATAATAGGCCTTGTAAATTTCGCGAATTATTTTAATACCAATCCAAACTTGCCCTCATTTCAGCCTCATATTCTGCTTTTATCTCACTTTGATAATCTGCGATAGCGTCAAGCATTGAATCGCAACCGTCAAGAAAATTGATTATTGCTTTAAGGTATGTATATACATTGCTTATATCTAACTCTTTGTTATCAAAACGATATTCCAAACTATAAGATGTTGGGTAGCGGAAGTTGTCCCCATTCTTATCTAATTCGTTAATTTCTTCCAATAAGCCTTCAACTATATCAATAGTTGTAAGGTCTTCGCCAGAATCATTTGCATATTTTTTAATTACTGGTTTAACATTCTTCCACAAATCTTTCTTTATAAGATGGCTTTTTCGTTTTGAATTAAACACCTTCAGTGGAACGCCATTATCAACTCTACTATAGAACAACCTCTTCAAGCATAATTCAATCGTATTTCTAAACATGAAGATTAGAGGATATAGCTTATCTTCATTGGTGATATTTTGATTCTGATAAATATAATCAATCACCTCAGAATACCCTGCAACTTTAACATGGAAACCTTCGTCAGAAATTCTTTGCCATAAATAACAATTTCCAATTCCATGTGAAGCAAAGACAAAGAACTCCGGTTTTAATTTTCCGTCAAACTCATCTTCTTCTGTAACAATTCCTCTCTCAATGCATTTTTTTACTAACGCATAACCTTGTAGCATATTATTTGCAACATCCACATTGTCTAAAAACTTATCCCTGTATTTAGAAAGGAATTCATCTTCAAAAGGAAATCTGAACATGTCCGATTTTTTATCAACTTCTTCTAATGAATCCAAATATCTAATTAACCAGTCTTCCTCTTCTTCAGTTAGATAATTTTCAAGTCTCACATCAGTATATTTATGAAATAGCATAGAAACATCATGACAGCATGCTTCAAAAGCATCTTCAATATCTCTTTTACGAGGCAAAACTCTGCATAATAAAGCCTTCAATCCTAATTCAATACTATGTCGAACTAAGAATATTCCTGTTAAAAACCACATATCTGATTTAACGTTATCATATCCACTGCCAATCACTTCTTCAAAAGTTTTGTATCCACACTTATAGAACTGATATGACAAAGTCTTATAATCCTCAAAACAATTGTGGCTCCACTTAATTTTCACAGAAGTTTCTTTGTTGTCAATTTTCCAGAAATCCATATCCGAAGCTGGCCAAATCCACGCTGAATCGTTCATGTATTCTCCTCCTTCCATAACATCTATTCCACTGCCCGAAAACGCCTTTACTATCGAGTTGCCGGATTTGTTGTCAACTTTTTTCCTCTTTCAAAAATCACTTCAAAATCCCTGACATCTAATCCACTCACTCAATTTGCGTTATCAAATCCGAGGTCACAACCTGACACACATTTTCGCAGTAGATATGTTCCCCTATAAAATAACCGAGCCTTTTCAATGATTAGGCTTTACATCTCAACTTCCGAAAAAGCCCGGAAATACACCACTTTTTTGCTTTTATTCATCTTTTCTTGACATCAATACCACGCACTCAACGTGTCTCGAAAGCCCACATTTGATGTCGTACCGACAACCAATCCACTAAAACGAGAGGTTTGAGAGTAGGGATTAGATTTTTGGGCTATCAGCAAAATATAATGCTTTTTCTATTCGCTGTCATTTAATCTTTGATCCATAATGTCTCTTTCGTCCAAACTATCGCAAGTATAATTAATATAGTCAATTTTCCATTGCGCCCACTCAGAAATCGGATTATCATATTTTTTGTAAATTTGATATAATGAAATATATTTCTCTTTGTTATCATGTACCTCGGATACATTCTCGACTTTAAGATTATACGTCCCTTTTTCAAATTCTTTAAGAGTATCCGGCAGATTTGCATATTTCTCTAATACACGTAAAGTTAATTTGGAGCACTTTGGTGTATCTAAGGTAGGATATGAAAGATGATATGCTAAAAGCGGAGCGCGTTCAACCGGATTTTCATCAATCCAATTAAGTACGGTTTCAACCATAAACAAATCGAATAACCCTGTGAAAGCTCGATCTTTATAATGGTTTTTTGTTTCTAATAATTTTTGACCAAATAAGTCCATTAAAAATATATTGTTACTGCAATTAATTTTACTTTTCAGTAATCGAACTAGTTCATAATTAATATTATCATAATGCTCATTGAAATCAAAGAATTGTATTATGGAAGTAAACACCTCAAGTTCAAGTTCTTCTGGAATATATTCAAACGTATGAACCATATCAAATGCCTGATATCTTCCTTTTTCAAGATAGCACAGTTTGACTTGATCAATAAAATAGCTATACACTTCGGTACTTATTTGTTTATTAATTGACTTGTAGGACGTTGAAAGATGCTGTCCGCAGCTGAAGATTAGGTAGTATTTCATGCTTGGCGAGCTATTGGCTGCAGTTGTTAGAAGATCGGTTCCAATATCATCACCGATTAAATTAAACCATCTTACTATATAATATCCTAAGTTTGATTGAACATTCCGAACTTTTCCGCCTATCTTCCCTATTCTTTCATATCCTTTTTTAGAAACATCAAATATTACTGTGTTGTTAAAAGCAAAGTCAATATTGATTTCTGAACACTGATCTAATATGCATTGAATCTCATTTGTGTTATTAGTATTTTCTGCTAACGCACTAATATAGCCCTTGATAAAGGGAAGATATTCATCTCCCTCATTTAAAGCAAAATCAATAAGCTGATTATTAATGTCGCATTTTGACAAGGCATTCGACAACGCTTCTAAGGCAGAATTCTTACAATCTCTATCCATAAAATAAGGCATATACTTTTCAACTGGTTCACCACTTGAATATAATTCTTTTGCCAACTCAACTGCAAGTGTTTTATAATAATCTGATCCTTTATGATATGACCAAATTTCCTTATGAAGATACTCATATAATCTACCTAAAATAGTTTTATCTTGGTAATCACAAAGTTTTGATTCGAGAAATTGATCAATCTGAGTATTTTTTAGATCATCAATTTCTAATAACCATTGTATTTTAGCAATCACTTGTATCTTATTTTCATTACCATTAATCAAAACATTTATTAGATCAAATGTATTCTTAACGAGTCCCACTTTAATAAAATCATAAATATAGTCTAACACTGTTTTTAGTAATAGGGATCTAAATTCTTTTGAAAGACTTTCTGATATATCTAGCAATCTATTAAGTGTGCTTTGTTCGCAATTTATCCATTCATCAGTCGTATTAGGATTCCAACTAGAAGGCGTTAATCTGTTTCCGATTACTTTAGGCGGGACACTTCTAAAAACATTATTTGCAAATACTCTAGAAAACGCTTGATTAAATAGTTTAGTATTAGCGGATGTGGTATTATTGCTTTCGCATAATCGTTTAAAAAGGATGTTTATTCTCGTATTAAATGGCAAATCAGAATTGGCTCCTATGATACCAAATAGATCAGACCATACACTCTGGCTATTATTGGAATATATATGATCTGTCTCATTTTGAGCTAGCATATAAAGTATTTTTTCGCATTTATCAAAATGTTCTTTAAAGCAAGCAAGTCTTTCACACAAATGAACAACATATCGTCTGTTATACTTGAATTTAGTAATATCCTTTATTTTAACCAAGCTATTTTCTATCCAACTTAACCCTTTCTCCGGGTTAAATTCTATATATAAAGAAATCTCCTCTGGCTTTGTCAGAAATACTTCGAGTATGGTTTCATTTCCAAATCGTTCTTGAAAGTATGGAGCAAAAGCTCCATTTACCTCCTCTTTCTCAATCTCACATTCATATAATCGCTCATAGAATCTACGCCTTGCTTTACTATTGGGAAGCTGGGATACAAACTCAGTTATTTTATATCGTAGTGTCGGCCAAATAGATTTCTCAAAAGCAAGTTTTGATAATGCAACAGGCATTGATTTAAAGTAATACCCATTTTTTGTACCAAGATTGTTCTCTGAAAATGTTCTAATTCCGTATTCATAATTATCAATAGAATTGTTAAAGAATTTAGCTAAGAATTCGAATTCTTCTTTTGCAGTTCCTGAATATCCAACATCGATTAATGTGGATAACTCCTGATAAATCCTAGACAAAGAGGCCTTCTCTTCCCCAAAAGACGAAAGTGTTTTTTCTAATATTTTTTCAGCTGTACTATAATTCGCTACTAATGACATGCTCGAAAACGATTCAAGATTCATTTCCTTTTTATCATGGTCATACAATTCTGAAATCAATAAAGCCAACCTAAGATCTCGATAACTCAATAAACAAATCTGTTTAATCTCTTCATCTAGAAATGTTCCGTGTTGTGCTCTTATAATTTTTATCATATCATCATCAGATGCACCATTAATAGTATAAAATCCTGCTGATGACTTGCTATAAGTAGTTATTGTTTTTCTTTGAATGGTTGCAATTAGAATTATTTTACATTTATTCATCGCATAGCAATTGTAAACTTCTTCCCATTCACAATCCTTTAGTTCATCTATGATGACAACTATATTCTCATCATCCATCCATTTACAATTGGCATCAATCCTGAATTTTTCAATATTATCATAATAAATAGTTGCTTCCTCACGAAGTGTTTTGCATGCGTTAAGTACAGATCTTGTTTTACCTATTCCTGATAAACCGATAAATGTACAAATATTATAATTACCTCTATTTTTATCCAAAAATTCTTTTATTGTAGCTTCTATTTCGGTAGAAGCATTTCCATCAACCCAATAATTTGAAAACTCTTTTCGTGAAAGCACTTCTTTTAAATATTGATATGATTGGCTTTTACGCTTATAGCAGCATTCAGGTATTTCCAAAAGATTATAATCAATAACGCTAAGCATCTGATTTATAGATTCAAGCGAAGCACATTTGATATAATCGTATTCAAATTCTTCGGATAAAGCCCTGGACACTAACCCACATAGATAATACTTATCATCGATCTTTTCGCAAACAATGCCACCAGAAAATCCTTTTATTACTGATATATCTTCTTTTTTCAAAAGAGCGAATTCATTAATATATAGACTTTCTTTATGTATTAACTCTACGCCCAGTTCAATTAGATGCTTTCGCGATAATGCACATGGATAACCAATTATACTATAATCGTTGTTACTCCTTATCTTTATACGAAAATGAAGGTCAATGATGGATCTACTATAACATTCACCTGATTTTATTGATACTAATGCGGTATCGGTGCTTTTTGCATGATTTTTCTGTTCGTCATCATCTAATTGAGGATATATAACTTCCACATCGAAAGGTTTTTCATTTTCGTAACCAAATGCATAATCATCATGAAATAAATCAGTATTATCATCAAAAACACAATGATAGGCAGTTAATGCGTACATCCTTTCATTGTGCAAAAATAAGAATGCACTACCAGCTCTATTATTGTTAATGAATACAGTACACAGTGCATCATTTGATAAATATTCATAACTAAATCCAATCATTCTGTGATACTCCTTATTACTTGATAAGAAAAGTGTTGGTACTCTTGGCGATCTTGTTCATCAAACAGCATATTAAAATCAAATTCATAATTAAACATCAAACAAGTATTAGGATTATGATGTATAATCTTTGCAAGTGACTCTTTATCTGGATGTTTGTACATATCACCATTTGTTAAAATTACAAATCTACAACTTTGAATTAAGTTTAATAATTCATTCGTAGTATTATTCTTGCTTCCGTGATGAGATACTTTTACTAAAGAAGAATTAATCTTATTTTCTTTACTATATCCACTATCAATTAATGATTCAACAACATCGGTTGCTAATGCATCAGCAAGGAATAAATAGTTTTTATCATTGTATTCTAATATAAATGAAATACTAGAAGCATTAGTAGGTGATAGATCTTTTTTATCTTTATAACCAACTAACTTTGATATAGGAACATTCCAGTCAGATGCACGAGATAACAATCCTAATCGTGGCTCAATCCAAGAGTTGAACTTATCTAATGTTTTTTTTCTTGGAGATAGGATAGTGATTTTAAAATTATTATCTTCTGGAAATTTATAATCACAGTAAACACTAGAGACAACCTCGACGCCGCTTTTTTCTAGCAATTCTGTGAATGTTTTTAGCTGATCCGGAGTTAAGTTCCCACTATTGTTATTTATCATTTTAGGTTCCTGAATATGATCGGCAATATCTGGATACTCCTTTTCAAATTCTCTTGGATAATTATAGAATACTGTAGTAATATACTTGAATAAGGAAGTATCTTTTTCAAAAAACTTTATAAGTCCTCCTATATGATCATCATCACAGTGGGTTAGAAAGATATAGTTCTTTGGGCATATTTTGTACAACTCTGATAACTCTTTATGTAAATAAGGATAAGTGTTTGATGTTCCACCATCAATGAGAATTGATGTATCAATTGGATCGCCAAGCTTTATTAGAATGGAATCTCCGTTTTCAGCAGGTAAAAACAATATTTCAATTTTCTTACTCATAGCTTATTACTCTATATATTTTGTTTAGATTAGTATTTGCTTCTGTTTACTAACTATGCGTTATATTCTGTAATCTCAACTAATTGATTAATAGATATAGGATTCAATAATCTCATACAAGTGTTCAAGTCTATTATCATTTAATCTATCATGATCAACAGTAAATCGGAAATCAAATGTTTGATGGAAACCATCCATATAATCAACATATACAAGCTTTTTACAATCATCAAATTAATCAGAAATTATGTCAATAGTCAAGCTTTCTTTTAAATATTTTTTATTATTATTATTTACCAATCACACTTTTCTAGCAATTGTTCATAATGTTCCATACCACTAAGATCAAAAACATTTCTCATATTTTAATCTTTCTTAGTTTAGCAAATGTGTGTTGTCAAATCTATCTATAGAGCTTCTCAAATTTCCACCATTTCAAACTGACAAGCGTGTTTTTTACTCTTCTTGTCATAGTTCACACCCACAAACAGCACTTTTCCATGATAGTCTTTCAAACAGCGAATATAGTTCCGGTCTTTGATCTGTTCCAGTGCAATACCGGTGGTTTGATTCCATTTCAGTTCCACGATCATTGCCGGGCTATGGTTTCCGGTTCTCGGTACAAATACCAGATCTGCAAAGCCCTCTCCGCCCTGCAATTCCCGATAAACCGCATAGCTGTCTTGTGCGGAATAGTATGCCAGACTCAGCACACAAGCCAGCGAATTTTCATTGTTGTACTGAATCACAGAACAGTTGTCACTGTGAACTTCCTGAAGCATTTCCGCCACCTTTTCCGCATTCTGTGCCAACGTCAATTGCAGCAGCTTGTCGGAACGATGAATGGCATTGTTGACCGTCTGGAATTCCTGCCCCTGGATGGAATTGAGAAATTCCTGCCGCACTTCCTTGTTGGGAATCCAGGCGGTTTTTGTATCGAAGTCGTAAGTCAGATAGCCCAGATGCACCAGCAAAGTCAAAATATCATCCGCGGTTTCAAAGGTACACATATCGTTCTGAAATGTTTTCGTATTGATGGAAATATGTTCTCCGGCAATCATTCGAATGATCTTATCCCGCAAGCCGTTCTCATTGCGGACGATATACATTTTCAAAGCCTCATAGGTTTCAGTCTGTGTCCAGTAACTGTCAAAGATGCCGTTCATCATCGCTGATGTTACAGATCTTGGATTGTAAATCGACACACCATTGACATTATAGCCATCGTACCAATCTTTCGTTTGTTCAAAAGACATATGATAACGTTCACAAAGCTGCTGAACCTCTTCTTCCGTAAAGCCAGTGAACTCTGCCAATCGCTTTTGATTGGTCATAGCGTATTCGTCAAACATATTCAGTGCAGAATGTTGACCGTATTTCTTGATTGGAAGAATCCCAGTCATATAGGCAAGTGCCACATAGGGTTGTCCTTTCAGAAGATCCCGCAGAAAATCCAGATATTCCTTTTGAGCAGTCGCATTATCCCGATGCACCCGGAAAATGGAATCCCATTCGTCAATGATGAAGATAAACTTTTCTTCACATTGACCGTACAGATCTTCCAACGCAATAATCAAACTGGTTTCTTCCGGCTCTATCCCGGAGAATGTCTGTTTCATCTCTTTTAGCACACGTTTCTGCAAGAAGTCCAGCATTTCATGGACATTTTTGGTTCTGCCAAGGAATTTCTGCATATCGATGTGAATCACATTATACCGGTTCAAGTGCTTTTCAAAATCCGGTGTCTGTGCAATCTGAAACTTGGAAAACAATTCTCTCGAATCGCAGCCCTTGCTGTAATAAGCCGTCAGCATATTCTCTGCCATCGACTTCCCGAATCTTCTGGGACGGCTGACGCAGATCTCCTTGTTTTCTCCAAACAAACATTTATTGGTGAAAGAAATCAACATGGTCTTATCCACATAAATTTCAGAATAAGTAACTGTAGAGTAAAACAAATCATTTCCTGGGTTCAGATAGATTCCCATGATGCAGCACCTCCGTTTTTTCTTAGTATACCACAAATTTAAGGAGAAATCAAGACAACAATGCCGTTATAAAATCTAAAAATCCTCCCCTGCTTTTATATTTTGCAAAGGAGGATTTTTGAAGTGATTCACTTTTCAATGGAAACCGCGACACCTGATTGAAATGTAAAATCCAGTCGATCGAAGGAAACTGTTACTTTTGCAAGTAAATGCCGAACCAGTGTTTCATCAAATTCGGTAATGTGATGCGGCTGAGCAACCAAAAATTCCTGCAGTTCCCGCATACGTTCTTTCTGCTCCTGTTGAGAAACATTTTCCCTTAAAGCCTGTTCCTTTTGCTCTCGCAGCCGAAAGATCTCCTGTGCTATCTCCTCATAATCCTCATGCCGTTCTGCACATTCGATCAACTTTTTCTGAAGAACATCTAATTTTCTCTGTATTTCCTCGGGCAGATTGGATTGTTCCATTTCAATCACTTCAGTCATATTTTCCTGTAAGATAGAAAGGTATGTTTCACTGCCGCCTGTCAATTGATTCAAAGCATCCACAAAAGCTTGTTTCAAAGATTCCTCATAGACTGTTCGTGCATAACACGCTCCTTTTTTCTCCAGTCTGGTCATACATCGCCACACCACAGATTTGCAGCCTCGGTTATTCCAATGGATTCTGCGGAATTGTTCCCCACATTCAGCACAGTAAAGCAAACCAGTAAAACAGTGTTTTGCACTAAATCCACGCCGTCTGCCCATACAGTCCACCTGTGAACCACGCCTTGCAATTTCCTCCTGTACCTGTAAGAACAATGCTCTGGGAATAATCGCCTCATGATCGTCCTCCACATAATACTGCGGCATTTCACCGTTATTTTTAATGCGTTTTTTCTTGAGAAAATCCACAGTATATGTTTTTTGCAGAAGGGCATCTCCCATATACTTTTCATTTTCCAGAATTAACCGAATCGAACTGTCATGCCATCGGGTATTTCCTCTTGCTGTTCGGATACCGTCCCGTTCCAATCCCCTTGCGATCTGCTGACAGCTTGCTCCCTCCAGATACTCCCGATAGATTCGTTTTACGGTTTCCGCTTGTTCCGGATTGATCACAAGATCTCCGTTTTCGTCCTTATCATAGCCAAGAAAACAGCTGGCATTGACCATCACCTTTCCCTGTTGAAACCGATACTGCATTCCCAGTTTGACATTCTGACTCAGAGATTCTGATTCCTGTTGTGCCAGAGATGCCATAATGGTAATCAGCACTTCCCCTTTCGCATCCATTGTGTTGATGGACTCTTTTTCAAAATAGATTGGAATGTTTTGTGCTTTCAGCTGTCGGATATAATTCAGGCAATCTACTGTGTTTCTGGCGAATCGGCTGATGGATTTGGTAATGAGCATATCAATCTTTCCATCCATGCAGTCCTGAATCATCTGATGAAACTGTTCCCGATGTTTTGTAGAGGTTGCACTGATGCCGTCATCGGCATAGATCCCAGCAAAGACCCATTCCGGATTTCTATGAATGACTTTCTCATAATGTGCAATTTGTGCCTGATAGCTGGTTGCCTGTTCCTCTGTATCCGTGGAAACACGGCAATAGGCTGCCACACGGATCCTCCGGGTTTCCTGTGACGCTACAGCATGATTTCTTTGCTTTCGTGGTGGAATTGTAGTGACCTTTGGCATTGTTGCATTACTCCTTGTTTTGTATCAAATGATAAAGATATTCTGCCTGCTGAAATGGCGTATTTCCATCTAATTCTGGTATTTGCTGCGGCAGTTCCAACAAAAATTTTGTCTGTGGACATACGGGCTTTCTCCTCGTTTTTCCAAGTCGCTGCATTACATCTGCACGATGCTGCCACTCTGCATTTGCCCGAGCATATGTTTCTTTGTCCAGAATTGCCGGATAAAAAGCATCTCCAAGGTAGCATTTTCGCTGCAGCATTCGACGAACAGTGCTATGTGCCATGGGATGACCTGCTGCTCTTGCTGCCGACTGTAAACTCATACCGGCAATATAATTTTGAAAAATAAGGCGAATCTGTGCTGCCTCTTCTGATATAATCACAGCAGCACCGTTTTCAATTCGGTAGCCGTAAGGAATCTGTCCCATCAAATTTCCTCCTTTAACAGCAGACCGCATTTGAGCCGAAATCCAATATGATTCCGATCATACAGAATTATTTGTTCTGCAAATGCAGAAAACCATGTCTCCTGAAATTCTGTCAACATTGCAGAATGCTGCTCTGTAAATCGCAGCAGCTGCTTTAATTCTGCAATTATCTCAGTTTCTCCATGTGTTTCCTGTTCCAACTGTGCAATTTCCATACGGCAGGACTCCGCTTGTTTCTGCAAAGCATTCATTTCCTGCCGGAATAAAACAGGATCTACGACCTTTTGTGCATACAAACGATACAGTGTGTTTTTCTTTTCAGCATGAGATTCCAGCTGCTTTTGCAGTTCCTGCATTCGCCGAACATTTTCATCATTGCTGTTCGCTTTCAGTTGTTCTAACAATGGTTTCAAAATGTGCTTTCTGCTGAAAATCAGTTTGTTCAACATCGTAACAAAAGCGGCTTTCAATACATCCTCCCGCACATATTTCATAGGACATTTTTGAGCACTTTCAATATGAGCCGCACACGTCCATGCAATTTCATTGCCGCTGTGGATCCTGCGTTTGCAAGTGCTGCCGCATTTACCGCAAATCACCTTTCCGGAAAAAGCATATCGCTTTTGATACTTTCCTGTACCACACACAATGCCTTTTTCGGCAGCTCGCTGTCGAATGACTGCATTTGCTTTTGCAAAAGTTTCCCGACTAACAATTGGTATGTGGTGATCTGAAAGAAGATAACATTCCACTTCTCCATGATTTTTGTGCCGATGAAAATGTGCATCGGTATACGTTTTCTGCAGCAAAACATCTCCCACATATTTTTCATTCGCAGCAATTCCACGAATCGCAGCATCACACCAATGACGTCCATTCTTGAAAGGGATCCCCTGCTGTTCCAACAGATCTGCAATCTGACAAGAACTTTTTCCGGATAACAAGGCAGAAAAAATGTATTTCACAATTTCTGCCTCCTCAGGTTTGAGCACCATCTCTCCCCTGTCGTTTCTGCAATACCCATACGGGAAAGACGATGACACATAGGTACCGTTTTGAAACCGGTGCTGTACCGACCACTTCTCATTTCTGGATATGGATAAAGATTCTTCCTCTGCCATGCTGCTGAGTATCGTCAGAAACAATTCGCTTTCCATACTGCCGGTGTCTATGTTTTCTTTTTCAAAGAAAACGGAAACCCCAATTCCTGATAGTTCCCGAACAAGAGCGAGGCACTCCGCCGTATTTCTGGAAAACCGACTGATGGATTTCACCAAAATGCGGTCTACCCTGCCCATGCGGCAAGCCTGTAAAAGGTCTTGCAGTCCAGGACGAATTTCTGCTTTTGTTCCAGTAATGCCAGCATCATAAAAGATGCCGGCGGATTCCCACTCTGTATGCAGTTTGATCTAGGATTCATAATGTGCCTTCTGTGTTTCCAAACTTTCTATCTGGTCATCATGCTCTGTGGAAACACGGCAATAAGCCGCTACACGACATTTTCGATGAACAGCTGCGGAGCGATTTGCCTCAATTTTGGTAATAGTTTTCATGCTTCTGCACCTCCTTTTGACGTGTCCATATTACCTCTTTTTCGGCGGAATTGCAAGCGTTTTCGGCAATAAGTCCACGTAAATCGGAGAGAAAGAATGCCGATTTTTGAGCGTTAATTTGTCATATTCCTCAAAGGAAATCAAACCGGAATGATATAACGCATCAGTCAGCTTTTGAGCACGGTGGTAATTCAGTTCATCCATCAATTTTTGTTGTTCCATAAAAGAATCCTCACTGATTGAAATTATCCCAAGAAACATAACCAGTCACAAATCGTCCCGCCGGTGCTTTTCCGCAGAACTCCGGCTTTGTGGTGATCCGATAACGACCGTTCTTGCAGGCAATTCCGTCATAGAGATAGTAAGTGCCGTTGATTCTTCTGGTTACAGATGTAGTTTCTGCACTAGCAAACAGCGGCGTGTTGGCACGAATGGCAACCTTCTGCCCCTTGGTGAACTTGCCGCCATTGGTGTAGACCGCATTTCCGTTGGCATCAAATACAGAATATCCGACCTTGCAGGCTTTCTTCGCATTCTCCAAAGAAGTGTACGCACCTAGCTGCGACTTTGCATCTGCCCAAGACTTTCTCACACGGTAAAGCTGCTTTGCAGAAGGTGCAGAAATAGTGGGAGTTCCAGCATTCAAATAAGACTGTACCTTTTTCTTGAACTCCGCCCAATGAGGCAAGATGTACGCCGGACACATCTTGTACCGATTGTACATGGTATTCAGCTGGTCAATCGTTCCGTTTCGTCCGTCACGAACATTGAGCCAGTGGGTATGCGTGTAAAGGTGATTGATGTCCAATCCATACTGTTTTAATAACGCTGCGGCAAGTTTCGCACAGTTATCCTCCGACTTCTTATCCGTAGAATTATACGCAGAGGACATAATGCACTCAATGGCAATGGTTCTTCTGTTGCCATTCCCAGAGCCATCAGCAGCGTGCCAGCCGCTCAGGCTGTGGGGCAGATTCTGCCATGCACACACATTATCCACATAGTAATGAACTCGCACGTCCTTCATGTTGTTATTGACCGTTGCTCTTGTGTACTGTTCCGCAGGGGTCGTTCCGCTTGCTACGGTGATCCAGTCTGTGTTGTGAACTGTTACACCGATAACTTTGCCCTCCATGGAAACAGAGGGCATATCAATGTGGTTGGGATTATGTTTTGTGAGTAAATACTCGTTGACGGTGACACCGCCAAATGTCGTTGTTGCATCGGGTCTTAAAATAGTCATATTACTTGTCCTCCTTGTCGGTGGTTTCTTCTGTTCTGCCGATTTTTGTTTGCAGAACATCAATTGCTTTTTGGATTGCAGGCGGATACGGAACTCCTGACAGGAGCCCGTCCCCTCTGTCCTACGGACATCTCCCCACACTGTGGGGAGTCACCCATAAACTTGTATTTTCCACAATGGAAAGCAGTTCGTTCAGGCAAAAGCTGATGCAGACAGCGTCTCGGATGTAGTTGGTATTCAGCAGAATATCCATCCGAACTGCAACAACGATCAGCATTAAAGTGCAGACTTTTTTCGCCAGACCGAACCAGCCAGCTTTGGAAGAAAGTCCGCCGCTTTCCGTGTGTTTGGATTTTTTCATCATAGCAGTGATGATGCCGGTGAAAAAGTCGATTGCCATAAAGACGACTAGTGTCACCAGAGCAGAGTCCCAGCCGCCAAAAATGGCAGTAAAAAAGCCGCCGACCAAGCCGACAGCCACGCAAATGGTATCTTTCATTTTCAACCCTCCAGTACTTTCAGGAATCGGATTTTCGGATGAGAATTGTTGCTTCTGCCTACCCATGCAAGGTAGTATTCGCCATCAGAAATGCCGGTACATTCTGTGATAGTGGTGATAAAGTTGTCCGACTGCAGCCATTGGAAATCCAGAGAAACCGCACGATTTGCATCGATCTCTGTGTTTACATACACGCCAATGGGAATGTCGATCTTCTGCGGTTTCTGCACCAGATACAAACTCCCGGCTTCGCTGGAACCCGACTGATAGGACATCACAATTTCAGCATTTTTCGTCAGGGACAGAGGCTTTGTACAAACGGTCAAGACCGACTTATCCCAGTTGAAGCACTCCTGTGAATAGGATAGTACAAAATCATTTGCTGCACTGCAAAACTGCGGATAGGCAGCCAGAAAATCTGTCATTGTCTGATACCCGCCGTCCAGAATCATGCTAAGGTTTGGTGCGTAGGTCGAAATGGCATCCTGTCCGGACTGAAACAGAACGGTGTAATTTCTGCCGCTTGTCAGGTTGTCAATTTGCTTTTGCAGGCTCTCCAAAGTGCGTTCTGTCTTTTCTGAATAGACTGTAACCTTTGTGCTAAGCCCATTGATTTGTGTGCCGAAACCATCCCATTGTGCGATTTTAGCAGCAGTGATTTGATCCAATGCAGATTGATTTTCGTGGGTATGTGCCTTTTCATTCAGTGCTGCAATGGCTTCCCGGAATGTTTGGATATTGTAAGTTGTATCATCCTCGAATTCCTGAAGAGCACGCAGCAAAGAGAGTTCATCTGCCGTCAAATCATCTAAAACATTCAGATTTTCATGAACATGTGCCTGTTGTAAAAGCGGCTGAACCGCAGCTTGAATCAGTGCTTTTACAGCATCGTTATCTGGATAATTTGTCAAGTCCGGAGAAACGCCGTCCTTTCCGTCAATCCCATCTCTACCGTCTTTCCCATTTGTGCCGTCCTTACCGGGCAAACCATCTGCACCATCTTTTCCGTCCTTTCCCGGTAGTCCGTCCTTGCCATCAATACCGTCCCTGCCTTTCAAACTCTCCAGCCATTCTGCAGCTGTTCCCACAAAACCGTTTTCTATGGCAATCTCATAAGCAGAACGGCCGTCCTTTCCGGTTGCTCCGGTTTGCATCTCGGAAAGCTTTTTCAAAAGCTGCGTATACAGATCCGGCGTCGGCGGAATGGGTGTTGTACCGTCCTCCACAAAACCGGACGGTCGAATGTGAAGAGTTACCGGTACTGTTGTCGCACGCAGTGTGGTATCGCTTTCCGCATCGTAGCCAAACAAACTCATCTTCACTGCACCGGGATGCAGTTCGGCAGGCAGCAAGCAGGTTGTTCCGTCTATGCCAAGCACCACGTTGTATGTTTCCTCACACTGCGTGAACTGCACCACCTTGTGCAGCGTTTTCCAAGCCCCATCGAACACGAACTTCACCGAAACAAATGCGATCTGGTCAGAAGCAATGACCTCTCGCTCCAGTACTTCGATTTTTTGCTGTTTCACTAAGAATTTCATCATCCGTTTTTCACCTCGTTCCACACATCATTTTCAGGATCATATTCCAAATAGCCGTCTATGCACTGGATCTTTTTCAGATAATTGTTGTAGGAATGTTCTCCGGAGGACATCCAGTTGACCGGTTTGGTGATGGCGTTCCACTGAGCAATCGTGCCCTCATAAGTGATGGTTTTTAGGCTCTCGCAATATGTCAGCATATTTTCCCCAAAGGTTCTGCAATTCGCAGAAATGGTAAGGCTAGACAATGCTGTACATCTTGTAAACGCAAAAGCACCAATGGAATCACACGCAACAC
>OGRU01001417.1_pt1 | contig 18085 bp, 19 predicted proteins | sample 1553541 | NCBI WGS metagenome assembly OGRU01 (sample SAMEA2580068, study PRJEB22360) | human gut metagenome | biome: human gut; feature: human-associated habitat; material: faeces | place: Denmark | collected 2008/2010
TACCAGACAGAGGTCTATGTTTAATCAAATTAGACCACTTTTACAAGTGGATTCAATCATTCATAAAGGAAAGTGAACTGCAGTATAATCTTTTCTCATGTCTTATATTATTGTATTACTATGCAAATCACAAGTGCTATGTTGCACAAAAGGATTTATTGAAAGATGAGATTTTGAAAAAATATAGGCTTGTTACGGAATCGGAGCGCAAACGAAATTCTGAACTCACTATTCTCACAGCGGATATGATGACTTGTCCATTTGTAGACGATACATACAAGCAAAAGCTTCTTACATTGATTGGCATTACCGAAACGAAAGATCAGGAGATGATAATGAGCTTTTGCAAGAAGCAAAAGTTCATTTTCACTCGCTGGACAATGTTTAATTTGAATAAAGAATTACAGGCAAAGATTTCACAGGAGGTATATTCGTAGCTTCTGTAATAGCTGTTGGTCCAACTACACTTTCACACACATAACCTTCAAGCTAGCTGAAACGACGCAGGAAGTTACGTTTTCCAAAATGGTTGGTTAGGATTGTACTGAATGTGAAATCTCTTGCCTTTTATTAACTCTCAAAGTTATAACATTAATCTTTAGATAATACCAAAAGTAGCACTACAATTACGAGAGCATGACCTTCCGGCGGAAGTCCTTGATTTTTAAACTTACTGGGATGGCCTCGCCAATGAGCTTGTAGTACGATTAAACTTTTTTCTAAGTACATGACAAAAGAAAAACAAATCATAAAAATACGGCGAAAGCCTTAATGGATAGACTGAGCTCGCAGCCTTGGTGTTACTTTGTCAATATGTGTGTGGGGGGGGGACGGTTACTGAAGAGGATAGAGGAACGGCTGGAAACGTTCAGGAAATCGGACTTTGCAGGGTAAGGCCAGATGTTGAAGAAAGCATTGAAATGCGCTATTGGCGAGAGGCCGGCGATGAAGCGGGTGCTGGAACGTGGAGACGTTGAATTGTCAAACAACTTGAGCGAGCAGATGATGCGTAGGATAAAGATGAACTTGAAGAATGCCTGCAATATAGGAAGTGAAATATCTGCAAAACATAATGCATTCATGTTTTCGGTGATCGAGAGTTGTAAGATGATAAAGCGAAATGTGGAAGACTATCTGAAAGCTCTTTTCCGTCGACTGCGAACATCGAAAGGAGGCTAAGACTTGACGTGCTGCTTGCCATGTTATATGTCTTTTTAGTAAGAGACTAAAAAGACATAAAAAAATATTATTAACAAAACCGCTGGAAATCAGCGGTTAACGAGGGTGTGCGGAAAAGTGGACGCGTACGGAGCGCGACTATCTGCGCAGGGTAAAAGCCGACGATACATACGACCTCGAAGATCTAAAGAACAGATAGAAATCCTTCGGCACTATCGTGCTGGAGTGCGACCTAAACATCAAGCTGGAAACGGTCTACAAGGCTTACGCTGAGCGTTGGGAAATCGAGATATTTATGCGATATTACATGTCGGCTTGTTGCTTCGATGAAACCAGTGTCCATGATGCTTACTCGGTCATCGGAAGCGAATTCTGCGACTTCCTCTCAACCCTTCTGACGTTCCGCCTGCTGACGTCCTTCGACAGGGCTGGACTATTCGATAGTATGAACTATGGTAAGGTTTTGGGACTGCTCAAGAGGGCGAAGAAAACCAAACTTCAAGGACAGGACTGGCAGTTGATCAAGATAAGCCCAAACAGCGAAACAATCTTGCAGAAGCTATCACTGCTTCCATAGTCGGAGGTGCCAGAGAAAAGAAAGCCTGGGCGTCTGAAAAAGTCAATATAGTCTAACTAATTGGGAGAATATTAGTTGAAGGAAGAGCTTTCAAAGGAGAATCCGAAACGAAGTTATTACATGGACCAGGCCCTGAATTACTTCGACCACTTCAAGGAAGGCTTGTTCATGTACCGCAACGATGGAAGATCTCCGATAGATAATAACCTGGCCGAACGTCAGGTCCGACCATTTACGGCGTTGCGAAAAGCTATAAAACACTACGGAAGTGACGCGGGTGCGGAAATGGCCGCAGTATATCTGAGCGTAGTGAGTGCGGAGAAACTTGCCGGCTAATCGGTATGGCGGTTCCTCGGGGACATCTTCGAGGATATGGTGACAGGCTGGAAGAAGCATCTTTTGCTTCTGAGTCTGTCGACCACGTAAAAAATCTAAAAAATATACGGAAAATGGTTAAAAATGGCCTGGTGACGGGTTGAGCGTATGCTATGTACTTGATTTGTAGGCTGGTCCAAAAATTGACCACTAATATATTGATTTTTTTTAATTCATTAAAAATATTATATGGAAAGTATTACGCAAATTATAATTAATAACATTGCTGATATTTACGATAAATGTTGTGCCTGTTATAGAATATTAGATGAATTACAATTCAATCATACACAAAATAAAAATCGGTTAGATTTAGCTCTAAATCGATTGCAAAATTGTATACAACAAATGTCCATACATATGAATTTGGCGGATTTGCGACCTGTGGATATTGATTTTTATTCTGAAATTTGTTCTTATTTTAAGAACAAAAAAGAATTAGAGTTTTATATTCAGGATGGATATGATGGCGAGCTAATTAAGATACCAAATTCATCTGACTTAAGTAGTTTGTTTGTTGTAAAAAATTGTCTACCAATTATGAAATTGGTTCCCATGCAATTAGTAAATAATGCGATAAAATACAAGCCTAAAGAGACCGCGCTCAGAATAGAATTAACATATACAAAAGAAAGAAACCATATCAAATTTATAAATTGGGGACCACATTGTGATAATAATGAAATAAGTACTTTAACAAATAAAGGAGTCAGAGGTTGCCATACCTACGACGTTGCAGGAATGGGTATTGGATTATCAGAGGTAAAAGACATACTATCAATTCATAAAAATTGGCTCAATACGACATTTAATTTGGATTCAAATGATAATATTCTTGTTATTAATTCCATCCCTTATTCTGAATTCATTGTGGAAATTTCATATTCTGCAGAAAATACGATTAGGGAATATAGGGAATTTAGTAATGAATTAGAGCGTAAAGTGCCTATTATATTAATGCATAATTACCAAGAGATATTGTCAATATTATTGGAAGTATGCAAAGATATATGTAATATTAGCGAAAGGAATAATAACTTATGGAAATCTAGTCTTTATCAATTAAGGACTAATATTAGTTTGTCTCAAAATACAGTTAAGGCATGCTTGTTCTTTTACAATAATAAATCTGTTGATAATTTATTGGGGAATTCTTGTAGGATTAACTTAACTAAAACGTTTACAACTACAATATCAAATATTCAAAAATATTATTATCCGAATACAGAATATGATATTCAAGGTAAGTTATGCGAAAAAGAACTTAAAAGTTCTATTTATAGTTGTATATGTGGAATTGTATTATTTATATTTGATTCAACACCACAAAATTTAGAACTTGAAGTTACATATGAAACCGATCAAGTTTTTTTTGACTGTGAGAAATTTAAATTTAAATATAAAATAGATGAGAATAGTCAGGATGAGAACATTGAAATATTAAAATTGCAAATGTATCACTCTTTAATAGAAGCTTTGGATGGGAGTATTATAATAAGCGAGAATCGCGTAATTATTAATTTTTGAGGTATGAAAAATTGGAAGCAATACAAAGCGTCTGCTTTTACTATTATTGTAGCTATATTAGGATTTATGGGGTTTGATAAAATCTCCAATTTTATCGAAGGTAACGCTGATGTTTGTACGTTTTTTTTAACATTAATCTTTATTGTATTTGGATTATTAATTGATTATATAATAAAATTGAATGATTGGCTACCATCTACTCATATTGGCAGATGGAAACATCCTATATTAATAATTGATGATAATGAAACTGATTTAGGAATAATAATGGATTATCTTAAAGGTTATGATTTTGATATTGTGACTGTAAAAGATATAACAGATTATCGCATTGCAGAAAGTTTTGAAATTATTATTGGTGATGTCTGGGGCATTGGTGCTTCAGGGAAAGATTCTATATCAGTACTAAATACAATAAAAGAGAAGTATCCGTATAAAATTGTTCTAGCTATGTCTTCATCTCCTGCAACATGCTCTGGGTTACTAGTTGATGATGTAATAATTTCTAAAGAAAATAGATCTCAATATCCAGATGTAATACTAAAAAAAATTAGACAATATTCATCAAAGTTAGACGATTATAACACCCACTGGGAAGATATCAGGAAGAATTTAAATAACAAGTCTGAAAAAGAGATGGTTAGATTGAAGAATAATTATTATCAGTATATAAGAATGGCAATTCAAGTTAAATAATTTCGGGATACCTGCAAAGTTCCGTGTGAAGCTACCCAAAGATTGTGCATGTACGCATCCACTTTTCCGCATTGTAGTCTGAAATCGACTGAATATCTTTGGCCAAAAACAAAAAGATTGTTTAAAGATGAAAGAAGAATCAAAAGTAAACTATGCGTTTTCGCTTAAGAACTACCAGCAAAATGGTCGGGGTCGTTCGATGAAGAAATTCTGTGAGTAAGAGGGGTATGACTACGAAAAGTTTATGCAGTATTCGTGACGAGGTCAAAAAGAGGATATTGTGCTCAAAGAGGCTGATGCTCATCAAACGTCAGACAAATTTTCCTGACTTTGACAGTTAAAAATTCTCTATCTTCTTAACACTTGATTATCAGCGATATATAAAAACAATAGTTTTTTTAGGGTGAATCGCGTCACCTTTGCGTACCTTTGCAGGTATGTTTGTACGCAAAAGACGCAATTAATCAGGTACGACCAGCGTGGTGGTCGTCGACAAAATTTCAGGCCGATTCAAGGAACTGACTACGATTGGCGTAGCCTCCACTTCAGAAGAAATTGCGGAACTTGAGGTAAAAGCTCAACGTTGGATAGATCATTATGGCGGACAGCAAACGTTCGACTTTGAAGAGTCAGAGAACGCTGCAGAATGCACCACAGGTCATCCTCGGGCACGTATATGACAGGATAGGGTTCAATGCAATCGGAGATGACATCCTTCGCCACTTGGCGATTGCGCGCGTCTGCCAGCCCATGAGTAAAGTGGCAACCGTGGAATATCTGAAATCATACTTTGATGAGGATGTTCAACTTCACAATATCTACAGCTACATGGACAGACTGCACAATACGCAACAGGAAAAGATCCAGAAGATTAGTGTATCTCACACGTTGGACGTACTTGGCGGTCGTATAGGGTTGGTGTTCTATGACGTAACCACGCTGTACTTTGAGTCAGCTCCAGATCCGTCGGACGAACTGCGTCAGGACGGATTTTCCAAGGACGGCAAGACTGCCGAATCTCAGATAGTACTAGGCCTGCTTGTGAGTGAAGACGGTTACCCTCTATCATACTCAGTCTTCAACGGAAAGCAGTATGAAGGCTACACTATGATACCAATCATCGATGACTTCGTCCAACGCTTCAACTTAACCGACTTCATCGTAGTAGCAGACTCTGGCTTGATGAGCGAGACCAACGTGAATCTGCTGGAATCAGCAGGATACAAGTATATACTTGGTGCCAGTATACGGAGCGAATCCCCGAAGGTAAAGAAATGGTTGTTGGATATAGACCGGGAGGATGGTCACTGCGCGGAATACGTCAAAAGGGCTGGTCAACGGCTTATTGTGAGCTACTCCGAGGCTAGGGCTAAGAAGAATGCCCACAACAGGGAGAAAGGCGTCGCAAGACTTCGAAAAGCCTATGCGAAGGGTACGCTGACAAAGGACAAGGTAAACAAACGCGGATACAACAAGTTCCTAGACATAAGCAAGGACGTCATGGTTTCAATCAACTACGACAAGATTGCGGAAGATGCCCGTTGGGACGGATTGAAGGGGTATATCACCAACACCAACCTTGATGCAAAGGAAGTTATCAAGCAATACCATGGACTTTGGGTAGTAGAACGGGCCTTCCGAATCTGGAAGTCAAACTTGGAAATGAGGCCAATGTTCCACTTTACGCCTAAACGCATCGAAGCACATATCTGTATCTGCTTCGTAGCATACAAGGTATACAAGGAGTTGGAGCGTACACTTCGAATGATGGAAATCGGAATGAGTGTTGACAAGGTGCTGTTCATTGCTAAAACAATCACCACTCTGAAAATCAGATTACCAAACGGCGAGTTGTACACCGAAACGCTATACAATACACCTCAGTAGGCAGTTCTCAAACCTCTAATTTAAGGGGTCGCGCACGCGCGTAAGTGAATTGGGTGAATCATTGTCAAAGTCAGGAAATAATGAAGAATCAGAAAATACAGCCCCTGAAAAGTAGGAGCATTAGTGGCAAATGCTATCAACGGGAATTAATGTTAATCCTACACTCCGTCACGTTATGAAATTAGATAGACAACTTTTCGAGCAAACAGCAGCTAAGGCTGCTAAAAGTCCTCGCTTACGTATGCACTACGACCTACGTGACTCCGAGGACGAGGACGGACAACGCATGCTTAATGTCCTGTTGCCAGGGACTAAGTCTGCCATTCATCGCCATACCGACACTTCCGAAGTTGTTGTGTGTATTTATGGTTCTGCCATTGAGCGTTTCTATGATGAACAAGGTAATGAAACAGAAATGGTAGTAATGAAAGCGGGAAGTGAAACACCAGGTGTGTGGATAGAGCAAGAACGTTACCATTCACTGGAAGCAACGGATGAGATGGGAGTAGTTTTTGAGGCGAAGGCACATAGATACATTCCAAATATAACAGAACAAAAATTATAATATAAGACCTATAAATAAGATTAAATATAACACATTTCAATGACAAATCAGATATCAGATAACAATAAACGAATAGCGAAGAATACGCTGTATCTCTATATGAGGATGTTGCTATCTCTTATAGTGCAACTATATACATCAAGAGTTATTCTTAATGCTTTAGGTATTAGTGACTATGGTATATATAATGTAGTAGGTGGCGTTGTAACAATGTTCTCCTTCATGAGTGGTACTATGTCAACAGCAGCCCAACGATTTATGTCGTATGCTATAGGACAAGGTAATATAAATGAATTGAGAAGGACATTTGTTGCATCACAAATCATTTTATGGTTAATAGCCCTAATAACGCTTGTAGCTATAGAGGTAATAGGAATGTGGCTATTGTTTAATCATTTAACAATCCCCGATGGAAGATTGACTGCAGCAATATGGGTGTTTCAAGTTGCTGTAATATCGTTGTTTATAACGATTATAAGTGTAAGCTATAATGCCGCCCTAATTGCTCATGAAAAAATGTCAGTATTTGCAGGATTTAGCTTGATAGATATTTTCTCAAAATTGGGCATTGCTGTTTTGTTGTTACAGTTGCCATCTTCTATAGATAAATTGATTGTGTATTCCGTATTGCTGATGGTTGTTGCTGTCATTATGAGAATATGTTATACAGTATATTGTAAACGACACTTTGAAGAATGTACTCATAATAAATACAGGTACGATAAAGAAAAAATGTCACAAATGTTATCGTTTTTTGGATGGAATACAATTGGAGCATTGTCTTATGTATCAAAGGAACAAGGTGTTAATATTCTGATAAATATATTTTTTGGTACAGTGGTCAATGCTGCTCGTGGCGTAACGTCCCAAGTAACAGGTGCTGTACAAGGATTTATAACAAACTTTCAGGTTGCAATGAATCCGCAAATCACTAAATATTATGCTCAGAGAGATTTTGATAATCTGTTTAAGTTAGTGCAAAGAGGTGCTAAGTTCTCGATGTTTTTATATTTCTTTTTGGCTTTGCCCCTTTTTATAGATATTGAATATATTCTTCAGCTATGGTTGGTAGATGTGCCTGAACATACCGTTTCGTTCATTCGACTGACATTTATCCTAATGATGATAGAAGCACTCTCATCGCCAGTTATCACATGCTTGTTAGCTGTTGGCAAGGTAAAGTGGTACCAGATCATTGTAGGAGGATTGCTTATAATGAATTTACCTGTTTCTTATATAGCATTGAAACTTGGGGCTAAACCTGAAATGACAATTGAAATAGCTATTATAATCTCATTTGCAAGTTTGCTTATAAGACTTTTCATGCTTAATCGTTATATATCTTTCCCTGTAAAGGACTTTACGACGAAGGTTTTAGGAATTGCATTAATAGTGGTTACACTGTCTTATGTCCTAAGCAATTCAGTTTATAATTTGATTACTGTAAATGGTTTCATACGGTTAGTTTTAACCGTTGTGATTTCTTGGATAATATCCGGTGTTGTTATATTGGTAGTAGGAATGAATAAGTCTGAGCGTTTTATGATAAAAAATGCGGCAATTAAAGTATTAAACAAAGTAGGAATAAAAAAATGAAAACAGTAGGAATTGCAACTATTCATGCGATAAACAATTTTGGTTCGTTGCTTCAAGCTTTTGCTACTCAAACTGTTGTTGAAAGACTTGGGTATAAAACTTCTATAATAAATTATAAGTATCCAAATGAATATCATTTTTCTGAGTATCAGAAGAAATCTCCATATGCGGCTTGCAAACTGAATTTTGCTATGCGGCTAAAGTTAGCATTATATGCTCGCACATGTATGAAGAAAAACGCTCAGAAGAAACAAATGTTGTTTCAGAAGGAAAGAAAAAAACTATTGATAGAAACTCCACTCTATCCAACTATACAGTCGTTGCATGAGAATCCACCAAGGTATGACATATACTTGACAGGAAGTGATCAGGTTTGGAATCCACGTTATATGTGCAGGGATAATACTTACTTTCTTGATTTTATTAACGACGTGCCTAAAGTTGCATTCTCTGCAAGTTTTGGAACAACGGCATTGACAGAAGAAGAGAAAGAGTATATGCGTCCTTTGCTTAATCAATATTGCAGTATTTCGTTGCGCGAGCAATCGGGTGTTGCTATGGTAAAGGATATTTGTGGAAAAGAATCCCAATGCACATGCGACCCAACTTTATTACTGTCTGGTGAAGAGTGGGGAAAGATTTTTGATGACAAGCCGATAATTAAGGATGATTATATACTCTGTTATATATTAACGTACACGGCCAACCCTTATCCTTATGCTACCAAACTTATTAAGCATATACAAAAGCATTTGAACAAGAAGGTTGTGATATTGGATGAAACAGGACGTTATTGGCTTGATTTCAAATACAAGTCTTTCAGAAGTTATGGACCAAGAGAAATTATAAATCTGTTTAAGAATGCCTCTTTTATAATTTCCTCTTCATTCCATGGAGCTGCTTTCTCTGTTAATTTTCAAAAGGATTTTTATTCTTTATTCCCAAAGGGTGTAAAAGATGAACGACAGGAAAGTTTACTAGAATTAATTGGAGCTGAAAATCGGTTTATCCATGTCGGTGATCCGCTTCCTTCTCCTTCTACATTCGAAATTCAGAATTGGAAACAAATATCTGAAAAGCTTAATGCGTATAGAGAACATTCAATAAAATATTTAACTTCAGCTTTAGCAAATGCAACAAAACTTGCCAAATAGAGAAAATTGTACTGGATGTGCAGTATGTTATAATAGTTGTGCACATGGCGCAATAACCATGCAAGAGGACAAAGAGGGGTTTCTTATTCCTGTTGTGAACGAGAGTAAATGTATTGATTGTAATCTCTGCACAAAAAAGTGTCCTGTTATTAACATACCACAATTTGAGGAAACGCACAAAAAGATATATGCAGCATATAATCTAAATAAAGAGCAACATCAAAAGAGCGCATCAGGAGGATTGTTTTCTGCCTTTGCCAATTATTTCTACCAATTAGAAAATGGTGTTGTATGTGCGTCTGCATTTGACAAAAACTTGAATTTAAAAATAAAAACGTCTACTTGCAAAGAAGATTTAAAACAGCTTAGAGGCTCCAAGTATGTACAAAGTGAGCCAGGGCAAATCTATAAAAGTGTTAGAAAACTCTTGTTGGAAGAGAAACAGGTGTTTTTCCTTGGAACGCCTTGTCAAGTTGCAGGCTTGCGTTCGTTTCTTGGAAAAGAGTACCAGAATCTTTTTACTGTAGATTTGGTTTGCCATGGTGTTCCTTCTCCTCGGCTTTTTAAGTCGTATTTAAAATCTATAGGAGTTTCAGATAAACAAGAATATGAGAATTATTATTTCCGCAACCAAAATAATTCTGTGTACTACACGAATTCAGTAAAACCTAAAGATGGAAAATCTTGGGATATACCTCGCGAGAAACACAGTTATATTTGTGCATATCTAAAGGGATGGATTAATAGAGAGTCTTGCTATAATTGTCATTTTACTGGTGAGCATCGCCAAGGAGATTGCACTATTTGTGACTTTTGGGGAATATTGTTAGGAAAGACACCGTTTGAAGGGAAGGTATCAATGGGAGTGTCCATGTTAATGACAAATACAGAAAAAGGCAAGGCAATGTTTGATAAAATAAAGAATCAACTTTATTTTGAAGAAAAGACATATGAAGATGCTATCATAGATAATCATAATTTGATTCGCCCAGATACGAGACCCAAAGAGAGGGACTTCATATATAATGAGTTGATAAAGCTGAGTCCGTGTGACTTTATGAGGAAATATGGTTGTAGACTATACGTTCCTGTTCCTATTTGGAAAAGAGTTATCAATAAGATGAAATCTATATTGTTGAAAAATAAATAGCAATTAGCTTAATTACAAAAAACTTTATCATAGGTAAATATAAATATTATCGTATGCCAAAAGTTAGTGTTATTATCCCTGTTTATGGGGTGGAAAGATATATTGAGAGATGTGCTGTTAGTTTATTCGAGCAGACACTTAGTGATTTGGAGTTTATCTTTGTGGATGATTGTTCTCCAGATCGTTCAATGGAGATATTGAGTCAAGTAATCGAAAAATACAAAATATGTCTTTTGGAAAAGAATTGTGTCGTGAGAACAGAAAGAATGCCAAAGAATAGCGGACTTCCAGCAGTTCGTAAATATGGTACTAGCTTGGCAACTGGAGATTTCATTATTCATTGTGATTCTGATGATTGGCTAGACGTTACTTTTTGTCAGAAGCTATATGATAAAGCTATAGCTGAAGGTAGTGATTTAGTTGTAACTGGATATCACGAAACTGATGGAAAAGTTATTATTAGAGAAAGTATTCCGGTTTTTACTACAAAGTCGGAATATGTTTCTCGCCTGCTATATATGCAAGACTCGTGGGCTATTTGGAATAAACTATGCAGACGAGAATTGTATGATGGTTTGGAATTCTCCATATATAACATGGGCGAGGATATGTTGATGACATTTCAACTTGTTGTTAGAGCAAAAAAGATATCTGTTGTTGAAGAATCTCTTTACAATTATTATTATAACGTTGACTCTATGACAAAAGTGCAAGATGAAGGGAAAATGTATAATAATTGGAAGCAGTCTGTTTTTAATGCGAAACAAACATTTGATTTTTTGAAAAAAGAAAACCTTGAATCTTGTTTTGCTGATGCGATTGAATACCAAAAGTATAGGCAGAAGATACTAGCCGGCAGAATCGCATATAAATCTAAATATGCAAAAGAATGGTATAATGAGTTTAGCTCGACCCATGAGTCGTACTTGCGAATTAAGGGCCTTTCCTTTGAAGAGAAACTAAAGTATTTTATAGTAGTATTTTTTTCTTGGATTAAATCTTAATACGGATTTTCTCTATCGCAATAATATTGGTAACGTGGTTCATATTGAAAACATTAAATGACAATCCCTAAGATGGAACGAACAACGTGAAGGTTGGGTTAGACTGTCTAAAAAGTATTATTTTACTTTGCGAGAAACAGTATATTCATTTTATCTATGTGCTGAAGTGTTGTCTTTTTTCGTGTCTGAGGAATTTTAAGGCAGTGTATGGGAGTGGGGGAAGTGAAAAGTGGTATCACTTAATAGTTTATATGTAGTATGCGTTCTTATGCTGTTTCTCATCTTGTTAAGACTAAATATTAGGAATAATGGTAACAATTGTAATACCTTGCTATAATGCAACTCGATACATAAATAGATGTATTGATTCACTAGTTAATCAAACTAATAAGCATTTTAAAGTGATTGTTGTAGATGATAAATCTACGGATGATACATATGCATACTTGCTTCAATTGCAAGCCAGTTCAGGATTGGATATAAAAGTTTTACAGAATTCACATAATAGTGGACCAGCTGCTAGTCGAAATAAAGGCATTTTAGTTTGTGATACCAAGTACGTTACATTTTGCGATAGCGACGATTGGTACGAGCCTGATTTTATCGAGACAATGGTTGGTTTGCTAGAGGATAATTCTGCAGATATTGCATTTTGTGGATATAAAGTAGTTGATGAACATGGCAATGTCAAGTTTCGTCCAGTCAATAATCGCATGGGACTAATTAGGAGAGAGGAGGCTTTCTGTTTAGATGCTGATTCTCTTTGTATGCTTATGGTTAAGAGCGACATTATGAAGAATACTCTTTTGCCTGACATTCGAAATGGAGAGGACCTTGCCACAGTACCCCTTCTTATGGCTAAATCATATAAGTTTGCAACATCTAATAAATGTTTATATGATTATTTTAGACGAATTGACTCCGCATCAGAGAGACCGACATTGGAGGCGGTGAATTCACTTATATATTCATATAAATATGTTCAAGATAATTTTCCGAATGATTTTATTAAGGAAAAAGAATTTTTAGGTATTAAAAATCTGTTATATTCGACTATTGTTTCGCTTTTTAGTTGTTCGTATGACAAGGGTAAGGCTAAACATCTACTGAAAGAGTTTGAAAGTCTCTATCCAAACTGGATAATGAATCCATACGTCGCTTCACTACGTTTTTATAAGAAAGTAATTATTTATATGGTTTATTTGAAATGTTTTTTTGCTATATGGATAGTAGTCATAATAAGAAATAAAATTATAAAATGATATGAATAGTAAACCAAAAACTCTGGTAGTTATAGATAATCTGTACACTGGTGGTGTTGCAACTTCTCTATATAGTTTTCTGTATTTTGCACGAGATTTGATGAGTATTTATCTATTAGTATTTAATGAAGAAAGTATTGATAGAACTAAAATACCTAACAATGTGGAAATTGTCATGCCATGCAAGTGGCTTCACATATTAGGGAAAAAGCATTCGGATATTAAGCAAGAGTCGTGCGTATTAACTATTTATAGGCTGATTATGGTTTTTGTTGCACGTGTCTTAAATGGTGTAATGTCACGAAAGTTATTGTGGCCATTTATAAAGGAATGTGGCGATTTTGATGTTGCAATAGCTTATGCACAGGACGATAGTTATAAGTCAATATCTAAAGGATGTATAGATTATGTTGTTAAAAAAGTTCATGCAAGGCATAAGTCTGTCATTGTTCATTGTGATTATAAGAATTTTGGCGGCTATAATCCTCGTCAAATCTACATGCTTAATAAGTTGAATACAATAATATGTGTATCAGAATCTTGTCGGAAGAGTTTCGTGGAATGCTTTCCAAGTCTTACTAGTAAAACTATAGTGTGTGAAAATTTCACAAAAGTAAATGACATAATAGAATTGGCTGGTCGAGGTGTAAATTATTCGCCGGATTTAGTTAATTTTGTTTCTGTTTGTAGATTGAGTGAAGAAAAAGGATTAGATAGAACAGTAAAAGCCTTCGGGGAGTTATATAGAAATGGTATAACTGGTTTTACATGGACTATAGTTGGTGGAGGTCCTGAATATGACAAGTTGCAGAATTTAATAGAAGACGAACAATTGACTTCGAAGATATCATTGGTTGGGAATAAAGACAATCCATATCCATTTATTGTTAATGCATCTTGCTTTTTATTACCATCTTTCCATGAAGCTGCGCCGATGGTTTTTGCAGAAGCAGCTTGTTTAGGAGTTCCAGTATTGTCTACTGAAACTTGCTCTGCGATTGAACTGGTACAAAATCGAAAAATAGGCGTGGTAGTATCTAATAACTATATTGGATTATTAAAAGGTTTGGAAAGCACCATTAAGAATCCTCTAAATAATTTTAATATGGATGCGTCAACTATAAATATTCATGCATTTAATCAATTGAACAACTATATCCAAATCATTAATAGTAATGAGAAGTGCTAGTTATTTATTAGTGGTATTATATGGACTCATATCATTAGTCTGTAGTTATATTGCTTCCTCATCAGGTTCCGCTGAATCCGCGTTGGTTAAAGTTGGTTACTCTAGTACGATAATTCTATTTTCGTTTCTCTATTTTGATTATAAGATTAATGGAAGATTTACTTATTCGGCGTTATTCGTAATCATTTTATTCTTGTTTCATTTTGGTCAGTTGATGTTATTGACATTCTTTTCTGATTCGTATGAGCATGTACGTTTTCTATTGTTGATTGATAATAGTAAAGCGCTATATGGTTTTCGTGTAATGACGATGTCTTTAGCTGCATTATGTTTAGGTATTTTGTTTAAATCATCTGGAAGATCGAAGTGGGATACTAAAGTATATAGATATAATATCAATTGGATTAAGTTTTCAAAAAGAATCATTTATTCGACATTTTTTGTTAAACTAGGACTTGACATTGCAACATTATACATTTCTTTGACAGAGAGTGGTGAGTCGGCTAGAGTTTTTGTTAACACATTTCCAAATATTTTGCTATATTATGGTAAGATTTCTCTTCTGGGTTTTGCTATTTTACTTGTTTCGCTAAAGCAACAACCTGCTAAGCAAAATACACTGTTTTTTTGTATAGTGGGATATATTTTAATTATGATGGTTAGTGGAATTCGAAGTGAGAATGTGGGATATGTTGCAGTTTTTCTTTTTATATACTTGCAATCGCGATTGCAACCAATAAAAGTTAAACAATTATTGATGTATGTGGTTGCAGGGTTCTTTGGGTTAACATTTATCGTAGCAGTAGGGCAGTTTCGCGACTATTCAGATAAAAGTTTTGAATCATTTACCGAATTGACAAATGAGTTATTGACAAAAAAGAATGTTATATTGGGATTGTTTGATACATGCGGAGATACCGGTTATACAGCACAGGAAACCTTGAATGAATATTTGCCTAAGTATGGACCTTCGTACGGGGATGCATACTATAAAGGGATTACTGCGATTATTCCTAATCTGATGCCATCTATAATAGATGTGGGTAAAATTACAGAGTCGTCGTCGACTCCAATTAGACTGCAAAAGACAAGTGTTTTAAATAGTGGATATGAGAATATTGGTGGCTCTTTTCTTGCGGAACTATATATGAATTTTGGCGTTATTGGAGGCATTGTTATGTGTTTTGTATGGGGGCTATTTTTCGGTTGGATAGGTGAAAAGACAGCTATCGCTTTCGCAACGGATAATATATATCAACTATTTATCATGTTTCCGATTATGTTTGCGACAATTTATTGGGTTAGAAGTTACTTTGGAGGGGGTATTCGTGAGGTCGTATGGGATATTCTCTTTGGTTTATTAATTCTGAATAAGACATCAAGACGATGAGAAAGATAGTTATATTTATGAGTTACCTGATTTACGTGACAATTGCAAAGCATTGTCCATCTTTTGGTAATAGTTATAAGGGTTTTTTTGAGCGTATTCGATATTATTTAGTTAAGGGCTATATTAGTAGATGTGGCAAGTGTGTGAACATCCAACCGAAAGCAACTATAGCTCGGCGAGTTGAAATTGGCGATTTTTCAGGCGTAGGACGTAATAGCCTTCTGCAGGGGGGGGTGATAATTGGCAAGCACGTCATGATGGGGCCAGAAGTGTATATCTATACCCAAAATCATGATTTTAGTAGAATGGATATTCCAATGGATCAACAAGGCTGGTCTAAGGAAAGGCCTGTCGTTATTGAAGATGATGTTTGGATAGGTTCCAGGGTAACAATACTTCCAGGTGTTATTGTAGGTCGAGGGTGCGTAATTGGGGCCTCATCTGTTGTGACAAAATCGTGTCCTCCATATAGTGTAGTGGCTGGTAACCCCGCCAAAGTGGTTAGATTAAGAAAATAATGGTCTTGGGGTCTATGAACTACTACCAGTGTGATCAGTGGAATCTGGCAGAACTCGTCCCCTTCAATTGGAATAATATATGAATAGGTGCTACCCGTGACAGGCCCGGTCCAACTCGTACCAACTTGTCTAGGATCGGTGCTAAATATTCGATTTATGCACTACAGGCGTCACCGGAAGCAGATATAAAATTGACATTTGATTAGTCTGATGTGGAAATTGATGGGATAGTTCGCTGCTTCGCTCAGATTGAGAATATTAGACGACAACTTTTGGTCTAGTACTTGACCACTAATATAAAGAATAATATGAATAATAAGATTGCAGTATTAATGTCTGTTTATCGTAATGATAGATTGAACTTTGTTAGGATGGCGGTGGAGAGCATACTTGTCCAAAGCTATCAGAACTTCGATTTTTACATTCTTTACGATGGCCCTATTGATGAGGAAGTAGATGCCTACATAAGTGGTCTGAAAGATGACCGTTTGAAAATTCAGAAACGTGCCGAGAATAGGGGATTGGCCCAGTCACTAAACGATTTGCTCGCCATTGTTATGCCAAAGGGATATCAGTATATTGCTCGTATGGATGCAGATGATATAAGTGAACCTAACCGTTTTGAACGACAGGTCAAGTATTATGAGCGTCATCCGGAAGTGGAGTGCCTTGGTTCTTGGGCAATAGAGATAAAGAGTGATGGTAGTGAATATTTTCGCAAACAAATGCCTGAGACGCACAGTGGTTGCAAAGAATTGTTTCGCAAGCGTGACTGCATGATACACCCGACAGTAATGTTCACCAGATCGTATATTGAGAAAGCAGGTTTTTACTCGCTTGATACTTACTTTGGTGAGGATACTATGATGTGGGCCCAAGGTTTTGCGGCAGGATGTATTTTTGCCAACGTTCCTGAGTATTTGTTCCGGTTCAGATTGGATGATAACTTCTTTGCTCGAAGAAGAGGGTGGAAGCATGCCAAGGCAATCTTTACACTCCGTCATAAAGTTAACAAAATGTTGCATTATGGTGTGTTGGCTGACTTTTGGGCTTTGGCTTATGCCGGTGCTAAAATGATGCCTACATGTATTTTGAATATAATCTATAAAAATGCAAGGACTGTTTAGGGGTACTCATGGAAAACAATGATGTTCAGATTCTTCAAAAAAAATTTGGAGGGGATATGGTTCTTCTTGCAATCGGTTGTAAACTCCGCACCTTCTTCGCGTGTCATCATAAGAAAAATGTTTTCCGCGAATGTGACCCTGAAGTTCCAGGATTCAATGACGGGCATCACCGGAGGCTTATGTTGATAACAATATCCGAGTCATTTCTGAATTAACTATTTCACTAAAATAATGAAACGTCTATTTGATATTATTGCCAGCGGTCTTGGCTTGCTGGTTTTGAGTCCGTTGTTTCTGGTAGTCGCTATCTGGATAAAACTTGACTCATCTGGGCCAGTTTTTTATCGTCAGGTGCGTGTCGGACGGCACAATAAGGATTTCCGAATCTTCAAGTTCCGTTCTATGAGGGTTGGAGCAGACAAGGGAAGTCTTGTTACTATCGGCGGACATGATCCGCGGGTTACTCGTAGCGGTTATTTCATACGCAAATTCAAGATTGATGAGTTGCCTCAGCTTATCAATGTTTTCATTGGGGATATGAGTCTTGTAGGGCCACGTCCGGAGGTTCGTCATTATGTCGATTATTGGACGCCGGAGCAGATGCACGTGCTGGATGTGCGTCCAGGAATCACTGACCCTGCATCCATTAAATTCCGCAATGAGAACGAATTGATGGAAAAGGCCGAAAACCCTGAGGATTACTATATCAATGTGATTATGCAGGAGAAGATAAAGTTGTATCTGGATTATGTTCAGAATGCATCATTCTGGTATGACATCAAATTGATCTTCAAAACATTTTGGGTTATTGTGAAAGAAAGATAATTTTGCAGTTATGAGTCCACTTTAAAAAGTCAGCAGAGCCGACCTAATTAATATTACGTTAGTT
>OGRU01001419.1_pt1 | contig 18074 bp, 10 predicted proteins | sample 1553541 | NCBI WGS metagenome assembly OGRU01 (sample SAMEA2580068, study PRJEB22360) | human gut metagenome | biome: human gut; feature: human-associated habitat; material: faeces | place: Denmark | collected 2008/2010
ATCCACGGCGAATTCTCCAACAATGGTTTCACAAACAACCTGAAACATACACCGGGTGTTCTTTCCATGGCACGTACTATGATGCCAAACTCCGCCGGAAGCCAGTTCTTCATCATGCATGCAGCTGCTCCGCATCTTGATGGCGAATATGCAGGCTTCGGTAAGGTCATCGAAGGTATGGAAAATGTAAATAAGATCGCAGAAGTTCGCTGCGATTACAGTGACCGCCCAATGGCTCAGCAGAAAATGGCAAAAGTAACCGTTGAGACATTTGGTGTAGATTATCCGGAACCGGAAAAATGCTAATTTGTTTGCATGGCTAAAACTTTAAAATAATGAAAGCGTCCCATTTTATTTTGTCTTGTCAGCTAGCAATCGCTTGCCAAGAAAAAATAAAATGGGACGCATTTACGTTACGATGCAAAAATTTTTACGCCATGCCTCTTAACGTCGCCGTGCCCGCGCCTTATATTTCTTCTCGCCGAAGATCCAGAACAGGATCAGTGCGATCAGTGTTCCGATCACCATGCCCACAATGACATCGCTCGGATAATGCACGCCCACATAGAGTCTGGACAGCGAAATTGCAAAAGCCAGAACCAATGCCGGCACACCGATTCCACGCGGACAGCTTTTATAGATCACAACTGCCGATGCAAAAGAAGCGGATGCATGACCGGAAGGGAATGACCAATCCGGCTGTGCTGCAATCAGGCACTGCAATCCTGCTACCACTTCATAAGGACGGACCCGTGCCACATAATTCTTCAGCAGGAAGTTCGTCACGCAGAGGGAACCCAATAATGCCAGCAGAGAAAGGAGTCCCGCACGTCTGGTCTTTTTGGGGAACAGCAGAACAATGGATAACACGATCCATACGATTCCCGTATTGCCAAGATTCGTGATGGCGATCACAATCGGATTCAGTGCTTCCATACGCAGATGTTCCTGAATAAAAAGCAGAATCTGCCCATCCCATATATGTAATTGTTGAATAACGGTATCCAGCGTTATCATTGCTCTCTTTCCTTTCCAGATTGTTTTATCAAACGTGTGCTATCACACACTTCACCGTAATTTTCCAGTAAAGAAAGTCCCACTGTACAAAAGCAGGTATCAGTGGGACTCCATAATATTTATCAGAATTTAAAGATTGCCACTCCGTATGGTGGGAGTTCGTATGCGAAGGAATACGGTCTTCCGTCACATTCTGATTTTTCAGACTGATAAACAGTCGGACGTTCTGTGCCCTCGCCACCGAATTTTGCATCATCGCTATTCAGCAATAACGTATATTTTTTCTTTTTCGGTACACCCACGCGATAATCCGGACGTGCCATCGGTGTAAAATTGCATACAAAGAGCAGATTTTTCTTACCATCTTTTGAATGTCTTGTGAAACTGAAAATACTCCGGAAGATATCATCCTTATTGATCCAGTCAAATCCCTTCGGATCATTATCCAACTCATACAATGCCTTATTCTTCTTATAAAGATGAAGCAAATCTTTATACCAGTTCTGAATCTGCTGATGTGGTTCTTCTGCAAGAAGGAACCAATCCAGTTCTCTCTCTTCACTCCACTCACGAAGCTGTGCGAACTCCTGTCCCATAAAGAGAAGCTTCTTTCCAGGATGTCCCATCATAAATGCATATGCCACCTTCAAGTTGCGGAACTTATCCCATCCTTCTCCCGGCATCTTATTCAACATGGAGCATTTCAGATGAACAACCTCATCATGAGAAAGTACAAGAATATAGTTCTCTGAATATGCATACTCCATGGAAAATGTCATCATGTGATGTGCATTTTTTCTAAAATAAGGATCCAGTTTCATGTACTCTGTAAAGTCATGCATCCACCCCATATTCCACTTCAAAGTAAATCCAAGTCCGTCATCCTCAGGAGATCCTGTCACCTTCGGCCATGCTGTAGACTCTTCTGCAATCATCATAACGCCTTTATTTCTTCCGCAAACTACAGAATTCAAATGTTTAAAGAATGCAATCGCCTCAAGATTCTCATTTCCGCCAAATTTATTCGGAATCCACTGTCCATCTTCTCTTCCGTAGTCCAGATACAGCATAGATGCCACTGCATCTACACGAAGTCCGTCTACATGATAATGTTCAACCCAGAACAATGCATTCGCCAGAAGGAAGTTAGAAACTTCCGGTTTTTCATAATTGAAAACCTTCGTTCCCCAATCAGGATGCTCACCCTTTCTCGGATCTGGATATTCGAATGTCGGTGTTCCGTCAAAATCTGCCAAACCATGTGCATCTTTTGGGAAATGCGCTGGTACCCAATCAAGAATAACACCGATATTATTCTTATGAAGATAATTCACCATGTATGCAAAATCTTCCGGTGTTCCATAGCGTGCAGTTGGTGCATAATATCCAGTCACCTGATATCCCCAGGAACCGTCAAACGGATGCTCTGCGATTCCCATCAACTCAACATGAGTATATCCCATCTCTTTTACATACTTTGTAATTGCTTCTGCAAACTCACGATATGTATAGAATCCTTCATCTTCTCTTCCAGGATGTCTCATCCAGGAACCCATATGCACTTCGTAAATAGACACTGGTTCTTCTTTGTTATCCCACTTCTCACGAGCTGTCATCCACTTACTGTCTGACCAGTTCAGATTAGAAATATCTGTAATTCTGGATGCTGTTCCCGGTCGGAGCTCTGCATAATTAGCAAATGGATCTGCTTTATAGATCTTCTCACCCGCCTGTGTCTCTATACAGAACTTATACAAATCCCCTTTCTTCGCCTCCGGAACGAAGCATGTGTATATTCCGAGAGGCTCTCCTCTCTTCATCTTATCTTTCGTCTCATCCCAGTCATTAAACTCTCCGATTACAGAAACGTTTACTGCATGAGGAGCCCATACCGCAAAATATACTCCTCTTTTTCCGTTCTTTGTCACCTCATGGGCACCCATCTTTTTATAAATCTCATAATGATTTCCCTGCCCAAAAAGATAATGGTCAAGTTCTCCGATCTCATAAGGCTGCACTTTCGTCTTCGTGCTGTTTTTCTTAACCATAAAGCCACCTCACTGCTCAAATATATTCCTGATTGTAATGATTTAAAAACCATACAATTTCTTATAGATCAAGGCACATTACCGAATCTTTCAATTGGTAACAAAGTTTCATTCTCCCCTTGAACACTATAGTTTTATTATACTTGATACTGTATAAAAAAGAAAGAGAAAATGTATTATTGCACAAAAATAGACAGTCGTTTTACTGACTGTCTATTAATTCTTAACAAATATATGTCATTAAATGTTGAAATCTTTCTCTGAAAGCAGAATTCTGTCGGAAGAATCTGTATTCTTTCCAAATACTCTCTTCACAAGCTTCTTTGCGGAAGCTTTCTGTGAATGAGCGATCGCATCATCCATCACTTCTTTCACTTCTGCTACTGTTACTGCATGATCTTCTCTCTGTAAAGAATCAATCTTACTGTACAGTGCAAGAATTCCCATCTCATCGATTCTGTAACCATTCTCCTGAGCATAAGTCTGTCCAAATGTTACAAGCTCATCATTAATAAAGATCGGCACTTCAAGTCTGGAAGTAAATTTTCTTCTGAATTCTCTGTTGGAAGAAAGAAGTCTGTCCAGTGGTTTTCTCTGCTCTTCAAGAACTACCAAAAGTTCTCCTGTATCCTGCTCCATTGCTTTGTTCAGCTTGGCGAGTGTTTTTTCGTTCATCTGTCCGGCTTTTTCAATGATCAGTGCACCGCCGTACAATTTACGGAAAATGTCTCCGATTCTCTTCTTATTCAGTGACTCACCTGTCACAATTGCAACCTTACCCTGACGGATATCACGCTGCTTCTGAATTGCCTTTACAACATCAACAGCGAGGACTGTCTTTCCATTTCCTTTATTTCCAATAATCAGAAGGTTTCCTGTTCTGGAAGTTCCTTTGCGGTTTGTACAGTTCTTATCCTGCTCAAGTACATCTACCAGCTGCTCACTCATACCACGTACAGGTACGAAATAAGAGAAGAGTTTCTTCTGTTCCTCTGTAAGTCCTGCTCTTGTACCGATTCCGCTCTGTGTTTCAAGATCATAACGACCATGTACAATAAATCCTGTATCAGACATTGCATCTGCAATCTCATCTAATGGCAATGGTGATGTCTTACCTGTTGCGATCAATTTTGCAGTCTCTTTACGGCTCAATGGTGTCGTCGCAGACATGATATCAATTCCGTCATCTTCATCCGGAATCTCTCTGTCATCCGGTTCCTCACTATGCGCTGGATTCACGCTGAATTCATCTTCAAAATTTGGCACTTCTTCATAAGAATTCAGACCAAGAAGATCATCATCTGAAATCTTATCTTCTGCTGTGAAAAGATCTCTTGGATTAATTACTTCATCATCCTCATCGTCTTCTTCATAACCATAGGCATCCAGATCATCATATCCTTCTTCCTCACCGAACAGATCATCATCAGCGTCTTCATAATCATCCGGCAGATCGTCATCAGACTCTTCATAATCATCCAACAAATCGTCATCAGACTCTTCATAATCATCTAAAATATCGTCTTCGTCAAACTCTTCTGCATCATCCCAGTCATACGCATCATAATCTTCGTACTCGTCCTCACCGAGTCTGAGATCATCCGCAAGCTCTCCCATATTTTCATGTGGTTCTTCTTCTACCTCAAGAACTTCTTCTGAACTTACTGTTGCATCTACTTCTTCCTCTTCCGGAATAACACCTTCAATCTCATCAATCAGTTTCTGTATCTCTGGTGATAAAATTGGTTCTTCATTATTTTTATTGTCCATAGTCTTTCTTACTGCTGCTCCTTCTGAATCATCTTCATCATTGACAACTTCAGTTTCTGAGATCAGTTCCTCCACCTCAGACAAATCTTCTGATTCATCTGTCAGATCTTCTGACTCAGCTGCATCTATTTCAAGAATTTCTTCCTCTTCCGGTTCTGCTTCCCCTGCTTCAAGGATTTCTTCCTCTTCCGGTTCTGCTTCTCCTGCTTCAAGGATTTCTTCCTCTTCCGGTTCTGCTTCTTCTGCTTCAAGGATTTCTTCCTCTTCCGGTTCTGCTTCTTCTACTTCAAGGATTTCTTCCTCTTCCGGTTCTGCTTCTCCTGCTTCAAGAACTTCTTCCTCTTCCGGTTCTGCCTCTTCTACTTCAAGAACTTCTTCCGGTTCTGCTTCTCCTGCTTCTATAGCAACTGCATCTTCTGGGACATCTTCTGAAGTCTCCTCCACTGCCTGTTCTATAAGTTCTTCTTCTGTCTCCGGTTCCGGTATCAGTTCTTTCATCCCTGATGGAACTACTCGTTCTTTATTAGCTTCCTCAGCTTTCTTCTCTTCTGTCAGTTGATTCACAATCTCAAGATCTTCTACATCCTCAATTGCTGCAATATCCTCTTCCAGATCTGTCATATCCGGTTCGACTTCTTCTCCCGGTTCTGCCTGAACTTCCGGTTTCGGATTGAGTAATTGCTGCAGAGCTTCATCTAACCGCATCGTATCTCCAAGTTTCTTCTTGACTGGTTTTACCGGATTCTTACTGACAATCGGTATGGAAGCAGTATCTTTGCTAAGTGTTCTCTTATCTCCACTTGTCTCTACCGTTGCCGGCTGAACTTCTGACTCATCCTCGGAAACTTCTATAACTTCTGCTGTTTCTACTCCTGCTTCTTCCGGATTTTCTACTTCGGCATCCGGCTCTTCTGCCGCTTCCAAAGTAACCGCATCCGTGTCAATCACATCGGAAGTACTGTCGTTCTCCATCACCGGCTGCTCTGTCAGCCCGATTGATCTTGTATCTCCAAGTGCTTCGGCTCCTTCTGACGCAGAATCTTTTTCCTCGTCTTCTACTAAATAGGAAGCCAGATCCGGTATTTCTTCTGTCTCTGAAGAAAGCTTCTCATATCTGTGATCATATTTCTGCTGCTGCGATGGTGACAATGGCTTATACTGCATCTTCAGTTCCATTGCCTTATAAACATACTTACCCTCGCTGAACCAAAGGATCAAATCATCACACTCTTCCAGACATTCTGTCATCATACCTGCTTCGCGATAAAGCTTCGCCAGTTCATAAGCCCACTCTTCAATATATTCTGCCTTCTTAAATTCCTCCAGAGCCTCAATCTGCTGTTCGATCGGCGCTCTCTGCGCTCTTAAGATCTGATATCTAAGGATATGCCTGTTCGGATCTTTCGGTGCAATCTGGATAAATTCGTCATAATAGTCGATTGCTTCATCTATATTCTTTGTCTTAATTGCAAGAGAACATAACTTATAGATCACCTTGCGGCTTCCTTCAGAACGGCGATATGCAAGATTCATCACATCATAGCTCTTCTGATACTCTTTTGTTTTTTCATAAATATCACTGACATTCATCAGCATCCCTGCGTTACGGACACGCTTCCAGTCAATCAGATCTGCTGCTGCCGCTGCTTTTCTGTATTCTCCATCTTCCATAAGTTCCAGCATCTCTTCTGTCTTTAACTTATATTCATACTTATCCACTGTACTCACCTCATTGTCATTGAAATATTAGTTTTGGTCTGAATGTGTCCATTAGGCACTAGCCGATACTCTTTCATTATTCTACCATATGAGGTCTGTAATGTCAAAAAAATGCACCTTCAATTCCTTTTGAAAGTGCATTTTTAGTGTTATTTAATTGTATTATTATTATAATTTTATATTTTGTATCGGAGATTATTCGCGATTCTACGTTCCTGTGAGACCTTTGTCGTCTGTTATTTTATCACCTGAATGATTTTCATATCCATTCAATACTTTATGTATTAAATCTTCTGTCAAGTCATTCCTGCTTTTATAACAAATCTGAGATTATAACATGTCCTTTCAATGTTTCTTTACACATTTTTCATTCTATGTTATATGCGGTATTTTTATTCAATACATCTATGAGTGATTCATCTTTTTCTCTTTGCTTCCAGTTTCCGTACTCTCCGATCTTTGATCTTCTTTTCTTTCTACTGGACTTTTACGCTTGGCAAAGGTCTCTTTCTTCACAGGAACCTTCACTCATCATACCACTGACATATTGATAAAAATCTGAAACTATACTGTCCATGGGACTGACCTCCTGTTGAACTTGTATTTTTAATCTAATCAGGCATCTGTTACTTTTGCCTTCTTAGTTAAATATCTTTGGGAGATTTCTTTCTCTCTTTGATGGTTATATAATAACATTCGGCGTCTAATTTGTCAATATATTCATTTGATTTTTTTATATTTTTTATTTATTATCTGCTTTGGTTGTAATTGTCTGAATTTTCAAACATTTCAATTAACAGATTTCTGCTCCAGCCGGCATTTCTTTTTCCGGTGTCATCAGTGCAAGGTTACCTTCTGCATCTTCTGCACAAAGCAGCATTCCCTCTGAAAGTACACCTGCCAGCTTCGCAGGTTTCAGGTTTACAAGAACCATAACTTTCTTACCAACCATTTCTTCCGGTGTGTAATGTGCTTTGATTCCGGATACGATCTGTTTTACCTGGCTTCCAACTTTTACCTGAGAGCAGAGAAGCTTTTTGGATTTCTTTACAGCCTCACATGCAATGATCTCTCCAACCTGGAACTGCATTGCTCCGAACTGCTCAAATGTGATCTCATCTTTCGGCTCAATGTCGATAACAGCTTCTTCCTCTTTCTTTTCTTCTACCTTCGGATGAAGTTCTTCAACTTTCTTCATAACCTCTTCGAGATCCATTCGCTGGAACAGGATCTCCGGTTTCTCTGTTACATGTCCGTTACCAAGCTGCTCAAGGATCTTCTTACTTGTAGAAGGCATAAAAGATTCAAGAAGTCTTGCACCTTCAGAAATGCTCTGGATCAGATTCCAAAGTACTGTAGAAAGGCGATCCTTCTTGGATTCATCTTTTCCGAGTACCCAAGGAGTTGTCTCATCAATATATTTATTGCAGCGTTTGAACAGATTGAAGATTTCTGTAATCGCATCGGCAACGCGGAGGTCTGCCATCTTAGCATCAACTGCTTTAGAAGCATTCTCTACAACTGCTTTCAGTTCTGCATCTACATCTTCTACAACACCCTTATCTTCTACTGTTCCGCCGAAGTATTTGTTTGTCATAGAAACAGTTCTGTTTACAAGGTTTCCAAGTGTATTTGCAAGATCAGAGTTCAGACGCTCTACCATCAGCTCCCAGGAAATAACACCGTCATTCTCGAATGGCATTTCATGCAGTACAAAGTAACGAACTGCATCTACGCCAAAGAAATCAACGAGTTCATCTGCATAGAGAACATTTCCTTTAGACTTACTCATCTTACCGTCTCCCTGAAGCAGCCACGGATGTCCAAACACCTGTTTCGGAAGTGGAAGATCAAGTGCCATAAGGAAGATTGGCCAGTAAATTGTATGGAAACGGATGATATCTTTTCCGATCAGATGAAGGTCTGCCGGCCACAGCTTGTTGAACTGCTCTGTACTGTTTCCATCTGCATCATATCCGATTCCTGTGATATAGTTTGTAAGAGCATCAAGCCATACATATACAACGTGCTTTGGATCGAAATCTACCGGTATTCCCCACTTGAAGGATGTTCTGGATACACACAGATCCTGAAGTCCCGGAAGAAGGAAGTTGTTCATCATCTCGTTCTTACGGGCAACCGGCTGAATGAACTCCGGGTGTGTATTGATATGCTCGATCAGACGATCTGCATATTTGCTCATTTTGAAGAAATATGCCTCTTCTTTTGCAGGCTGAACCGGGCGTCCACAGTCAGGACATTTTCCATCTACAAGCTGAGACTCTGTGAAGAAAGACTCACACGGTGTACAGTACATTCCTTCATAATGTCCCTTGTAAATATCTCCCTTGTCGTAAAGTTTCTTGAAAATCTTCTTAACCTGTTTCTCATGATCTTCATCTGTTGTACGGATGAATTTGTCATAAGATGTATCCATCAGATCCCAGATTCTTTTGATTTCTGTTGATACATTATCTACGAATTCCTTTGGTGTGATTCCAGCCTCCTCGGCTTTGAGCTCGATCTTCTGTCCGTGCTCATCTGTTCCTGTCTGGAAGAATACATCATATCCCTGGCTTCTCTTGTAACGTGCGATTGCATCTGCAAGCACGATCTCGTATGTGTTTCCGATATGCGGTTTACCTGATGTATAGGCGATCGCTGTTGTTATATAATATTTTGGTTTTTCTGACATTTTTCTGCCTCCTTTTCCCACAATGTGGGATTCTTTTCTCAACTTTCAGTGATTACTAATACGATTTTTTCTGGATTTTCCGGAACATCCCTAGCGGAGCGTTTTTAATATATTAGGAAAGAACCTAATATATTAAAAAACGCCCTCCCAGAGACTTGCATCCCTGAGAAGACGAATCCTACTTTCGTGTTACCACTTCTCTTCGTTCCTTCCTCGCGGAAAGAAACCTCTATGAGTATCTGCACTTTCGTTAGTAAAAACTGCTTTGTTAATCAAAACCACTTTGAATACTACGGCATTTCTCACTGTTGATACTCTTCGCTATAAAGGGCGAATCCCTTCACAGACTAACCCGGATCTTTTTATTCAAGATTGCTGCTTAAACAACTTACTTGCTCACTCTGTTCAGGCTCATCTGCGCTGCTCAGAAGCCATCTTCATCTGTCTTCCATCCATCCCTCTCAACATCCGGCCTGACAGCCTTCAGGACTTTTCTGTAGAATCTGTTACAGACTACTCTCTTCCTCATCGCGTTTCGCTTATCACTGCTTTTCATTCCTTAAAAAGGTTAGCATAACGCGAATAGAATGTCAAGATACACCGCTTGATGATTTCTCTGCTAATTCCTCTGTTACCCCGGCAGCATTTCCTTTTGCTTTCACTCTTGGAAATGTAATATCTACCCGGAACAAATCTCCGTCCAGATACAGATCAAATGTACCTCCCTGCATTGTTGTAAGGCTCTTCGCTATAGAAAGTCCTAATCCACTTCCCTCCGTACTTCTGGAAATATCTCCGCGGATAAAACGTTCTGTCAGTTCGTCAGCCTGAATATTCAACTGATGCTCGGAAACATTTTTCAATGAAAATCTTACCTTTGTATCATCTGTTTTCAGAGTCGCGTAAACTCTGGTTCCAGGCATTGCGTACTTGGCTGCATTTCCGTAAATATTTTCCAAGACACGCCACATTCTTCTACCATCAACATGCACAACAGCCGGTTCTGCCGGAAGATCTGTGACGATTGCCAGATTTCTCGCCTCGAATTTTTCTTCGAGTTCACCCTGCGTCTGCTGGATCATTTCTGACAGATCAAGATCCATATATTCCAGGGAAATATTCCCGCTGCTGACTTCCGATGCTTCTACTACATCTTCTGTCAATGTCTTCAGTCTCTGTGCTTTCTCTTCCAGAATATTCAGATAATCCTGAACTTTCGGATCTGCCGGATCTGTTTGTCTTAAGATGCCGACATAGTTCAAAATAGAAGTCAGTGGTGTCTTAATATCATGAGAAACATTTGTGATCAAATCTGTCTTAAGACGTTCGTTTTTCATTGCCTCGGCAACTGCTTTGTTAAGTCCGGTTCCGATCCCGTTGATCATCAATGCAAGTTTCTTGTTCTCCCCATGCAGTCCGTCGATTGGAATCTGATAACTCATATTTCCGGCAGCGATCTCCTGAATTCCTTTTCTCAATCGATTCTTCTCCATCACATTTGCAACCATGTAATAGAATAGCACTGCATCAGCAATCAGCAGCAGAATCACCAGGAAGAAATCTCCACCCCAGAGCACGAAAAGCTGAAACAGGAAATAAAGAATCAAAAGTCCTGCTGTTTTCTTTGTAAGCTTCATGTCTCGTACTATTTTCCCGATAAATATACCGAAGCTTCGAAGCAGACTGTTCTCCCACAGACTCTTTGACTTAATTCTTCTTACCAGACTAAGATAGCCGGCAAAGAAGCAGGTAAATGTAAATGCTCCATATGCAAACGCACCTACTGATTCTCCGAGACTTAAAGTCTGCATATATACATTCGGAACATAGGATGATGGAACAAATGTATCACTTTCCACAGCACCGTACGAACTACATAACCCTGTAATCCCATCAAATAAGATATGAATTCCATCTATTCCTGCTACAAAAAAGAAATAACTTCCAATCACCCAGACAAAAATAACAACTGCAGCAGCAATCTCTGTCTTCCAGGAATCGAACTTTAACAAATGCAGTTCTTCATCCTGCGGTTTTCTCCCTGCCCCCAATGTCAACCACACTACTGTGACCAAAAAGAGTACTCCGCTGAAAATCATAAAATGCAATGTTTCTTTCATCTGTGGAATATTATTCTGATAATCAATACTGTTCTGATAGAACTGATCCTGAATCGGATATCTTGTGTCAACCGCAACTGCAAAAACATCTTTCCACTTTGTTCCGCCGGAATAGTAACCATAAGAACGTGTATTGAGCCATTGATCCGAATAAGAAACATTCATATTCGTCTTAAAATCTTTCAATTCAGGATAGATTACCATATATTTCACAGGGTTCTTTGACGCTGATTCTATCATGTCTTCTATGCTTTTCTTTACGTCTGCATAATTTGCATATTCTGCTTTATTTGTAGTAACCTTCTTTGTCGATTCATCTGCATACAAATAGGTAAAATTGGTATTTCCTTCTTCCAGATAATTCCAACCGCCTTCATAATCCTGCCAGTCTTCATAGATTGTCTGCAATGCTGTGGCAATATTATCATAAACCAATGTCAGTCTTCCATTTAACTGCGGATTATTATTTACAACCTGGAGTAGATTATCCGCTCCGACCGGTGCATATTTTTCAATCATTGACTGACCAAAGTTCCAGCAGTCTGTATAAAGCAGCTCACCGTTTTCATCTGTAATCTGAAATGTATAATAGCCGGAAGTCGTAAATTCGCCCGCCTGCAATCCTGCCAGGAACTGATCTCTGTCCTGCTCGCCCATCTGGAACTGAAGTTTTCCTGCATTTATAAGAGAAAAGAAATCATTCGTATAATAGTAGTAATAATTTCCGTCCGGTTTCTGACAGACGATCACGCCATTCTGTTTGTAAAGATTGTCGTTATCTGTTCCACTGTAAGTCTCGCCCCAGTTCACCAGTTCTTCCATGGTGTACGTGACACCTGACAAATTTGTTTCTGAAATCTTGCCCTTCTTTGACAGTTCCATTACATCCACCAGTTTTTTCGGATTGAAGGCACCGTCACTTTCAAAAAGATTCTGTAGATAAAGCTTCTCCTGCACATCGTACATATAGCTTTCGACCATCTTGCTGAATTCTTCGGATTCTTCAAAAGACTGTGTATTCATCTTTTGAATCTGTGACAAACTCATTCCTCCCGCCAGTGTCAGGAGAGAAAGCAAATTTGTCACAAGCAATGCTCCGCTAAGAATCGCCACAACAAGAACGATTGTCCTTGTCACGGTCTTCCTGTACCATTTCTTCATTGTTAACCCTTTCTTATATGCCTTCTTATGCATTTTTATATGTTCTCTTATATGCTTTTTCTATCCATTTTTACATGTGCTTTTGTTACTGTTCGCACTATGCTTTTTCGATTTTATATCCGACACCCCAGACTACTTTCAGGTAACGTGGATCTTTCGGATTGATCTCTATTTTTTCTCTGATATGACGAATGTGAACTGCAACTGTGTTATCCGCACCAATTGCCTCTTCATTCCAGATGGATTCATAAATCTGATTGATTGAAAATACTTTTCCCTGATTCTTCATCAGAAGCAAAAGGATATTGTATTCAATCGGTGTCAGTTTCACAAATTCTCCGTCTACTGTTACCTGCTTAAGATCATCATTGATCTGAAGGCCACCTACCTTATAAATCGTCTCTTTTGGCTCCTGTGCTGTTCCGCCAAGCTCGTTAAATCTTCTCAGCTGTGATTTCACTCGTGCCACAAGTTCCAGCGGATTGAACGGCTTTGTTACATAATCATCCGCACCGATATTGAGTCCAAGAATCTTATCGGTATCTTCTGACTTCGCAGACAAGATAATGATTGGCAGACTGTTCTTCTCGCGGATTTTTAATGTTGCACGGATTCCGTCAAGTCTTGGCATCATGACATCGATAATAAGAAGATTCACTTCCTCTTTCTCCAAAATCTCCAGTGCTTCGATTCCGTCATATGCTTTTAAAATCTGATATCCCTCCTGAGAAAGATAAATTTCGATTGCTTCTACGATTTCTCTATCGTCATCACATACTAATATTTTATACATTTTACATACCCCTCGATAATTGCTGACACCGATAACAGCGCAGCAACATAATTATCACATGATCAAGTTCTAACTATAGTATACATGATACTTGATGGTTTTTAAGAGATAGATTGGAAAAATATTAGGAATTTCTTAAATCGACGATTTAACAATTTAAATACTTTCTATTTCTTGCACATCTTTTGCCAACGTTTTATAATAAGAAACCGTGAGCCACTTTAGAACATAAATGTAGCTGCACAAAAATGATTGCATTTAGTGCTAGAATCTCTTAGTATAGCTGCAATCCATCAATAAAAAGGAGTATAAATTAAGAATGATTGAATTTTTAAAATCCTTCCTCTTTGGAATTGTGGAAGGAATCACAGAATGGCTGCCGATCAGCAGCACCGGACATCTGATCCTTTTGAATCAGTTTGTGAAATTAAATGTTTCCGAAGAATTCTACAGTATGTTCGAAGTTGTGATCCAGCTAGGTGCGATTCTTGCCGTTGTCATCTTATTCTGGAACCAGATCTTCCCGTTTGGTGCACCGGAAGGAAGTCACACGGTCAGACGCCGTCAGGCAAAACATGCACATAGAAGAAAGAAATCCGGAAATGGAATTTTAAGTTATGTGAAGATGGATATCATTATCCTCTGGCTGAAAGTCCTTGTTGCATGTATCCCTGCAATTGTGATTGGAATGCCGTTCAATGATCTGTTTGAGAAATGGTTTTACAATTACCCTTGCGTTGCGATTGCTCTGATTGTCTTCGGTATCGCATTTATCATTGTTGAGAATAATCACAAGGGCAAACCTGCGAAGATCAACAGTATGGATGAACTTACTTATAAGACTGCATTTTTGATCGGACTTTTCCAGCTGATCGCTGCAATCTTCCCTGGAACATCCAGATCCGGTGCAACAATTGTCGGTGCTTTGATCCTTGGAGTATCCAGAACCGTTGCTGCTGAATTCACTTTCGTACTTGCGATTCCGGTTATGTTCGGTGCAAGTCTTCTGAAACTTGTGAAGTTTGGTCTGAACTTTACCGGAACAGAAGCAATAATTCTTCTGATTGGTATGGTAACAGCATTTGTTTCTTCTATTATCGTTATTCAATTCCTGATGGGATATATTAAGAAACATGATTTCAAAGTATTTGGATATTACAGAATCGTGCTTGGTATTCTTGTGATACTGTATGCGTTGTTTTTAGCGTAAGATTTCCTGTTATTTTAAAAACTCCCAATAGAATTTCAACTCAGATATCTTCTAGAGCATGATTTTCTATTGGGAGTTTTTTATTGGAGTTCAATTATACTTGTTTCTTTTGAAAAAATCCTTTCAATGCCGGATACAATTTCTTAAATTCCTGATATCTTTCCTCGTACTTCTGCACCAGTTCCGGATCCGGTTCTTCTGTTCCTGTTACTTTCACAAGTTTCTTCGCAGCCTCTTCCACCGAATCAAATACGCCGCATCCAACTGCTGCCAGGATTGCCGCTCCATAGCCCGGACCTTCTTCGCTTTCGATCAGATCTACTTTCATATTCATCACATTTGCAATGATCTTTCTCCACAGCGGACTCTTTGCTCCACCGCCGCAGATCTTTGTTCTCTCTGGATTCACACCAATACTTCTTGCAACTTCCAGGGAATCACGCAGTCCGAATGCAACACCTTCCAGCACAGCCTGTGTCATATCCTCTCTTGTGCTGTCCATAGACATTCCGATAAATGCTGCTCTTGCGGAAGGGTCATTATGAGGAGAACGCTCTCCCATCAGATATGGAAGATAGAACACATGGTTCTCGCCGAGCCTTGTGATTCCTGCCTGTTCTGCCGGATAATCTTTTGTCTTAAGGATTTCATCCATCCACCATTTATTACAGGAAGCAGCACTGAGCATGCATCCCATCAGATGATAATTGCCGTCTGCATGGTCAAAGGAATGCAGTGCATTGTTCTTATCTACTCCGAATTTCTTACTGGAAATAAAGAGTGTTCCTGATGTTCCGAGAGAAATATTGCAGCCACCGTCTCCGACCGTTGCTGTTCCTACTGCTGCCGCCGCATTGTCCCCGGCTCCTGCAATTACTTTTACATCATCTGATACGCCAAGTTCCGCTGCAATCTCTGCTTTCAAAGTTCCAACGACTTCCCAGCTTTCATACAGCTTTGGAAGCTGTGCCTCTGTAATACCACAGATCTCAAGCATTTTTGCAGACCAGCACTTATGCTCCACATCCAAAAGCAGCATTCCGGAAGCATCTGAATACTCTGTGCAAAAAGACCCTGACAGACGATATGCAAGATAATCCTTCGGAAGCATGATTTTCTCAATCTTTGCAAAATTCTCCGGTTCATTTTCCTTCATCCAGAGAATCTTCGGTGCTGTAAATCCGGCAAATGCAATATTTGCTGTATACTCTGAAAGCTTCTCTTTTCCAATCACCTGATTCAGGTAATCGGTCTGTTTTGCAGTACGTCCGTCGTTCCACAGAATTGCCGGACGAATCACCTGGTCTTCCTTATCAAGCGCAACAAGACCGTGCATCTGGCCTCCAAAACTGATTCCCTTTACTTGATCCTTATCAAAGCCTTCAAGAAGCTCTTTCAGCCCTTCCATACTCTGTGCAAACCAGTCTTCCGGTTTCTGCTCTGACCATCCCGGATGTGGGAAATATAACGGATATTCTTTTGATACGATATTCTTGATCTTTCCATTCTCATCCATCAGAAGAAGTTTTACTGCGGATGTTCCAAGATCTACTCCTACAAATAACATGTCGTTCCTCCTGTATAAAGACAGAGAGCCTTGCCGTTTCCGGCACGGCTCTCTGCCCGTTTTCTATGCTTATAACTTTCTATGTAATTAACCCCACGGATTCTCTGTTGGATATCTTACACCCTTCGGCTGGTTGTATCCGATCTCTTCAACCGGCACACCAATGTATTTAAATACTTCGAACAATGCTTTTCCAAAGTGTCCGAAAGCAACTGCTCCGTGATGTGGATAATTCTTTTCGATCAGTACGTGACGGTAGAATCTTCCCATCTCCGGAATGGCGAACACTCCGATAGATCCGAAGGATTTTGTAGCAACCGGAAGTACTTCTCCCTGTGCAACATAAGCACGAAGTACATTGTCAGATGTACTCTGCAGTCTGTAGAATGTGATGTCTCCAGGTTTGATATCTCCTTCCAGTGTTCCCTGTGTAACCTCGATTGGAAGAGATCTTGCCATGATCATCTGATATTTCATTTCGCAGAAGGTAAGTTTGCCGTAAGCTGTATTTCCACAATGGAATCCCATAAATGTATCTTTCTGTGTATATGGGAATTTTCCTTCGATGCTCTCTTTGTACATATCTGCCGGTACTGTATTGTTGATATCAAGAAGTGTTACTGCATCCTGGCTGACAGCAGTTCCGATGAACTCGCTGAGTGCTCCGTAAATATCAACCTCACAGGATACCGGGATTCCCTGAGCTGTCAGACGGCTGTTTACATAACATGGAACAAATCCGAACTGTGTCTGGAATGCCGGCCAGCATTTTCCTGCGATTGCAACGTATTTTCTATATCCTCTGTGCTCCTCGATCCAGTCTTTCAAAGTAATCTCATACTGAGCCAGTTTCGGAAGGATCTCCGGTTTCTTATTTCCTGCTCCGAGCTCTTCTTCCATCTCTTTTACAACGGCCGGAATTCTCTCATCACCTTCATGTTTGTTATAAGCCTCGAAAAGGTCAAGTTCAGAGTTTTCCTCAATTTCAACTCCGATATTGTAAAGCTGCTGGATTGGTGCATTACATGCAAGGAAGTTTAACGGACGCGGTCCAAAGCTGATGATCTTTAAGTCACTTAATCCGACAACTGCTCTCGCGATTGGTTCGAACTCATGGATCATGTCAGCACATTCCTCTGCTGTTCCTACCGGATACTCCGGAATGTAAGCTTTTACTCCTCTGAGTTTCAGATTGTAGCTTGCGTTAAGCATTCCGCAATAAGCATCTCCACGTCCCTGTGTCAGATTATCCTGTGTCTCCTCTGCAGCTGCGACAAACATCTTCGGTCCGTCAAAATGTTTTGCAAGCAGTGTCTCAGAAATCTCTGGTCCGAAGTTTCCAAGATAAACAACCAGTGCGTTACATCCTGCTTTCTTTACATCTTCCAGAGCCTGCACCATGTGGATCTCGCTCTCTACAATACAGATCGGACATTCATAGACAGTTCCTTCACCGTATTTTTTTGTGTAGGCATCAATCAATGCTTTTCTTCTGTTCACGGAAAGACTCTCCGGAAAACAATCTCTGCTCACTGCTACAACACCGATTTTTAATTCTGGCATATTACTCATAATAAAATCCTCGCTTTCTTTATACTTGTTATTATTTCTATCTTTCTCATGTTACGTTATCCACACTTTTCCTGTAATTTCATTTGGTTTTCCACACATCATGCAGAAACCTTGTGAATAACACGATCCTGATTTGGGGAAACCCCGGCATCCATTTTCAATCAGACTTCGACGTTCTCACCTTTTAACCCACAGAACGCACCTTCAATCTGTGCATCCTCATGTGCGATCAGCCATTTATTCATAGCTGCAAGAAGTCTATTTTCTCCCTCTTTCGCTGTTTCAAATGGAAGCGTTTCGTTTGTTTCTATGGTCATTTTACCAACTTAAAAAGGCATTATCGACCAAATAATTAGCCAAATAATGCCCATTTCTTATCTTTTCTTTCTGAAAGTGAAATGT
>OGRU01001420.1_pt1 | contig 18070 bp, 8 predicted proteins | sample 1553541 | NCBI WGS metagenome assembly OGRU01 (sample SAMEA2580068, study PRJEB22360) | human gut metagenome | biome: human gut; feature: human-associated habitat; material: faeces | place: Denmark | collected 2008/2010
CCGCGACTATCTTCACATTGTATTATATATGAAATTTCTGCTTTTCGTCTCTTTAGTCCATCAAATTAGTATTTAAATATTTCCTCAGGTACTTTCCCGTATAGGATCTCGGTTCGTCTGAGACTTCTTCTGGGGTGCCGCAGGTTACCATCGTTCCGCCGCCTTCGCCGCCTTCTGGTCCCATATCTATGATGTAATCCGCTGTTTTGATTACTTCTAAGTTATGCTCAATGACAACAACGGTATTGCCGCCTTCTGTTAAACGCTGTAAAATGTCTACTAATTTATGAACGTCTGCAAAGTGCAGTCCTGTTGTTGGCTCATCTAAGACGTAAATGGTCTTGCCGGTGCTCTGACGGCTTAATTCTGTCGCAAGCTTTACTCGCTGTGCTTCTCCACCGGAAAGGGTCGTGGATGGCTGTCCTAACTTAATGTAAGAGAGTCCTACATCCCGTAATGTTTCTATCTTTCTTCGAATCGATGGTACGCTCTCAAAGAATTCGCAGGCTTCATCGACGTTCATGTCTAATACTTCAAAGATATTCTTGCCCTTGTACTTTACTTCTAATGTTTCTCTGTTATACCGCTTTCCATGACAAACTTCACAAGGGACATATACATCCGGAAGAAACTGCATTTCAATCTTTAAAATACCGTCACCGGCACAGGCTTCACAGCGGCCTCCCTTTTTATTGAAGCTGAAGCGTCCTTTATCGTATCCTCTTGCTTTGGCATCTTTTGTCATGGCAAATAATTCCCGGATATGATCGAACACGCCTGTATAGGTTGCCGGATTAGAACGAGGGGTACGACCGATCGGAGACTGATCGATATTGATAATCTTATCTAACTGTTCTGTTCCTTCGATTTCTTTATGTTTACCTGGCTTAATCCGAGCCCGATTTAATACACAGGCAAGCTTCTTATAGAGAATCTCATTGACAAGGGAACTCTTTCCAGAGCCGGAGACTCCTGTGACACAGGTAAATACGCCCAATGGGAACTTCACATCAATATTCTTTAAATTATTTTCCTGTGCGCCTTTTACGGTGAGATAGCCTTGTGGCTGTCTGCGTACTTCCGGAACCGGAATCTTCTTTTTCCCGCTAAGGTAGGCACCGGTAATCGAGTTTGGATTATCCATCAGTTCCTGTGCCGTTCCGATTGCAACGACCTCTCCACCGTTCTCGCCTGCTAACGGTCCGATGTCCACTATGCAATCTGCTTCTCGCATCGTATCTTCATCATGTTCTACGACAATGAGGGAATTCCCCAGGTCACGCAGTCGCTTTAAGGCTGAAATAAGCTTATCATTATCTCTTTGATGTAATCCGATACTTGGTTCATCAAGAATATATGCTACACCGACAAGTCCGGAACCAATCTGGGTTGCAAGACGGATTCGCTGTGCTTCTCCACCAGAAAGGGTTCCTGTTGGCTGGGAAAGGCTTAAATAGTCAAGACCGACATCATTCAGGAAGCCGATTCGTCCACGTATTTCTCTTAATACCTGCTTTCCGATCAACTGTTGTCTTTCGGTAAGCTGAATCTCATTAAAATAAGAAATCAAACGCTTTACAGAAAGCTTTGTAAGCTCAGAGATGTTGTACTCTCCTACTGTTACTGCTAATGACTCTGGCTTTAAACGCTGCCCATGACAACTATCGCATGGTGTTACCGTCATAAAGTTTTCATACTCTGCTCTTTGGCGTTCTGAATGATTCTCTCTGTAGCGGCGCTGCACGTTACGGATCAGCCCTTCAAACGCAACATCATATATACCTTCTCCGCGCTTTCCTTTATAATACACCTTTACTTCATGACCATTGGTTCCATGAATGATCACATCCTGTGCTTCCTGACTCAGATCACAAAATGGTGTATTTAAATCAAAATGATATTCTTTTGCTAATGCATCAAGGATTGCTCTTGTGTAACTCTTGGCATCTGTACAGGACTGCCACCCCAACACTGTGATTGCTCCATCTGCGATGCTTAATTTTTTATCGGGAATCATAAGATCAATGTCAAATTCCATCTTAAAACCAAGTCCATGACAGACCGGACAGGCACCAAACGGATTATTAAAAGAAAAACTTCTTGGTTCAATCTCGTCAATACTGATTCCACAGTCCGGACAGGAAAAACTCTGACTGAAGTTCAGCTGTTCTTTCCCAACGACATCAACAAGAAGAATTCCTCCAGTAAGCTTCATTACTGTTTCGATCGAATCTGTCAGACGATTCTCAATTCCTTCCTTTATCATAAGGCGGTCTACGATAATTTCAATATTATGCTTCTTATTCTTCTCTAACTGAATCTCTTCCGACAGATCATAAAGATTCCCGTCAATGCGAACACGCACATAGCCGCTCTTCTTCGCATCCTTTAAAATCTTGACATGCTCGCCCTTTCTTCCTCTTACAATCGGTGCCAGCAGCTGAATCTTCGTTCTGTCCGGAAGCTTCATCAAAATATCTACAATCTGGTCTACCGTCTGCTTGGAAATGACCTTCCCACACTTTGGACAGTGCGGAATTCCAACTCTTGCATAAAGAAGTCTCAAATAATCATAAATTTCCGTTACGGTACCAACCGTAGATCGTGGATTCCGGTTTGTAGACTTCTGATCGATTGAAATCGCAGGAGATAACCCCTGAATATCGTCTACATCCGGTTTCTCCATCTGTCCTAAGAACTGTCTTGCATAAGAAGAAAGGGACTCCATATATCGCCGCTGTCCTTCCGCATAAATCGTATCAAATGCCAGGGATGACTTACCGGAACCCGAAAGTCCTGTCAGTACTACAAATTCATTCCTTGGTATATCTATATTAATATTCTTAAGGTTGTGCTCCCGCGCCCCTCGAATACGAATGTACTCCTTCTTTTCACTCATTCACTTTATCCTTTCCCAATTAGATATATCTCTTTATCAAATGCATCTCTCTTAATTCAAGAATGCCCCTACTTTCTTGCTCTCCACCTACAGAGGTGGAGTTATCTCACATCTGATATATCTCTTTCAAATGCACCTCTATTAAATGTCTCTCTCTTAAAACCAAAAATCTATTAATCCTCATAATCTCTAAGTGCGATCTTGTACTTCTTCAATTCATCTCGAAGCTCTGCTGCCTCTTCAAAGTTCAGCTCAGCTGCTGCCTTATTCATCTTCTTCGTGAGCTTTGCTATCATTTCCGTAAGCTCTTTGCGGTTCATAGATTCTCTGTCTTTCTTTAAAGCACTGTCTTTTGTATGCTTTCCACCAATACCATCCATGCTATCATCACTGTCATTCGTAATTGAGATAACATCACGTACCGCCTTCCGAATCGTTGTCGGAGTAATACCATGTTCCTCATTATAGGCCATCTGAATCTCACGACGGCGCTTTGTCTCTGTGATTGCCGCTCGCATAGAATCTGTGATCGTATCACCATACATAATAACGTGACCTTCTGCGTTTCTCGCAGCACGACCAACCGTCTGCACAAGAGAAGTTTCCGAACGCAAAAATCCCTCTTTATCCGCATCAAGAATCGCGATAAGTGTCACTTCCGGAATATCGAGACCCTCTCTTAAAAGATTGATTCCCACAAGAACATCAAATACATCCATCCGCAGATCTCGTACAATCTCAATTCGCTCTAACGTATCAATATCAGAATGTAGATACTTGACACGAATATCGAGTTCCTTCATATAGGCGGTCAGGTCTTCTGCCATCCGTTTCGTTAAAGTAGTCACCAGGACCTTATGCTTCTTCTCTACTTCCTTGTTAATCTCACTGATCAGATCATCAATCTGCCCCTCCACCGGACGAACATCGATTGGCGGATCAAGAAGACCTGTCGGACGGATAATCTGCTCCGCACGAAGCATCTCATGCTCCCCTTCGTAAACATTCGGTGTCGCAGAAACAAATAGCATCTGATCAATTCGTTCTTCAAATTCATCAAAATTAAGCGGACGGTTATCAAGAGCAGATGGCAAACGGAATCCAAAATCAACTAATGTCTGCTTTCTGGAACGGTCCCCGGCATACATCCCTCTTACCTGCGGAATCGTGATATGGGACTCATCCACGATCATAAGGAAGTCATCCCCAAAGAAATCGATCAGCGTATATGGCGCCTTCCCAGGCTCTAATCCGGTAAGATGTCTGGAATAATTCTCGATTCCAGAACAAAAACCAGTCTCCTTCAGCATCTCCATATCAAAGTTCGTCCGCTCGGAAATCCGCTGTGCCTCCAAAAGCTGGTCATTCTCCTTAAAATACTCTACTCTTTCATCGAGTTCTTCCTTAATCGTCTTCACCGCACGTTCAATCTGCTCTTGTGGCACAACATAATGAGAAGCCGGGAAAATCGCCGCAAAATTAAGACTTGCCTTAATCTCACCTGTCAGTACATCCACCTGCATGATCCGATCAATCTCATCACCAAAAAATTCAATATGAATCGCATCCTCAAAAGTAGAAACAGGAACAACCTCCAGTACATCTCCGCGTACACGAAAACTTCCTCTCTTAAAATCAAGTTCATTACGTACATACTGAATATCAATCAGCCGACGGACAACTTCATCCCTGTCAATCTCCATCCCCGGACGCAGTGAGATCATCATCTTCGCATAATCATTCTTACTACCGATTCCATAAATACAGGAAACAGAAGAAACAACAATAACATCCTTCCGCTCAATCAAAGCCGCTGTCGCACTATGACGCAGCTTATCAATCTCATCATTAATCGAAGAATCCTTCTCTATATACGTATCTGTAGAAGGAACATAGGCTTCCGGCTGATAATAATCATAATAGGAGACAAAATACTCCACTGCATTATGCGGAAAAAATGCCTTAAACTCACTGTAAAGCTGTGCTGCCAGTGTCTTATTATGCGCTAAGATCAACGTCGGCTTATTCAACTGTGCAATAACATTCGCCATAGTAAATGTCTTACCGGAACCGGTAACACCAAGCAAAGTCTCAAACTGATTCCCTTCTTTAAACCCTTCTACCAGTTGTTCGATTGCCTGCGGCTGATCACCGGTCGGCGCAAACTCAGACACTAATTCAAAATGATCCATGAAGCATCTTACCTCCCTCTTCATCGTAGTATGCTTCCGATTATATCAAATATACGAACAAATGTACATACCAAAATCCAAATATTTGTTCTGATTTAATGTCTTCTTCTCCATCTTCTCAACATATTTTTGCTCTGACTTTCGAAGTTTAGGAAATGCCGCCTGTATCTCTTCTATATATCATTCCTTACGCCCCCTTTGTAGTAAAACTACAAAAAGTATAATTGATACATGTCAACTTCCTTTGTTATTCTTGTAAACTTTTCTTTACAAAAAAGGATTGTACCCAAAAAGTACAATCCCTTCTCTATTATACTCCTGCCAAAATATAGGAACATTATCTATTTGTACCACATACCACAGGATAACTCAAATTTTATTCACTTTTCTTTTTTCTTATTATAAGGAAAATAATAACTGCTGCTGCAACTACTCCAATAATAATCCATGTCTTGATTGGTGTTGTATCACCGGTCTTTCCACCAGTTGATGTCCTTGATGTTGTATTTGGCGTATGCTTTTCTTTTTCTTTCTCCGTAGATGTTGTCTCTTCCTCAGAAGAAGATTCACTCTCTTCTTCTTTGATCGTATTCGTAAGAGTAATACTTCCTTTTGTATTCTCCATAGAAAGTTCTACATTACCCTCTCCACTGATCTCATAAGCAAAATTATCGGAATCAAGCGCATTACCGTTTGCATCTGTTTCTTCAATAACAAATGTCTTTGTCTTACTTGTATCTGCATCTACCGGAAGCGCTACTGTTACTGTATCATTCTGTTTTAACTGTACCGTCTGGATTAAGGTCTGGCTTAAATTATCAGAAGTGCCTGTCTGTTCATAGACAGATGCATAAAATGTATCATTCGTTGTTGTCTGCTGACCATTCTTTACGACATTTTTCTTAATAGAAAGCTCTGCCTCAACTAAGAACTCATCCGGAATTTCGGCAAACATATTACAAATCTTCAGATTTGCCTTCGGATGCCCCTCAAGCTGTATCTTATTATCTGTAGAATTATTCTTTCCGTCTCCTATCACGCATTTATATGTTCTGTCATACTGTTCCGTATGACTATCTCCCATAATATATGGTTTTCCATTTTCATCCGTTTCAAATACATAGTATGTTCCATCTGGAAGATTATCATACTTTACTGTCGAACTGCTCGTTCCCTTAAACTTTAATTCTTTCACATAATCTTTACGACACGGAATCGTTCCGTCCGCATCACAGAACAAACCAACATAATAGCTTGCATCCGGTGCCTGCAGATAAAGAAGCTTCCCTGTGTCCGGATTCATATAAGCTAAATACTTCGTCACTTCCAAAGATCCCTGTTTATTGCTTACACCTTTCGTATAAGTTACCACATCATAAATCCAGTTTTCTCCATCTTCCATATATGGAATCGCAACTAAGAACGGAGAAAATGTTCCATAAGAAGCTCCATCCGCTTCTTCCACAAGATACATTCCCTGTGGCAGATTTGTAAAACTCACTTTACCATTCCTGTCTGTCTTCTTTGTTGTTGCTGTAATACCGGACTTTCCAATTGTTGCTGAAAGCTTTTTGGCTGCATTTAAATTCTTATCACTTGTCGTAATATCATTCACATCCACACCCGTAGACGATAAGGAACTATTAATATCAAAAGAAATATTTATTCCATCATGATTGATAGATGCAATCTGATACACACTAACCGATACCCCTTCTTTGTTCGTTACTGTGTCATCTAACTTTACATCATCTAAATTAATTGTGATACTTCCTTTTTTGTCTTTATCGTAACTATCTGCTGCTTTAATCTGAGCCGGAATCAACAGACCGGCTGCTACTGCAATCGCAGATAAAAATGTTATAAGATATCTACAGCACTTCTTCCTCAAGTTTGATTTCATTCTTTTGCCTCCTTTAATGATGATTACTTTATGTTATATTCTTCTTCCGCCTGCGCTTCTTCACATTCCTTTGCCAAAAACAGCGAATCAAGAAGTAAATAATAAAAAATACTAATACACCCGTAGAAATCAAAAATACTTTCTGCTTCATCAGCCACTTCCATAAAGTATCCTTCTGGGAATTCGTATCCTCCTTTTCTTTATAAGGTACTCTCTTTGCATGAACTAATAAGCGGTGGGTGTTAATCCCATAAGGCGTGCAGGTTACTAACGTTATCCTGTCCCTGCCTCTCGCAATCGCAAGATGTCCTGTTTCTTCCGGCTTCACTGTTTCTACATGAAACACTTTGTATGCTAATGTTTCTCCGAGGATATGAATATAAAATTCATCATCTCTTTCCAACTGATCTAAATTAGAAAAAAGTTCTGCACTTGGCAATCCCCGATGCCCTGTTAAAACTGCATGCGTATCCTTTCCACCAATGGGTATGGAGGAACCTTCCAGATGTCCGATTCCTTTTTCCAATACTTCCTGTGATGTCCCATGATAAATCGGAAGATAAAGAGAAATCTTAGGAATCTCCAACGCTCCCATAACACCGCTTTCTTCCATATTCAATACGCGATTATATACACTGTCTGACTTCTTTGCCTCCTGCGAAAATGCATCCAAAAGCTGCGGATTCTCCTTGGCTAACATTATATTATACGCCTGTGCTTCTTCCAAATACTTCTTACGTCTTTCTTTATCCATCGTATGAACAGTATGATCGTAAGACTCAATGACTTTTCCCTCATGAATCTGATTATATAATGTCCCAAATACCGGATAATTCAATGTGACATATCCTGCTGCAAAAAGCAGGATGATCAGCATTCCTAATATCTTACTTTTCATTCCGCCTAACCTGTTTTTTCCTTTGTTTCTTTTTCGAGCTTGATTTTATGTGGAAGTAATACCATAATAAAATTATTAAAACAACTACAAGTACGATTACAAGAGCATACGCTTTCCACATAGAATTACTTTTTTTCTTTGTTTTTTCCTTCTTTTTTGCTTCCTTATACGGAACTCTCTCTCCGCGTACAAGAAGTCTGTGGCTGTTAATTCCGTATGGAGTACATGTTACTAATGTTACATAGTCTTTATTTCTATTAATTAACAGATCAGATATATTCTCCGGCAAAACAACCTTAATCTGATTCACTTCATAAGCCAGTATGCGATTTAATACATGGATGTAAAAGATGTCCCCTTCCTTTACTTCTGTGATATTATCAAACATTTTTGCAGACGGCAAACCGGTATGTGCCGAAATAATTGAATGGGTTCCCTTTCCTCCTACAGGAAGAGAACTATTTTCAAGATGTCCTGCTCCTTTTTCTAATGCCTTACTATCTGTTCCATGATAAATTGGCAGGTACACGTCAATGGACGGTATCTCTACCGCTCCCATGACACCATCACCTGCGATATTTAACAAATTATCGTAATCTTCATTCTGCCTCTCCACTGCATCTGGATCAAATGGATCTGTCAACACAACATTCCCAAGAAGCTTCCTATTATATTCTCTTGCCTTCTCCAGTGCCTTATTAATTTCTTTTTGCGACATCTGTGCTGCTTTCTTATCATAATTATCAACCACCTGCCCCTGATGCCGACTAATATACCAGTCACTAAACACTGGATACAGCGTAATACTTAATCCTGCCAAAAAGAACAGGCATAATGCTATATTTATAATCTTTTGTTTCATCCTGTTCCCACCTTGTTGTAATCATGGGGAAGTCATATGAGACTTCCCCATAAGCTACCTTTCGGCATTATCATTATCTAAAGACAACTTACTATATTTTACCTTAATTAATATGTCTTGCCTTCTTCTTTTTTCAAGACTTCTTAAGCTCTCCCGTTATTATGCTCTTTTTTTCTTAGAAGTAATAAGAAGAAGTACTGCACCTGCCATGATTACAAGACCGCCGATTGTGAAGAGGTAGGTACCCATGCCACCGGTTGCTGGGAGGTTGAAACCGCTCCTGTTCTGAAGACCAACTGGAACCACACCATTTTCCACATTTTCTTTAACTGAAGTTCCATCTACAGTTGCATCTTTTAAACTTCCATCTTCATTAGCTGTAATTACGATTGTGATAGGGTTTTTCGCCAGACTATATCCTTTTGGAGATTTTGTTTCCTGTAAAGTATATGTACCAGCCCTCAAGCCTTTAATAATTAATTTACCTTTATTATTTTCTACTGTTATTGTTTCAAATTCTTTTGTTGTCTCTCCATTAATCTCGACTTTAGTACCATTAACCATAAGATTAATCATCTGACCATTTATTGCTGTTAAGGTAAAGTTTGCTCCATCTAAACCATCGCTATCTGTTGTTTTATCACCAGTCTTAGTCAAGTCAATACCATAGGTGTAAACCTTTTTCTCTGTTGCAGCAGAATCAACTGTCTCGCCTGGTTTATTTTGATAGGTAATACCTGCTGTATTTGTATTAATATATACTGCATTTTCATTTACCTGTGCATAGTAAGTTACTTCAACATTTTTACCTTGATAATCTTTGTTTTCTAAGAAAGCTTTTTTAAAGCGAATCTCAAATGTTTTATCTGCTAATCCTGTTGTAACTAATTCATAAGTACCTGTACCTTTATTAATTTCTGCAGTTCCTACAGTTACTTTCAATGTATGAGATCCATCATTTACAAAAGATAATCCATCACTCATTTTATCATAAATATTAAATATAGGATCTTTATACTCTGTTCCATACTTTGGAACTTGTGTCTTAATCTTATATTCAACGTATCCACCAATATATGCTGTCTTATCTGTAGTAATAATTTCTTTTTCTACAGACATCTTGCTATTCTTTGGCTGCGCTACGATATCATAAACAAAACTTGTGCCTTCTGCATTTTCTTCAGTATTTTTATCATAATTATTTGTTGATGGTACAGATACAATAAATGGCTTACTTGCCACATAGTTCTTTGGAGTTTCTGTTTCTTTTACAAGATAGACACCTAATGGAAGTTCTGTTTTTCCTGTAGAACCGTTATTATCTTTGTTAGAAGCTGCACTGATTGCTGTCGTAGCAACATTCGTAATATCAGCTAAATCATCAATCTTAGATTCCCATACAGAAGATGGAAGGTTATTTAAATTCTTAGCTGTTCCATCATCATCTAATACCGTTTGATAACCACTTTCTACCGTATACTCCCAGCCTTTCCCTTCTGTGTTCGTAATAGATGCAATTTTATAAAAAGAAAATTTTGCACCTGATAGATATTCGCTTTCAGTCTCACCATTCTTTATAATTTCTACTGTTCCCTTTCCACTCGCTACATCCGCATTCGCCATCGCCGGAAGCAATATAACCACCATCATCACTGCTGTTGTAATTGCTAATAATTTCTTCCATAACTTCTTCATATTCGTTCCCCGCTTTCTTTGTTATTTTCTGAAATATAAGCTATTTGTTTCCGAGCATCCTTTATATATATGGGGCAGATGAGCCCCATTATATTAAAATCAAAGATGATGTAAAGGTTTATATGGTTCTTTTTCTCTTACGAATACCATACCAGCCTCCGGCTATGATCATTATCACAACACCGAAGATTGTAGCGCGGAAGCCTCCGCCGGCTGCTGGCATATCGAAGAGTTTGTTGTTGGTTATCTCCATTTTCAAATCATAATAATATGTATTCTCATCTCCTACTACTGTATATCCAGAGTTTGTACTTTCTCCCTCTGTCGTTCCTACTACAGCAGTAATTGGATTCACTAATAAGTTATAATTTGCTGGCGCCTTTGTTTCTGTTATTACATATTCTCCTGGAAGTAAGTCAGAAATAGTGATAACACCTTTATTCTCTCCTCCTGATGGTGTCGTAACAGTTTGTTCATAATTACCTGGTCCTGTTATCTTAAATTCTGCACCACCAAGTTTTTCTTTATTGGCATTATTCTTTGTGATTTCGATACTTCCTCTTTGTAATGTGTTAACAACCGAAACGGTCTTTTCTTCTATTCCTTCCGTAGTCTCCGTTTTTTCTGAATAAGTTACCTGATAAATATAATCTCCAAGCTTAATATATTCTTCGCTATCTACTAGATTGTAATTATTTTCCCCTTTTTTCACAACCTCTCTTACTCTATAATCCGAAAGATTATGATTACCTGGAACTTCAAATTCACAGGTCCATTGATTGGTCGAATCTGTCGCATTTACTTGTTTCGCTTGTTCTGGCTGAGCAGCATTTTGATAATATAATCCTAATATTGTGCTTTCTGGTTTTAAATCATCTTCTAAATCAGGAAAATCAGAATTCTCCTCTCCTGTTCCATCCGATTTTTTAGAATCTTTCCACTGTTTTTCTGCCTTTATCACTTTATAATTTTTATGATTTGTAACAAGTACAGAAGCATCCTTTCCTAATTCAATCGTTCCCGCTGCAGTATACTCCTTAGATGTATCCGCATCTTTACACCCACTTACTGTTATCGTTGGCACTTTGTATTTCTCAGAATCCAAATTAATTTCTTCAACCTTAAACTTTGTACCAGAAAGAATCTGCGTTATGCTAACGGTATATCCTACAGGAATTCCTGTAATCTCACCTGACGAGTTCGTATCTCCTGCAGCTTCCACCTTTCCAGACTCCAATGCTCTTAATTTTCCATTCTCATTCTTATAGTAAATTGTCTCCGTCTTATTCTCCCCTCTATCATTTACACAATATAAATAATATGGGCCTACATATGGAACCAATTTTCCTTCCGTACTTGTTAAGTAGATCTCAAAGCTAAACGTACCGTCTGGCATCTGCCCTTCCTGCATCGCTTTGGTTATACGCAGCTCTCTTTTATTGGCTGCAGAACAATTATTTGTGAATACAACTAATCTTCGATTCTCAGCTACTTCTTTAGAAGTACGGATATCTCTGACTTCTTTTCCTTTCTCAGATTCATTCTCCTTATACTCTCTATAAGTGACATCATTAATTTTTATGTCATCGTACTCTTCTGACTTTACACCGATTTCCTCAACATAATATTTTTGATTATCCTTTAATCCAGAAAATGTCGCTTTTTGCCCTGGTTTTAAATAAAATGCTCCATCATCATCGAAAGTTACAGCAGTACCATCCGCCATCTTTGCTTTTGTTGTTAATACCTCATAGCTATCCTCAAATGTTCCATCTTCTTTAACTTTCTGTGCATATACTTTAAATTTAAACAGAACATTCGCATACTTTTCTTTATTTGTGTTAGAAAGTTCTTTCTTTACTTCAATTGAACCATCTGGAACAACCGGAAGATTAAACTTCATATGAAGATTAGAAGCACCTGCGCCTCTCTCAAAGTAAAACATACGCATCGTATGGCTGGAATAATCTTTGAAAGTATCTCCTTTGAAATAATCACTAACTTTATTATCATCCCATACAGTTCCATCTGGGAAGTAACCTACCTCTTTAAATAATTCCTTAATCGTGGTAGTAGATTCCACTGGTGTTTCACCTGTCACACAATCTTTCCATGAAACTACACCAGTTGCAAAGTTAATCTTACCGGAATGTGCATCGTGAATACCACCAATGTCAAGAACTAATATCCCATCTATAAAAACCCACATATCATCATCGCCGTTGAATTCATAGACCATTGGCTCTTTTTGTCCATTTTGTGTGACCTGTCCATTCTTCTGCTGAACAAAGTTGGCGGATACTTCCATTCCAAAGTAGTAATTTGGAGTTCCGTTTACCAGATATAACTTTTCTTCTTTTCTTGGAGCAGTATCTGTCAAGGCCTTTCCGTCTTCATCATACAAATTTTTATTGGTTGAAAAACGGCCAGCACTGATGGAATTATACGGCATGAAATTACCACGTTTATAAAAATACTTATCCTCATTTGTAGGTGTTCCTATCTGCTTATATACCTTAAAATCCTTTGTTGAACCCGAACTGCTGGTATCTAAATAGGCATAATTTTCAAAACTACTGTATTCATAGTATCCTGTATTAGCATAGATACTCTTGATAAATAAGTTGTTTGTTTCTGTTGCCCCACTAAATAAGCCAGACAGACTTTTTGCACCATTTTTTGCTATCGGATAACCATCTGTCCCCAAACGTCTTTCCAGCAAGTTCTTTTTAATAGTTCCATTACCGTAACCGCCACCTAAACTAATCGAAGTGTTTCCATTTATAAGAGAGGCATTTTGCGAGCTTGATGCTAAGTCTATCATCTTAATCTTGATTCCTTTAGAAGCACTATCTACCGTTTCAACTTCTGATAACATTTCTGTATAAACAAAATATACTTTTTTATTATCCAGATATTCCCATTCACTTCCAGATTGACTCTGGTACCAAACACTATTATTATGTAAATTTAATGAAGAAATCTGTGTTCCATTATTTCTATTATAAGTTTTATCGTTATCCAAAACGACTGCTTTATCAAATTGATACTTTTTACCGCTCTTATCCGTCAATTCACAATACTTATTATACTTATCATCAGATGTTATACTTGAAATATTAAAGGTACCTTCCGGAACTTCTAAATTACTTAATGCGGAATCTTGTAATTCAATTATTTCTCCGCTTTCACTAACAATATTCACTTCTGTATTAACGCTGGTATTTGAAGTCCATGTAATTGTAAATGTAGAAAAACTTTCTGTCTCAAATTCAACAGTTTTTACTTCCTTATCATCATTAGTTTGAATATCTTTTAACTGCTTATTTTTAGACATATCTACAATATTTTTTACTTTGCCTTCTTCATCTTCTTCAAGATGCATTACTGTAACTGCTGTATTGGCTAAGTTTTTATCATTTTTAAGTTCTTCTGGTATAGCTGTCTTATTATATTCTATGGAAACCTGTACTTTGCCATTTGGCTCAATCTTGTTTCCATTGTTATCAACAAATGAAATATCATAAGCAAGAAAACCTGCAATACTATAACTCTTATCTGTGGTTTTATCTATAAGCTGCTGTTTCACATCTTCATATTTCTCTGCTGTATTTTTGTTATCCTTTTCAATTGCTGTTACCTGTAACTTTGCATCTTCCGGCAGATCTGTTTCGTTCTCTGCTGTAACCGTCACATTAATCTCATCACTCTTATATTCCCGTATTATAGAAGCTGCTTTTGCTGTCTGCTCAGTACTTTGTGCCTCCTTTGTTTTTGATGTTCCATCCAGATCTTTTGCTATCTCGCCGCCTTCGGTATCTTTTACCAATGTAAATCGGTACATGCCGCCGGTACTGCTTTCTGTTGTACTAATTACGTCTATGTAATAATCATTCGCATCTGTATTTGCGATAATGCTCCCTGCATTATTGCAGACTGTTGTCATATGCCATCCGTCTGTAAGAATGGATAGACCCTTAGCTGATGTTCGCTGTGTATAATGCGCAGCAGTCCTTTCGTGGAAGGTGCCGGCATCCGCTGAAGCTCCTGTCCAGAATGCAAGATAATCCATGTAATTATTATCTGTCAGCTCTGTATCTTTGGGATAAACAAAGACAAACATGTTATCCTTTGCATAGATATTCTCACTGTCTGTGACTGTCTTTAATGTATATGCATACTTACTTCTGTTCTTATCTGTTATCGTAAATTCTCCACGAATGCGAGTGATTGTTGTATCTTTCCCTGCTTTTCCTTCGTTCTTCCACAGGGCAGAATCATATAACTTTCCATCCTTTGCCGTTACTCTGCCGTTCTTTAAAGACGTGGCTATGTGCTTACCATAAGAACGAGAACCGTTCCATACCTGGCTGTCATTCTCAAGAGAAAGATCAATATCCGCGATATCACTCCATGTCCATTCCAGCGCCTTCTTCCCTGTTTTATCTTTCAATACAAGCGGAGTCTTGGAACGTGTCCAGAATTCTATCGGAACATTTCCGTTTTCCTTACTCTGAATCTGTGTCTGTGCCGCTGTGATCATTGCCGGATATAAAGTTGTAATATCATTACCTTTTATATCAGATACGGTCGTGTAAGCAAGAATAACATAGGAAGCAAGTCTCTTTGTCATAAACTGCATCGCATCACTGCCTGTCTTTACTGCATCAACCTTCTTAACCTGTCCGTCTTCCTCCATCTGGTAAATAAGTGTGTTCTGTGTATTTTTGATTCCGAGATTAGAAAGAGTTACCTGCATACTTTCAGATGGATCGACTCTCTCTCCGCTTAAGATAAAAGAAAAATCATAGGCTTTTAAAGAGTCTACAAGCTGCTTGTTCTCCTCACCGACTGCCTTATTCATAATCTGGTTCTTTATCTTATTCTCTATTTTTTTCTGTTTTACATATAATTCTGCATGATCAGAAAGAGCCTCCGCATCTTTTAATGTTACCTTTGCATGCATAGATGTGCTTTTATATATGTACTCTGTCTTTGTATCCTTCTCTTCTTTCTCTTTTTTCTCTTCATTTTTGTCCGGTTCTCTTACTTTAGAGGTAGAAGGAGCAACACTTTTAGCCCCAGATACGACCTCATTCTTTTGCTTATTGTTCTGTGGCTCCTCAGTCTCAGAACGCTCCGTCGTACCTGCGGCACTTCTTTCTTTTTCTGTATTCTCTTCTTTCACTGCTGTGTCTGAATGACTGGATGAACTCTGCTGTCCACCAGCCTCCTCCGACATCTGCTCATGATCTTGCACAACAGTTTCTTCCTGTACTGACTCTTTCTGTGCTTTCTCCTGGGTTTTCTGTGATTGTTCCGCTGCAGCTGTAACTTGCTCCTGTGTCCCTTCAGAAGCAAATCCAACAACATCTGGTGTACCTGTCACCAATAATGCTGCAACTAATAACATCGTAACAAGCTGCTTCCATCGTTTCTGGCTGTCCTTTACTTTCTTCATAATGTTTTCCCCGCTTTCTCTTAGATCGTTCTATGTTCTGAATTGCTGTCCTCAATTACCATTACTCTCTAATCTGAATTAAAACATTTTAAAGTATGCATTCCCAAAAAACATATTCTGGATATCTTCCGCATATATCTGCAAGAATCCGAACCCCACATTCGTCCTCTTACTGTTACTGTTACATCCATCCCTATATTATTCTATTGTGTACTGCCCTGCTTTATGTCAAAAGTTTATCCTGCAAATGGCAGCGTTCGCGACAGATGAAAGAACCATCATATTTTATGGTCCTCCCACCAGCTTTCTATTATTTTATCATAAAGAACCCATTTTTCCAACTATAATATCATTTTTATAAATTGTTTATATTTTTACATGTTTTTGCAATAATATTCCAACATTTCAGAGGTATTATACACGTTTGTAATTCAAAAATACTTCAAGATTGTGTCATTATTTTGCACTCATATCGTTTCAGTTACATTTTCCAATTTATTTAATTTGCTTCTTTACTTCTGAAGATATGGCTCCACAATATTCTTTAAAGTATCCATATTCTTCTTATACCATTGTTCATAACTGACTTTTTCCTCTGAAATAACTGTACCAAGCTCTACAAAAAACTTTGGTATATCTGTAGCAAGCATAACACCCCACTCTTCTCCAAATCTTTCTTCCCCCTGTGTATCCTGTCCGTTAACATAAAATGCAAATGCCGGCTCTGCTTTTCCATTCACACTCTTTGATGCTCCACGAAAGCCCAGTTTTCCAATCTGGTGTGTTCCACAGGAAGATGGGCAGCCGGATATATGGATTCTTGGCAGTACACCATCTGCAAAATGATATGGCTCCACCGCTTCTACAATGCTTGCAAGTAAGCCCTGGGAATCTCTTAATCCAATCTGGCAGACTGTACTTCCGATACAGGATACTGAGGTCTCAAAAAGATTCTTTGCACCGTCTGCTGTGATCTTATGTATTTTTTCTGCCTGCTGTGCGTTCAGATTAATGATATACAAGGTCTCATCGGGTGCGACACGAACTTCTGCCTTCGCTGCATTCTTGATTCCTTCGTAGATTTCCTCAAACTTCTGCGCTGGAACCATTCCACCAACCGGATGATAGGCAACTGCATAAAGCCCTGCTTGTTTCTGCGTAATCACGCGTTCTGATGCGCTTTCTGTCTGCGGGTATGCTGCCACATTTTTTAACTGACTTTCCTGTTCTTTTATATTTACTACGCTTTCTTCTGCATTGCTTTCTTGTTCTGCTGACACTGAACTTTCTTTTATAAGAAGAGAATCTTTAAACTCGGCTTTTACTTCAAGAAGCTTTTCCTGATAGGCTTTTTTATACCCTTCTACTCCCAATGTTTCCTGCATATATCTTGTTCTTGACTTTGCCCGGCTTTCATAATTCCCGTAAGTAGTAAAGGTACGAACCATCGCCTCTACATAATAAAGAACCTCTTCCGGCTTCACATTTTCTGCTACTTTTACACCCATCTTGTAATTATTTCCAAGTCCACCGGCACTGTACACATCAAACAACCCATTTTCTTTTGCAATAAAACCAAGATCACGAAATGTCGCATGCGTCACATTTGCCGGAGAATTTGAAAATCCTACCTTTAGCTTTCTAGGCAGTTTTACCGTTTTAATCATTCCCATCAGGTAATCTCCTGCTCTTTCCGCATAAGGAAGCACATCAAAATACTCTCCCTGCTCTACACCAGACAGAGGGGATACCATCACATTTCTTGGAAAATCTCCACCACCACCACGAGTAATGATGCCGACTTCCATCGCCCGTTCCATAATGTCACAAACCGCCTTCATACCAAGATCATGGAACTGCACTGTCTGGCAGGTTGTAAGATGTACTCTTCTGACATCATAAGCAGCGATCGCATCTACTAAAAACTTTAACTTTTCCTTTGTAATTCTTCCACCCGGCATACGAAGACGAAGCATACTCGCCTCTCCTCCCCTTTGGGCGTAACTTCCAAATCCACCGGAAAACCCTTTATAATCCTTTATACTAACTTCCTTCGCATAAAACTTCTCAGTCATCTCTCTAAAATCTTTTAAGTCTTCCTTAAATTCTGTCATTAAACTCTGATTCATTCCTCTTCTCTCTTTCTATTTAAGTATTATT